>Ga0102938_10002942_pt1 | contig 12801 bp, 13 predicted proteins | sample SalPonR2_B_D2_MG_FD_84516 | JGI IMG/M metagenome (GOLD analysis project Ga0102938, IMG submission 84516) | Salt pond soil microbial communities from South San Francisco under conditions of wetland restoration - Salt Pond MetaG R2_B_D2_MG | ecosystem: Environmental > Aquatic > Marine >... | reverse complement strand
TAACGTGCCATAATGTCGTGAAATCAAAACGATGCAAATGCAACAATTCATGCCTTCTCCACTTCATTATGCCAAAAAGCGCGTCAACAAGAGTTAACACGCTTTACCGTTTTTAAACATCAGTCCTTAAGTTTTTTCCATAATGCGGTCCGGCTGATCCCCAAAATTTCCGCTGCTTCTGTTTTTGTCTTTCCTCTGCTCAAAAGTGTTTCTATGACCATCTTTTCGATTGTTCTGTTTATATCCTTTAAGTTGACCTCCGAATTTTCAAGCATTTCCGTTCCGCTGATTCCCGCGCTTCCAAACAACTCCGTAGGATTAACCCTGTCGTCTTTGAAAATGACATACCTCTCGGCTATGTTTTTGAGTTCCCTGACATTGCCGAGCCATTTATGGTTCAAAAGCATTTTCTTGAATTCTTCGCCCGGTTCAGGCATTTCATCATTCCCCTCTGCCAATTCATCTATGAAGGCATTGAAAAGCGGAATTATGTCGTCTTTTCTGTTTCTCAGAGGCGGAATCCTAAGCTCAAGCACATTAAGCCTGTAGAACAGGTCCCTTCTGAATTCATCCCTTACAACCTTGTCCATTAGGTCTTCATTAGCCGCTCCTATTATGCGGATGTCCAAAGGAATTATATAATCCGATCCTATTCTCATTACTTCTTTTTCCTCAAGTACCCTCAGAAGCTTGGACTGCATGTTGAGCGGAATGCTGTTGATTTCATCCAGAAAAATTGTTCCTCCATGCGCAAGCTCGAAAAGTCCCGGCTTTCCTCCTTTTCTCGCCCCTGTAAATGAACCGTCCTCATATCCGAACAATTCACTCTCGAGAAGCGATTCGGTAAGTGCCGCGCAGTTGACGGCGACAAACGGCGAACGGCTTCTTTCGCTTAAATTGTGTATGCTTTGGGCTATTATTTCCTTTCCCGTTCCACTCTCACCGTAAATCATTATGGTGCTGTCCGTTTCCGAAAGCCGTTTCGCTCTGGCAACGGTTTTATTCATTATCTCGTCTTCGGCAACAACATCGTCAAATGTGAATTTCGCCGTGAGTCCCTTTTTGTTGAGCTCAAAACGGATTCGTTTCTCCAAATTCTGCAATTTCGTTATATCCTGAAATGTGCATACGGCACCGTTCACTTCACCGTCTATCGTGATTGCCGAAGCCTTTACGGTAGCAGTAAGCTTATTCATGTGGACTATTTTTTCTCTTTTCGAGCTTGTGTCCTTAAGCAGTCCGTAAATAAAGTCGATCTCCGGAAATGTACCTCGTATGGATTTGCCCAGCATGTCTTCGGAACTTTTGCCGAACATTTTTCTCGCATTCTTGTTGAAAAGTATAATGTTCCCCAATGAATCCACCGCAATTATGGCATCGTGCACGTTGTCTGTTATGGTGTCTGAGAGTTCCCTCCTTTTCAGCTGGTCTTCAAGGTCGTAAAGCATCTTGTCGACATATCCGACGGCTTCCTGGAGAGTCTCTTTTCTTGAGTCGACAAACACCGTCTTGAAACCCTTCGCAGCCGCCTTTCTGCAGGTGACAACAGCTCCCACAATTACTGTATGCATCTTTCTATCCTCTATTTTGTCAAGCAAATCATCCAATTCATGCAGAGTTGAAAAACGGTTCAAATCTATTTCGCAGTTTAAGACGCTTCCCCAGTCGCTGCACGCGAAGTGCACTTCGTCGCTCAGTATCAAAGTCAAATGCGACTCCATTCGGCTTGCCTTCTTGATTGCATACAAAATGTCGAGTGCATTCATTTTAAGATGCATTACCGGTACATTGACATCGTTTACAATGTGATGATACATTCCTCCCCTGGCAATTATGGCTTTTGCCCCCCTCTTTTCGAGACGCAAAGCCTGAGGAACCATGTTGTCGGGATCGAACCTCTCCAGGATAAGTTCTTTACGCGCAAGCCTTTCGGGGAATAATTCGAATATTTTCTTTTCTATTTCTTCGTTTGGAACGATGAATCCAATAGTCTTTTTCATTGCATCCTCCGAAACAGCAATTTTAAATCCATTATACCATAGCTTTTGCCAGCGATTTTCTATAGAAAATCGAATGCGGCCTCGCCGAGCCAATCATCAATATGATCCGCAACGGATTCAAATACCTCTTCTTCGAACGGAGACTTCAAGCCTGCAGCTTCCACCAGTTCCAAAAATGACCGGCTTCCTCCCAGCCCACACAAGCCGGCATATGCAGCCCATGCCTCTTTTCTCGATTTTTCGGCACTGAGCCAAAACTGAAATGCACAAACCTGGGCAAGCGTGTAATCAATATAGTAAAACGGGTTTTTGAAAATGTGACCCTGCTGATGCCAAAAACCCCCTGAATTCAAGTAGTCGTTCCCATCATAATCACGATGCGGAAGGTACTTCATTTCTATTTCGCGCCACATTTTCCGCCTCTCAGACGGAGAAGCGTCCGGCTTTTCGTATACTGAATGCTGGAATTCATCAACTGCCGCACCATATGGTATGAACATCAAAGCATGACTCAAATGCCCATAGCGGTACTTGTCTGCATCTTCGCCAAAAAAGTTTTCCATCCACGGCCAAGTCAAAAACTCCATGCTCATGGAATGTATTTCACATGCCTCAAGTGTAGGGAAATTATACTCCAAGAGAGTATAATTCCTGCTCATGTATGTTTGAAATGCATGCCCCGCTTCATGCGTGAGAACATCGACATCGTCCGTAGTTCCATTGAAATTGCTGAAAATAAACGGCGAACTGTATTTGGATATGTATGTGCAATATCCTCCAGGGGATTTGCCCGGCATGGACCGCAGGCTCATCAATTCGTTATCGGTCATGAAATCAAAAAACTCCCCTGTTTCATCTGAAAGATCCCTGTACATTTTACTTGCCTGTTGGACAAGAAAATCGTGGTCTCCTATGGGTTTTGCATTCCCGGCCCTGTAAAAAATCTGCTCGTCGTAATTGCAAAGCCTGTCAATTCCGAGACGTTTTCTCTGACGTTCCTTTATTTTAATCGCCAATGGCGATATGTACCGGTAAATGCTTTCCCTGTATGATGCAACCATCCCTGCGTCATAGTCGGTTCTCTGCATCCGGTCATAGCCCATCTGGACAAAATTGTCGTAACCAAGCCTGCGCGCCATTCGTGTCCTGACCTTGACGAGTCGTTCGAAAATATCGTCGAAATCATCTCCATGACCGCTCATGAAGGCATATTTGGCGTCATTGGCTGATTTTCTGACTTCCCTGTTCAAGTCCATCTGAAATGGCTTCATTTCCGAAAGCGTCCTTTTCCGCCCGTCGAATTCTATTTGTGCCGAAGCCAGAACTTTAGTATAGCGGGTTGCAAGGCGGTTTTCTTCGATGAGATCTTCTATTATTTCATCCGAAAAAACCTTGACCGATTTTTCTGCCAATCTAAAAAGCTGCACACCCCAAAGGTCTTCCAGTTCTTTCCTGAATGGCGAGTTCAGTATGGCATCGTAGTATTTGCTTATGAATCCTTCGTAGACAGGTTCGTTTTCATCAAAAAAGTTCTGTTCATTTTCATAAAAAGAATCTTTTGTGTCTATAGTATGGCGTATGTAACATATTTGGGACATCGACTCGAATTCCTGTCTCAAAAGATTTATTTCCTCAATGGCACGGCTCTGCCCCTCAGCTCCATCCGCATTTTCAAGGCTTTCTATCTTTGCTGCAAATCTTTCCCCTAAAGACTTCATATCGGGTCTTTCATAATCAAATTCACTGAATCTCATCAAATTCCTCCCGCTTTTTTTAGTATTTTCTTGACCATCGGTGCACGAAGACGTTCTGCCGTTGCGACTCCATCTCCGACAAGAGGCCTTACATATCCGACAAACTCGTCGGTGACCCCATTACCGCTTTCATTTATATATTTGCCGGACATCGTTCTTGATTTGCCTGCTATGGCATCCAAGGGCTTCAAAATGAAATTCACGGAATAATTGCCCGTCCTCTGTATTGAAACCGATCCGTCTATGTTGTTCCATATCGCAAACTGTGCGGCCCTCTCTCCTACCTCTCTGGCTTCATTGCGGTCCACTTTTGAAACAACCTCCGCAAACGACCTCTGCAAGTATCCCAAAGTATCGGCTCTAACCCTTGATATTTTAAGTTTTTCACGTATTGCCGACGCAAGAACATCTCCAAGAACCCCGCTTCCTGACAGTTGCAGATTTCCAAAGGCGTCCTTCCCAGTCCTTTCAATGAACTTGCTCGACAGAAATTGTCCGGATTGGTCCTTTATCCCTTCTGAAACTGCAATCAGGCATCTTCCACGTTCCCTGTATACTCTGTCAACGTCTGCAAGAAACTTTTTCATGTCGAATTCCCTTTCGGGTAGATATATGAGATGCGGCCCGTCGTCATCGTACTTTTTGCCCAAAACGCTCGATGCCGTCAAAAATCCCGCTTCCCTTCCCATCACAACGCCGATGTGCACACCCTCAAGGGCTCTGTTTTCAAGATTGAGTCCCAAAAATGCATTGGAAACAAACCTTGCCGCCGAACCGTATCCGGGGGTATGGTCATTTTCCACCAAATCATTGTCTATTGTTTTGGGAATATGCATCGCCCTGAATTCGTACTTGTCTTCTTCGGCGTAGTTGTTTACAAGCCGAACCGTCTCAGCCGAATCGTTTCCTCCTATATACAAAAAATATCTAACATTGTGCGCCTTGAATGTCTTGTATATTTCAAGGCAAAATTCTTTGGAGGGCTTCATCCTGGTGGAAAGAAGTGCCGCAGAAGGTGTCTTTGCCACCATTTCAAGGTTATGCGTGGTTTCCTGCGTCAAGTCTATGAAGTCCTCGTTCACTATGCCTTCTATGCCCTTGACGGCACCATAGACTCTTGATATTTGTGTGAATTTCCTCGATTCCAAAACTGCGCCAACCAGTGATTGATTTATGACCGGCGTGGGTCCGCCTCCTTGGGCTATAACCACTTTTCCTTCAAGTCTCATTTCAAACACGCTCCCATCTGTTGATGTTTTCTTTATACCCATTCGAAGCGCTTTGAAAGAGGCAATTATACTGCCGCTATTATTGAAATTTCAACAAGTATGTCTTCAGCTGCCATGTCGGCTTTCACACAAGCTCTTGCCGGAGCAGAGTTCTCAGGCACCCATTGGTCCCAAACCTCATTCATTCCGCAATAGTCAGACATTTTTTTCAGATAGATGGTCGCCGACAATATGCGTGTCTTATCCGTACCGATTTCTCTTAATATCATGTCTATTTTCTCAAGTGTCGATCTCGTCTGCTCTCTTGCATCGTCTTTACGCTCGGATGCAACTTGCCCGCACAAATAGGCCGTCCCATTGAAAACAACTGCCTTGCTCATCCTTTTCGATGTTTCATGCCTTAAAATGTCATTCATTTTATATTTCTCCTTTTTTCGTCCATTATAGCACAATGCCGTCTTTTTATTGGTATTCTCATTTACAACTGTTATTTATCCTCCTGCATAATTGACGGCTCTATGGGTATTCAAGTAATATGGAATTATATAATGAAAAGGAGTGGGTCAGCTATGAAAATGCACAATTACATGGAAGAAGTGGTCGAAAAAGTGTTGGTAGAGCATCTCGACGAAGCTTCGCATATAGCCAATTGCGAAAAATGCCGGAAAGATGTGCTCGCCCTTACCCTCAACAACTTGCCCGCCAAGTACGTTGTAACAGAGGATGATGAAAGCTACGGAAAACTTGATGAGATTGAAGAACAAAATATTGAAGAGATAATGAAGGAATTGAAAATTGCAATTGAAATAGTCAATATTTCTCCACTTCATGATTAAAAAATTCTAAGCCCCAAGTCATATGATTTTATGACTTGGGGCTTTCATTTTGGCTTGTTCTTTTTCAACTTTCATGATTTTCAAAAATGCAAGAATTTTTCCAAAGCTCTTTGTTTGTCGGCATTCGTTTTATCCTATGGCAAATGTCAATTCGGCTTCGACTGCAACCTCATCTCCCACTTTGGCTGTCGCCTCTCCAAAGCCTATGCTTCCTTTAGACTTTACTATTCGCGTTTCCAGTGTCAAAGTGTCTCCCGGGATTACCTTCCTTTTGAATCTGGCTTTCTTTATTCCCCCAAAATACGCGGTCTTGCCCTTGTTTTCCGGAAGGGACAATATAGCCACAGCGCCCACTTGGGCCAAAGCCTCAATTATCAGCACTCCCGGCATAACATGCTCGTCGGGAAAATGCCCTTGGAAAAAATATTCGTTTGCAGTTACATTCTTTGTCCCGTTCGCATATTCGCCTTCCTCTATTTCATTGATTCTGTCAATCAGCAAGAACGGATATCTATGCGGTATTATTTCCATTATTTGATTTGAGTTAAGCATGTAAAACCTCCTACTCTTCCCATTTTTTTAGGATTATTGACGCGTTGTGCCCCCCGAATCCAAGCGAGTTGGAAAGCGCGTATGAAAGCTCCTGTTGACGTCCTTTTCCTGGCACGTAGTCCAAATCGCATTCCGGATCAGGCTTCGCGAGCCCTGCTGTTGCCGGTACGAATCCATCTTGCAAAGCCTTTGCGCATACAATCGCCTCAATGGCTCCCGCGGCGCCCAGCATGTGCCCGGTCATGGATTTTGTCGAGCTTATCGGTATGTCCTTTGCCGATTCTCCGAAAGCCGTTTTGATTGCCTGGGTTTCAAATTTGTCATTATATGGAGTGCTTGTACCATGAGCATTGATATATGAAACATCGGACGGCTTTATTCCCGCATCTTCAATTGCAAGTTTCATCGCCCTCGCCCCACCTTCTCCTCCCGGAGCCGGCGCAGTTATGTGGTGTGCGTCGCAGGTGAATCCGTAGCCTGCGATTTCGCCGTATATTTTGGCATTCCTTGCCTTAGCATGCTCAAGCGTCTCAAGAACCATCATTCCGGCTCCCTCGGCCATTACAAAGCCATCCCTTTCAACATCAAAAGGTATAGACGCTCGTGCAGGATCGTCTTTAGTTGACAGTGCCGTCATGGCTTCGAATCCAGCCACTCCAAGAAGTGTTACAGCTGCCTCTGTACCCCCTGCGACTATGATGTCGGCATACCCGTACTGCAAATTCCTCAATGCCTCACCGACTGCATTAGTTCCCGACGCGCAAGCCGTAACAACGGTGTTGCAGAGACCCTTTGCCCCAAGAGCTATCGCAACATTTCCCGAAGCCATGTTGACGATCGACATAGGTATGAAAAATGGGGATATGCGCTTTGGCCCCCTGCTTTGCAACTTTCCTGCCTGCTCCTCTATTGTTCCGAGTCCGCCTATTCCCGAACCCACTATTACGCCCATGCGTTCCGGATTGTAATCGGCTTCCTTGAGTCCGGAGTTTTCAAATGCCTGCGAAGAGGCCGCTATGGCGAATTGTGTATATCTGTCCATCCGCTTGGCTTCTTTTTTGTCTATATATTTAACCGGATCGAACCCCTTTACTTCTCCGGCAACATTTACTTTGATTCCGCTGGCATCGAATCCGGTTATGAAATCTATTCCGGGCTTTGTTTTTTTTATGCTTTCCCATAATGTTTCAATATCGTTTCCTATCGGGGAAACGGCTCCCATTCCTGTTATTACAACTCTTTTTTTCATATTCATCCTCCTTACATCACCATGCCGCCGTCGACATGAAGCACTTGTCCCGTAACATAGTCTGCAGAATCAGAAGCCAGAAAAACGACAGCTTCTGCAACGTCTTCAGGCAATCCAAGCCGTCCGAGCGGTATACCCGAAACCATGTCTCCCTTTGCTTTTTCAACAAGGGCTTTTGTCATATCCGTTTCTATGAATCCAGGCGCGACTGCATTTACGGTAATATTTCTGCCGGCAAGTTCCCTTGCCGCGGATTTTGTCATTCCTATCACACCGGCCTTCGATGCCGAATAATTTATCTGTCCGGCATTTCCCGCAACTCCCACAACGGAAGCCATATTGACAATTTTGCCCGACCTCTGCTTCATCATTATTTTGGCGGCGTGTTTTATGCAGTTGTAGCTGCCTTTCAGATTGATTCTTATGACTGAGTCAAAATCCTCGTCTTTCATTTGGATTATCAGTTTATCCTTTGTTATTCCGGCGTTGTTGACCAGAATGTCAACGGATCCGAAAGTATCCTTTGCTATTTTCATGAGTTCCTTTGCATCGTCCGGATTTGAGACATCGCCTTTGGCCTTTACAGCCTTTATTCCTTCTTTTTCAAGCGACTCGATCAATTCGTCCATGGCAATGTCATTGCTTCTGTAGTTTAGCACCAAATTTGCTCCGGCTTTCCCGAGCCGAACGGCTACAGCCTTTCCTATTCCCCTGCTTGCCCCCGTGATTACAGCCGTTTTCCCCTTCAACATGCCTTATCACCTATCTTTCCTTTTTTTTTAGTGGTCAGTCGATTTATGCTTTCAATTGTAACATTCGCCTTGGGCGAAAGTGTTTCAACTGCTTTTTCGAGTGATTTGACGTCCTCTATGTTGATTATCCTGAGCTTAACTTTTTCCTTCCTGCCTATTTTCTTTATGAATCCGCTGAGAGTCTTTCCGGGACCTATTTCAACAAAGGTGTCTACTCCGTCGTTTACCATCCTCTGAATGCTTTTTTCCCATTGAACCGGCTTCATCACCTGATTCTTAAGAATGTCCTTTATGTGGTCCTTGTGTTCAATGTATTCAGCAAAGACATTCGATACAATGGGAATATTCAAATCCTCAAAGTTTATACTCTTGAGTTCTTCAGCCAGCTTGTCGGCTGCGGGCCTGAGCATCGAAGTGTGGAAAGGGGCGCTTACTTTGAGAGGAGCCACAAGCTTTGCCCCTTTTTCTTTTGCAAGTGCGGAAGCCTTTTCAACAGCCTCTATTTCCCCGCCTATTACAATCTGACCGGGGCAATTGAAATTTGCGCATTCGACAATTCCGTACTGTTTGGCTTCGTCTACGGCTTCCTGAACTTTTTCCTCATCCAAGCCTATTATGGCAGCCATGGTCCCCTTGCCTTGGGGCACGGCATCCTGCATGTATCTGCCGCGTTTCTTGACAAGCTTTACCGCGGCGGCAAAAGCAAGCGCTCCCGCAGCAACCAACGCAGTATATTCTCCAAGGCTGAGTCCTGCAACAACATCTGGCTTCAAGCCCTTTTCCTCGGCAGCCTTTAGTGCGGCCATGCTTGTGGTCAGAACCGCCGGCTGGGTGTTTTCTGTCAAATTCAGTTCATCCTGGTTTCCCTCGGTTACCATCTTAGTCAAATCCATTTCCAAAGCCTCGTCGGCTTCATCGAATATGTCCTTGCTGCTTTTATATTTCTCTATAAGGTCTTTTCCCATGCCTATATATTGAGATCCCTGGCCGGAAAATAAAAATCCTATTTTGCCCATATCGAGCCCTCCTAAATGTTAAAATCCTTTGCATTGTCAAGAAGAATCTTGAGTTCCCCGAACATCTCCTCGATTATTTCCGAAGCAGTCTGTTCTTTTTTTACGAGTCCTGCGATTTGTCCGCTCATTATGGAACCCATCGATACGTCCCCGAGACATGCCGCTTTGTGCAAAGCCCCCCTGCCAAGTTCTTCATACTTTTCGGCAGGTACAGATTCTTTGTCCATTTTTTTATAGATTCGGGCAAGCTTGTTTTTGAGAACCCGAACCGGGTGTCCCGTAGGTCTTCCCGTGACAAGCGTGTCTATATCCTTTGCATCGAGTATCTTCTTTTTGTAGTTGTCATGGACATTGCATTCCTTTGCAACAAGAAAACGCGTACCCACCTGAACGCCTGAGGCGCCCATCATCAATGCCGCCGCAATTCCTCTTCCGTCTGCAATTCCTCCGGCAGCAACTACAGGTATGTCAACGGCGTCGACCACTTGCGGCAAAAGACACATCGTGGTCAATTCCCCTATGTGGCCTCCTGCTTCAGTTCCTTCGGCAATTAGAGCGTCAACACCTGTTCCCTCCATGCGCTTGGCCAACCCTACGGAAGGTACAACCGGTATTATTTTCACATCGTTTTCGCGCCACTTCTTGATATATTTGCCGGGGTTTCCGGCTCCTGTAACTATGACCTTGACTTTTTCTTCCCATACAACCTCTGCAACCTCTTCCACAAAAGGACTTAGGAGCATGACGTTGACCCCGAATGGCTTGTCCGTCAGGGTTTTCGCTTTTCTTATTTCTTCTTTTACCCATTGGCCGGGCGCATTGCCCGCTGCTATTATTCCCAGGCCTCCGGCATTTGATACCGCGGCGGCCAACTTTGCATCTGAAATCCAGGCCATTCCCCCCTGGATTATGGGATAATCTATCCCAATCAAGTCCTTGAATTTTTTATTTGCCATCGAAACCTCCCTTTCCAGAGTATGCCTCTGATGGATTATTTGTTCGCTTCCACATATCGGACTACATCTCCGACTGTAAGAAGTTTTTCCGTTTCTTCTTCTTCGACTTCTATTTCAAAAGCCTCTTCGACAGCCATCACAACTTGAACTATGTCCAAGGAATCGGCGTCCAAATCGTCCTTTATGTTGCTTTCCATCAACACTTCTTCAGCTTCGACTCCCAATTCATCCACCAGAATTTTCTTGATTTCTTCAAATATCATTGTTTTTCTCCTTTTTTGTTTTGATTTTAGTCAAGTTGCCATTCCACGAGTGCAGCTCCCCATGTGAGTCCGCCTCCGAATCCTACAAAAATAAGCTTGTCTCCCTTTGAAAGCAAACCCTTCTTTGCCATTTCATCCAAAGCAATCGGTATGCTGGCAGAAGATGTATTCCCAAACCTTTCGAGGTTTACATAGAATTTTTCCTTTTCAAATTTCATTTTTCCCGCAACATACTCGAACATTCTGTCGTTTGCCTGGTGAGGAACTATATACTTTACTCCGTTTAGCTCAACTCCTGTCCCGTCAAGAACATCTTCCAGAGCTTTCCTCATTATTCGCGTAGCAAATTTGAATATTTCTTTTCCGTTCATGGATAGATAGTTTTCTCCGTTTTCCGGAATTTCCATGAAAGGATTGACTACATTTCTGGATTTCGAAACCAGATTGCCTTCAATGTCACCTTTCGAGCCTGTAACCGTATTTATTATTCCGTGCTCGGCCGATGCATTCAGAACAACTGCTCCGGCTCCGTCTCCGAACAGGACACAAGTGTTTCTGTCTTTCCAGTCTATTACCTTTGACATTACCTCAGAACTTACAACCAGAATTTTTTTCGCCTTGCCTGCTTTTATGAAGCTGTCCGCAACATCCAATCCATAAAGGAATCCAGAGCATGCCGCCGAAACGTCAAAAGCTGCAGCATTTTCCGCCCCCAGCCTTCTTTGCACCAGACAAGCCGTTGCAGGCGTAAAGTAATCCGGAGTCAGTGTCGAAAGAATAATCATGTCCAGGTCCGCAGGACTAATTCCCGCATTTTCAAGGGCCGCTTCCGACGCCTTGAGCGCCAGGTCCGACGTGTTTTCCCCTGTCGATATTCTTCTTTCCTTTATTCCGGTTCTGGTTCTGATCCATTCATCGCTTGTTTCAACCAATTTCGACAACATGTGGTTGTCCACAATTTTTTCAGGAACATAAGTGCCTGTGCCAATGATGTTGGCGTAATTCATCCAGCCACCCCTTTCTATTTGTCTTCTTGATATTTCTTTTTAAAATATTCATTTAGATTGTCAAGCGCTTTTATCAGCTGCTTGTTATCCTCTATTTTCAAATCTTCCATAACTCCGTTTACCATGCCTTCATGGAATCTTGCATGCATTAGATATGCTTCCTTGCCTTTGTTAGTCAAATTTATTTCCACAATCCGCCGATCCTTCTCATTCCTGTTTCTTTCGACATATCCCTTTTTGACCAGACGATTGATGGACGTAGTGAGTGTTCCGATGGTAATATTGAGTTTTTTTGCCACAACACTCATGGATTGTGGTTTCCCCAAACCTATCTGCTCTATTGTATGCATCTCGGTCATGGACAAAAGACAGCCCATTCGCTTGAGTTCCTTCTCCTCTATGTTGAGAATGTTCCAAAACAGCTCAACCAGTATTTCGTTTAAAACTCTTGAAGTATCAGACAAAAACCGCCACCTCCTTAAGCATTTGTACTTATCCGGCAATGCTTTGATATTCAAAGTATTATTGCTTTGACTTTCAAAGTATATACCGGATCAAATTCTTTGTCAATATTTTTCCATTGCCCAAAGGTTGACAGAAAAACACCTTTTGCTTATACTTTGAATATCAAAGCATTTAAAACAACTTTAAAGGAGAATATAAATTTGAAACTTAAACCATTGACAATAGATGATTTGACTGCCCGAATACCCATAATACAGGGAGGCATGGGAATAGGGGTATCAATGTCATCACTGGCATCAGCCGTCGCAAATGCCGGAGGAATCGGAGTGATATCAGCCGCCCAGGTGGGCTTTCGGGAGCCGGATTTCGAAAACGACAACGACGCGGCAAATCTCAGGGGACTGAGAAAAGAAATACAGAAGGCCAAAAGCATAAGCCCCGACGGAATACTGGGCGTGAACATAATGACCGCAACCAACAATTACGCCGAACAGGTTCGTGTCTGCGTCGAAGAGAAAGTCAATCTGATCATTTCAGGAGCCGGACTTCCTACAAACCTTCCCGATATGGTTAAGAATTCGGTAACAAAAATAGCTCCCATTGTATCCTCAGCCAAGGGAGCGAAAGTGATAACAAAGCTTTGGACGAAAAAATACAACTATCTCCCAGACCTTGTGGTAGTCGAAGGGCCAAAAGCGGGAGGCCACCTGGGCTTCAGTCCC
>Ga0102938_10002941_pt1 | contig 12802 bp, 10 predicted proteins | sample SalPonR2_B_D2_MG_FD_84516 | JGI IMG/M metagenome (GOLD analysis project Ga0102938, IMG submission 84516) | Salt pond soil microbial communities from South San Francisco under conditions of wetland restoration - Salt Pond MetaG R2_B_D2_MG | ecosystem: Environmental > Aquatic > Marine >... | reverse complement strand
ACCATGATAGCAGGTATAATTGCCAGGGTAAGGGGAAATGACATGATGAACCTGGTTCCCATACCCGGCTCAGTTTCAATGCTGACATTACCGTTCAGTTCATTAACAGTCTCACGAACCACGTTCATACCCACACCACGGCCTGATATATCAGTAACTACTGCTGATGTGGAAAAACCGGGGTTGAATATAAAATTATATACATCCTCCCGGTCCATGTTCGCTACCATGTCCGGGGTAGCCAGTCCCATTCCAATGGCTTTTTTCTTGATCTGGTTCACATCAAGCCCACGCCCATCATCACTAACCTCAACGAATATCTGGTTGCCTCCCTGGTAGGCGTTCAGGGTAATAACCGCCAGCTCTTTTTTCTTTAACTGCCTTCTTTCTTCTTCTGTTTCAATACCATGATCAATCGCATTTCTGATAAGATGCATCATGGGTTCGCCTATAACATCAATAACCTTTTTATCTAATTCGGTTTCTTCACCCTTTATTTCAAGTATCACTTTTTTATCAAATTCTTTTGCAAGGTCCCGCACAAGCCTGTTAAACCTGGTAAAGACCTGGCCGATTGGCACCATCCTGGTTTTCATGATACCGCTTTGCAGGTCTTTTGCGATACGGGACATCTGCTCCATGCGGCTCTTGAATTCACTGGTAATAGATTTGTCCAGCTCGATTCTTCTCATTTCCTCGAAAAGCTTGTAAAACCCTGAATTGGCGATTACAAGTTCACCCACGTTATTAAGAAGCTGGTCAAGTTTATCAACCGAGACCTTCACAGTTTTCAAAACCGGTGCGCGCCTGTCCGCGCGGTGCTCCACCTCTTCCTTCTCCTCATCTTCAGGGTGTATTTCTTCATCGACTGGCTCAAGGTCTACTGTAGCAGGGGACTGCAAAGACTCTTCCGCGGCCGGCATATACTCTTCATCATCAAGAATTGTCTCGTTTTGAGAGAATTTTAATGCTACCTTGTTTTCTTTTTGAACCAACTCAATACGACGCATATCGATCCGTGATATCTGGTCGATATCACATGCTTTTCGCACTTCATCGGCGGATTCTTTTGTCAGCAGAACAAGCTGCAGCATGTTATTAAAACCCGGTTCTGTTACAGTATCAATATCCGGATACATTTTAACAATACTTCCAACACGTTCCAGGTTGGTAAGAATCAACTGTGCCTTTAACGATTTCATGGGGGCATCAGGATCAATAAATACGGTTACCTCGGAGCATGACAATCCACGCTGCAACCCTTCCTTTATCTGCTTCCCGTCCGCAGGGGAAAGGGGAATCTTGCCTGGTTCTGCCTGTTCTCCCCTGTCAACAGAAGGGGGAACCGCAGTAGCGGAAACCTCGCCATTTGACATGGCGGCAATTTTATCGATAATATCGGTCAAGTCCCCCGATGGAGGATTACCTGAAGCCACTTCGCCGATCACTTCACTGATGACATCAAAACACTGAAACAGGAGATCAACGATTTCGGGGGTCACGTTCATGGTTTTATCACGAATACCCTGAAGCAGGTTTTCCATTTTATGGGCAAGATCGCTCAAGTCGCTCAACCCCACAAACGCTGCTGAGCTTTTCAGTGAATGTGCCGCCCGGAAGATATTATTGATTACCTCCTGGTCAGTTCCACCTTTCTCAAGGGCAAGTAAATTCTGGTTAAGCTCCTGCAATTGTTCATCGGCTTCTTCAAGAAAAATGTCCTGATATTCCCCAAGTGAAAAGGCCATTCTTTTTCTCCAGCATTAATTAAAAATAACGACACTCTTATATGACTTCGTTTTCTTCTTCAAAAGAGAAAAGTATATTTTCAAGGTTAAGTATTATTATCAACCTGTCGGTTAATCTGCCAATTCCCAGGAGATAATCTTCAGAGACCCCTTCTATCAGCTCTGAAGGGGGATCAATATTCGTTTCAGGGATCCGTACAACCTGGTATACGTTATCAACCAGCAGTCCAACCTGTTTGCCTGCGGTTTCAATAACAATTATCCTGCTGAGTTCGGTGTAATCAGCATTTTCAAAACCGAACCGTATTCTCATGTTGATAACAGGTATAACATTGCCCCTGAGGTTTATAACGCCAATTATGTAATCCGGGGTATTGGGCAGCCTGGTTATATCCGGTATTCTAAGAATTTCATGAACAGACAGGATATCCACACCATATTCCAGTTCTTCCAGAAGAAAGCTCACAAGCTGTATAACATTTCCTTCTATAACACTTTCTTCTTTATCTTCCAGAACTTCAGCGTTATCCTGTACGCCTTCCTGGTTTCTGATAAGTTCATTCAAGTTCATATTCAGTCACCTGCTGCCGGATGTTTTAAATACCATACTTCACATTATTGCATAATAACAGTATACTACAATGCATTTACAAATATAAAAGAAAATTGCGAATATGGTGCCAAATTATTAAGTACTTTAAAAGTATATATTCAGCTTTTCAAGCATTTTTTCTATCCATTATAAAAGGCGACCATGGTTTGTCGCCTTTTATTTATATCGGATATATGTAACTTAATCTACAGCTTTCGTTTTATCGATATAACCCGTCCGTTATCAAGCCCCACATAAACCTGCTTATCCGAAACCAGGGCTGATGTGCCGATATTTGAACCAGTATCATGCTTCCATGCCACCTCACCCGCGCTATTGAGCATAAATATTGAATGACCGGCTGACACAAACAGGGAATTTCCCCGAACGGTAATATCGTGACGAATAGGCTGGTCAAGATCAGAAACAAATATTTTTTTCCCTTTGGCTTTCCCCAGTGCCACAATGGTGCCATCCAGGCTTGCCATCACAACTTTTTTTCCGGATATGAAAGGGTTCACAATATATGTTCCGTCATATTTATCCTCCCATTTCACTTTACCGTTCTTGCTGGACAATGCCTTCACCGTTCCATAATAACTGACAGCCACCACGATGTCACCGCCAAAAGCGATTTTAAAACGCTCACCGATTTTTTCAGTCCATGCCGGTGTACCTTTATCCGCGTTGATGGTATGTAATACACCGTCCTGGGCGGCACAGAAAAGCAGTCCGCCAGCCAGAACCGGGGATTCCATTACACCTGCCGATAAATCTCTTGTCCACCTCGTTTTTCCTCTTTTTGAGAAGGCATATACCGTACCCCTGCTGCTTGCCACATATACCGTAGCCGGGGTCACAACCGGTGCGGCGTCGTTTATTACGGCACCGTTAAGTTTTTTTCTCCATGCTGTTTTACCGTTTTTCGCGTTCAACATGTAAAAATATTCATCGGCAGTACCAAAATAGAGGTTCTGCCCGTCAGCAATAAATCCGGATGACACAACCGTGGGAATTGTGCGTTTCCACAGTGTCTTCGCGGTAGTACGTGAAACTGCCCTGACGGTTCGGTCACGGGATGAGAGATACATAACCTCATTATGATAGACGATGTTTTCTGCAGGTGAATCCAGCTTTAATGACCATTCACGTCTTATAACCTGAAGACGCAGGTTCCTGTTAAGGGACTGCCCCTCCTTTACATTAATGCTGGTATTCATATCCTGGTATCCAGGCGCTTGTACATTAAGAACATACCTTCCTGGTTCCAGTGAAGTGGAAACCGACCCGCTTCCCAGGAGCTCTCCATCGAGGTACACCCTGGCATTTTGCGGATTAACCTTTATCCGCACATCAGACCTGGACATGCCCAGTGCTATGTTTTGTTCAACCGGCTCTGCCCCGATATTAATTTTTTTGCTGACCGGATCATACCCTTCCTTTGATACCTGTATGGTATATGTTCCCGGCAAAACCATTACACTGGCATCGCCCTGTCCTATGGTTTCGTTATTGATGGATACCGTCGCGTCAGCAGGTTCAACTTTTATGCGCAAAGAAGTTTTCTCTTTCTCAGCTTTTACTTCTTTGACTTCAACTTTTTTAATATCGTCAAACTCTTTCTTCAAAGCCATATCTGCAGCCACTGCTTTTTTTACCGGAACAGCTTTCACAGGCATCACTTTTACCATTTCAACTTGTTCTTCAACAGCCTTTTGTGGTATTTTTACTTCTTCGCTTGCAGTATCCTTTTGCGTTGAAGAAAGCTCTTTGGGTTTTTCCAGCTCTTTAACAATCTTTTCAACTTTAACATTTGTCTCATCAACTGTTTTAGCGTCCACTTCAGCCGATGAATTTCTGCTTACCGTAACAGAATTTTCTTCAACCTTCTGTTCAAGTTGTTTTATAACCGCTTCGTCCTTAACCGGTGAAGATTCTATTTGTTCCAGCGCCTTTATACGCCTGCCCACCTTGACCTTACCCTCAAGAACGGATATTCGGGTATCCCTGGTCTTTGACGCTTCCACCACGAACTGGGTTCCCCGCACACCGGCAACAGCGGTAGGTGTTTTGATCTGAAATTCTTCACCTTTCATTAGTTTTTTAGGTTTAACCAAGAGCTTCCCCACTGTCAGTTCAAGGGAATTCTTTTCAAGGCCGGTTACTTCCCCCTTGAACAGGGTTGCAAGTATCAGCTCGCTGTTTTCCTTGACCCTTACCACGCTTTCACCGATCTGTACATCAGCTGCTGATCTGTCACCGGTTTTAAGCCTTTGGGTTTCAAGCAGCTGTATACCCGGCTCCGCGGAATTCCACTCCCCATTGTCCATGTAGGTAACATCACCCAGGAGAAAGGTAATCAACGCTGTATTCCTGTTTTTAGCTTCTTCTTTTGAACAGGATACTATGGCGATTAGTCCTGATATAAGTAATATACTGATAATTTTTCGTTTCATAATAGGTCTCCCGTCTTATAAGTATCACTGACTATACCAATGTAAGGAAGAAAAAGGGAAAAACAAATTTACTTTCTAACCCTGAGAACCCCTTTTTGTATGGTTCCGATATACATATACTTATTGCCTATGGCAAGGTTTGAACTGGCAGGAGAAGGCAATACGTATGACCACTGTACTTTCCCGTTACCGGTTGACAACCTGTAGAGAACCGTATCGGCAACAACAACAACATCATCTCCATCCAGAACAGGTTTATGTTCAACCCTGTTGCCCAGCTCATTCTTCCAGAGCAACTCTCCCGAACCAGAAAGCTTGTACATTACTCCATCTGTATCGCACACATAGTATGAACTTCCATCTGAAATGATATCCAGAAGGATATGGTTTCCGGTATTGTAGGTCCATACAATCTCATCATCCAGGTAATTGTATTTCATGACAGTCCCATCATAACCGGCGATAACAATCTCTGATTTTTTCGTGGCAAGAACCGCGCCAAAAACCCTTCCCACTTCTTTTTTCACTACTATGATTTTCAGTGTAACATCTATACCATAGAAAATTCCTTCCTGTGATACCACAAACAGCATATGCCCGCTCTTCACCGGTGTTGAATATATGCCGCCATCCATATCAAGCTGCCAGTTTTTAACACCATTCAGGGAAATATCATACACCCTGCCCCTGGTTGTGGCTGCAAACACATGTTCACCACTGACAACCGGCACTACTCCCGGATAGATAACACCTTCCAGCTGCACACTCCAACCTATGGACCCGCTGGAAAGCTGAATCGCATGCAGGTATTCATCAGCTGTACCAACAATCATCATATTTTCTGCGATTACAGGGGTTGATGTGGCCCTGGTTGCGAATTTTTTCTGCCATAGCACACGATCTCCCGAGATCCTGCTGACAGTACCATCATCACTGATGGCGATGGTATCGCTGCTGCCGGGAACCGGCAAAAAATGGTTTGCCGTGGTTTTTATTCTCCACTGTTGAAAGGGATGCTGGCTGACAACCTGTTGTTTCAGTGGTACTTCCCTGGTTATATTTTCAGATACAACGGGCACATCAAAAGACGTATCCCTGTAACCGGGGGCTGTAACCCGCACATTATATGTTCCCGGGGACACGGTCATGGATACACGCCCCTGTCCCCGAAATGTATTATTAATATATATCCTGCTGTATTCGGGATCAGTAGTGATGGTAAGCACCCTCCTGGTAATGGGTTGCGTTACGGTAATTTTTTCGTCGTTGAAAACGGAAAGCTCTTCAAATTCATCACGGGCAGCAGCTTTTTCAGGAATTAATGTGAATACACTTTTATGATTATCAACGGGTTTGCCTTCGGAAACCAATCGTCCAATCTTCTCAACTTTTTCTGGATCAACCCTGCATATCTGTCCATCAGCGATGTTTACCGCTTCGGCCTGAACGGGGCTGTTGTTTTCACCGGTTTTTGGAGCAACCCTGACCCTTCCCTCCAGAACCTTCACGGTTACATTCTTTTTTGAATCAACAGCTACAGAGAAGGTAGTACCCCGAACCCCGGCAACCGACGTTGGAGTTTGTATATACGCGCTGTCTCCCCTTGCCAGTTTCTTAATTGAAAGCAATACCCTTCCACGCTCCATGTTACCATTCACATCCAGGTGTCCCTTCCCGTTCACATGCAAACCGTTTAAATGAATTCTTGACCCTTCCCTGATTCTCATGCGTAAACGGCCTGATATTTCAAGGTCAACCATGGAATTAGAGCCGGTAATCACAATGTCACCTGGATGAGCAACTATCCCCGGTGTCAACTGTCGTGTTGTGCCGTCACGTTGAAGTGTTGCCTCTCCGGCCACAAAAGTGCACATAGCCCTTCCGGGAGATGTGCCGGGTATATCATTACGTAGACCCGTTAAAAGGAAAATGGCACCTGCCACTATCATCACAACTGCCGCTGCAACAATCCCTGGCAGGTAACCTGGTTTGCCGGATGATGAGGCGGCCTGGCTGCGGGCCTTTTTCTTAATTTCCTCACGCATGGCAACGGTATCTATTTCGGGAACAGTTTTATTCCATGTATCAATAAGAGAGATCAATTTATCTGAATCGATATTTCCATGTCGCTGCCTGGTTTCAGGCTGCTGGATTATCTGTTTTATTTCTTCGTATACGTTCATTTTCATTTTTACTGTTGTGTAATATGTCCCATCAGGTTTTATATTACATCCCTGTCTTTCAGGTAATCTATAATCAGATCAATGGACTTTTGCATCCGCCACTTGGCGGTTCTTTCAGAAATATCCAGTATTCTGGCAATGTCCGCGTATGGTGTTCCTTCTCTAAAGCGTAGAAGAAATACTGTCCTGAATTTCTCCTTCAGCGAATCAACCGCTTCTGAAAAAGACAACATATCATCATTCCTCAGGATACGTTCTTCCGGAGACTCCTCGTCCTGGGATAATTCAACACGTTTCTTTTCTTTCTCTGTGAGAAGAATATTCTTATGACGTGTTTTCAGAAAATTCTTGGCACAGTTAATAGCAATGCGGTATATCCATGACGAGAATGCCCTGTCCACCTTAAAGGAATCGATATGCATATACACCCGGATAAACACGTCATGCAGCACATCAACAGCGTCATCCTGATCGTGGGTGTACCCGTAGATCATTTTCCACAGCCTGTCAGCATACCGCGTGTAAAGAACATCGAAGGCCTCTTCACTACCGGACTTAAATTCAACAACCAGTTGTTCATCGGTCAAAGTATTGTATTCAGCAGACATGCTCTTTAGATTTACTACTATAGTTTTTGGAGAAAAGTGAAAAAAAAGAGGACTGTTGTACCAGCTTATCGATCAGAAATCGAATGAATATTTGAAAATATATCACCAATGAGCCCCTCGTCCAGCATAGATATGAGCGCCCTGGTTTTTTGTTCCAGTTCGCCTGTAATACCAACTTCCATATCTTTCAACTGAAAATATTCATCCGCAATATTAAGGGCGGTTAAAATTGCCACCTGTACCAGGTTTCCATTGGAAATATTCCTGTTCACATCCTCCATCTTGCTGTTCACATACTCAGCAATTTGGAGAATGTACTCAGGAGACGCGTCACCCTGAATGGTATAGGTGTGACCATAGATGTTTACTTTTACCTTATTTTCTTCCATGGTGCATTCCATCAGCCTATCCATTTAAATAGTTTATTATACTACACACAATTTATGTTTCATCGTCTTCGATAATGAGGAAATCTTCATCATCACTGGTAACTGCTGCTGAAGAATCTCTTTCCTTTTCACCTTCATCAACAATCACGGTATCTTCATCCATGTCATCAATAACGATTTCATCTTCATCATCATCCAGTAATATTATTTCGTCTTCCTCTTCAGGTGTGGTATCCACCATTACACCTTCATCTGCAGATGAACCGGTATCATCATCAATGATAATAATTTCGTCATCATCTTCTTCAACAGATCCTGAAGGCTCTTCTGACGGCACAGATTCCATAACCGGTTCTTCCGGAACGGTTTCAGATGGTATTTCTGTTTCCGGTTCAGCAGGTGGAGGAGACACTGGAGCGGACGCGCGCTCTGCACCCATGCTTGCTGCCGTTGCCCTGTAATCCGCAGAATCATCAGACTGGAGAACATCAAGCTTACCAAGCAATTGAAGCATTTTCTTCTCAAGTTCATCTTCTTTTGATTTCAGTGACGCCAGTTCCGCGGAGACCTGCTCGAGTTCCTTCTGTATCCGTGCCACTTCCTGCTCTTTCTCTTCAAGACTTAATCGCGCTTCTTCAGTCTCAACTTTCAGAGATTCGTTATCTGTTTCAAGTTTCGCGTTCTCACTTCGAAGGTCACCGATAAGCTGTAACGCCTTTATTATCCTGCCCTCAAGCTCTTCCAGTTGTTGCATTGTTATCATATTATAGTACCTCCGCAAATTGTGACTCTGCTCTTGCCACTGCCGATTTCCCTTTCAATATTGCTGCTGCAGTATTTGCAGCCATGGGACATATTCTTAACCATGGTACAATATTCGGCACAATCGCACTTCGCATTAACAAGAAAATCAACATCATATCATCAAGTCAGAGCATCAATAAGTCATTCCTTAAAGTAATAGTAAAATCAGTGTGATGTAAAATCAAGATTTATTTTTATATAAACCGAAAAAGCGTCTCACCGCTGAAGATTACCGCTAAGGCGCGAAGGGCGGTAGAGTTCGCAAAGGGTAAAGTGGTGACGGGTTGCTGTAACAGAATGGATTCCCGCCTTTGCGGGAATGACAGTGAGGTGATGCGGGGATGATCAGTTCACTTCTCACTTCTCACTACTCACTAATCATCCGTATGATATTATAAACTTTTTTGGATTGCTAATAATAATTAATATTCATATAATATATTTTGATGGTTTTTCCCAGCATTCCGGAATGAGCCAAAAAATTTAAAATTCGAATGCCAGTTCCAGTCCGGCGGAGTGTTGTATTGCTCCGGTGGTTTCGGGGGTGAGGTTCCAGGTGCCATATATACCGAGATATATGTCATAAGTGAAAAAATAACGGAAACCAGCCTCACATGCCGCAGCGTTAACGGGTGCCAGTCCTTCTACAAGAACCTCCTGGTTATCGCCTGCTTTCAGCGCGGATGCCGACATCAGTCTTGCTCCCCGCAGACCGGAGTGTGGAATAAATGGATACAGCACATCGGTGGCTGCCGTGAGTGAACCCATGATGTAATCATTACCGGTATTCCTTTTGGATAAAAAGCTGTCATTGGCGGTTGGATTCACCCCCAGGAGGCTCATAGACTCATCCGGTCTTTCCCGGCCGACGTAAAACAGGTTAGCATGCAATGTCAACAGCCATAATTTTACCTGTACAACCGGCCCCGCCATAAGTTCGTTTTTTCCAAGTTCTGCAGGATGATAATCACGGGCAGTGTATACATCTTTGCCTGTAGGTATTCTAAATCGGGCAAAAATACCGGCGTGTACTGTATTATTGCAATAATTTCCGGCATAATACCACATGGACAGAAAAGAATCACCCAGCCTGCCCGGGGCGGGTGCGTACAGGTCATCTGAATAATAGATAAAACTATACCAGACGGTAAAATTGGAAAGTACACCCAGGCCGATCACAAAATCCTCTTCCCTGTAATACGGGTCAGCCTGGAGAGCCTCAACAGATACTCCAGCCGAAATTTTACCTTCGGGAATAGTGTAGATTGTTTCTGTCAGCGGATATGATGCATGCAGTGTAAGCGGATTGAGAAGAAACAACACGAGCGCTGCTCTCGCAACGCTCTTCGTGATCCGTGATATATTTACTATAATATTCCGGCACCTTGTTGCAGGTTTACGCATACACCGGATAGAGGCAGATTATGCCGCCTTCTCCTGTATCTTCTCTACCAGTGCGCTGATAGCATTCAGATCAGTTACTGCAAGTTCTGCCAGCATTTTCCTGTTTATCTGGATATCTGCATTCTTCATGCCATTGATCAGCCTGCTGTATGATATACCGTGAATCCTGGCAGCAGCATTTATCCTGACAATCCAGAGACTTCTCATATCACGTTTTTTACGACGCCTGTCCTTGTATGAGTTCTGCAGCGCCCGCCTTCGTGCGTCCTTGGCTGTTCTGAAAAGGATGCTTCTTGCGCCCTTGAATCCTTTTACGAACTTCAGAACTTTCGCTCGTCGTTTATGATGTATTCTTCCTGTTGTTGCTCGTGGCATAGTGTTCCCCTTCGTGTACTACCTTAATATTATTACGCGTACGGCATCATCCTGGAAACCCGTCTTTCTTCCGATCCTGATACCAGCGAAGATTTTCTCAGCTGTCTTTTACGTTTCGAATTTTTACACGCCAGCAGGTGACTTTTGAAGCTGTTATTACGCTTTACCTTACCACTGCCGGTTACTTTAAACCGCTTTTTGGCACCACTGTTAGTCTTTATCTTGGGCATAATTCTCCTCTCTTCTTCAGCGCATTATAGCAAATTGCTGTTCTTCTAACTATTTATTTCTTCTGGGGTGACGCATCAGGCCCCATCACCATGATAATATTTCTACCTTCTTTTGACGGTCTTGATTCAACAGATGCGATATCATCAAGATCTTTCTGAACGTCTTCCATGATCTTGAAGCCCTGTTCGGTATGCACTATCTCTCTTCCCCGGAACATAACAGTAAATTTAACTTTATCACCATTCTCCAGAAATTCCCTTGCGTGCTTCACCTTGTGATCATAATCATGTGAATCAATACCAGGCCGAAACTTGATCTCTTTTACATGAATAATCTTCTGCTTTTTCCTGGCTTCCTTGGCCTTCTTGATCTGTTCAAACCGAAACTTGCTGTAATCTATGATCTTTACAACCGGTGGATCCTGGTTTGATGATATTTCCACAAGATCAAGATCCTGTTCCTTTGCTTTTTGCAGGGCATCATCCCGCGAAATAATTACGGGTTCCCCATCACCAACTAGTCTCACCTCTTTTGCCCGTATGTCATCGTTGACACGATGGCGTTTTGAATCACTCCGGTCTATAACGTCCCCCTTATTTGCGCATTAAAAAATTTTTTTACAACTTAAATAATATAAACCAGCATGCAGCACCTGCATCCCGGCTCTAAATAGCTATATACATACATTTCATCAAATACAGTACAACTGTTATATTTATTCTATATTAATCAACAATAATTCGCAATATTTTTTTATATTTTATATAACTTCGTAAATAATTCACCACAGAGTCGCAGTGGTAAATCCGTTACCGACGCTGCTCGATTTCGGTTTTAAGGGCGGATATGAACTCGTCCATGTTCATGGCGTATGGCTTGTTCTCCCCCCTTTTTCGTATGGAGATGGTGTTCTCTTCCATTTCTTTGGGGCCGATTACCCCCACATATGGCACTTTCTGACCCACCGCGTCACGTATCTTGTAGCTGACGCTTTCACTCCGCACATCTGTTTCAACCCGGATATCCGATGCCATGAGGGATTGTTTCAGCCTGTTCACGTAATCAGCCTGTTCATCCCCCACGCTTGCCAGTATCACCTGTACCGGGGAAAGCCACAGGGGAAATTTACCCGCATAATGCTCAATGAGTATACCGATGAACCGCTCAAGTGAACCCAGGACGGCCCGGTGTATCATGTAGGGGCGGTGTTTGTGTCCGTCACTGCCCACGTAGGTCATATCGAAACGCTCGGGAAGGTTGAAATCAAACTGTATGGTGCTGCACTGCCACTCCCGTCCCAGCGCGTCCTTGATCTTTATGTCAATCTTGGGACCGTAAAAGGCGCCGCCCCCCTCGTCCATGTCATAGGCAATATTTGCCCGTTTTACCGATTCTTCAAGGGCCACCGTGGCTTCTGCCCACATCTTATCATCACCAACGGATTTTTCTTCAGGACGGGTGGCCAGGTAGAGCTTGAAGTCCTCGAACCCGAATTCGCGCAGCATATGCAGGCTGAATTCAAGCACCCGGTCTATTTCATCGGGCATCTGGTCAGGACGGCAGAATATGTGGGCGTCATCCTGGGTAAATCCCCGAACCCGCAGCAGTCCATGCAGTACGCCGCTTCGCTCATAGCGATACACGGTGCCAAGCTCGGCCCATCTGAGGGGCAGATCACGGTATGACCAGCCCCTGTTTCGGTACATCAGTATATGAAAGGGGCAGTTCATGGGTTTCACGTAAAATTCCTGCCCGTCAATGTCCATGGGTGAATACATGTTCTCGTTGTAAAAGCCCAGGTGACCGCTTGTTTCCCACAGCTTGCTGCGGCCGATGTGTGGCGAATATATAAGGTCATACCCGTTGCGATAGTGTTCAGAACGCCAGAAGTCTTCAATGTTGTGACGAAGCCTGGCACCATTGGGATGCCACAGGGGAAGCCCGGCCCCCGATTCTTCATTTATGGAAAAAAGTTCAAGTTCGGCACCAAGTTTTCGGTGGTCACGTTTCTT
>Ga0102938_10002938_pt1 | contig 12804 bp, 8 predicted proteins | sample SalPonR2_B_D2_MG_FD_84516 | JGI IMG/M metagenome (GOLD analysis project Ga0102938, IMG submission 84516) | Salt pond soil microbial communities from South San Francisco under conditions of wetland restoration - Salt Pond MetaG R2_B_D2_MG | ecosystem: Environmental > Aquatic > Marine > Intertidal... | reverse complement strand
CGAAGGGATGATTATTGGTCAGCATTCGCGTGAGAATGATCTGGTGGTTAATTCTTGTAGAGGGAAAAAGCTGACCAATGTGCGGGCATCGGGAACTGATGAATCAGTACGTATTATTCCACCGAAAATTCTGTCTCTTGAACAGGCGTTGGAATATATTGACGACAATGAGTTGGTGGAGATAACCCCGAAATCAATCCGTTTGCGTAAACGATATCTGGATGCCAACGAGCGAAAGCGGATGGAAAAACATTCAACAAAATAGTGATCACGGTTCTTGATGACAGAATTATTTCTACCAGCAGCGTGCGGTTGACATAAGGCAACGCAACCGCACGCTGCTGGACACTTTTTGGTTCTCCAATGATGGATGCTAAGATTATTTGAGTTTAATAGTGGTTTTATGCTAAATTCTCAACATTATCCTTCCTGGAGTGACATTGATGCCGGAACCCTTGATCAACATCGGGGTCTATAATCCCTTTCAGTCAACCGCAATGATTCCTCGTTTCGGCCCCCCTCAATCTGTGTCCGACCCTGCTGAAGCAAGTCCCCAGCCCGAAGAAAGCCAAGAAAAACCCAACCCCGAACAAGAACAGAGACAATCTTCCTCTGTTGTCGATAAACTGGAATTCAGCCGTGAAGCATTGGAAATTCGTGATCTCCAGATGCGCGACCGCGAAGTTCGCGCTCACGAGGCCGCCCATGCTGCAGCCGGGGGTTCTTATGCCGGTGCGCCTGCCTACGATTATGAGCGTGGCCCCGATGGACGTACTTACGCGGTTGGTGGCTCTGTCAGCATTGATATTTCACCCATCCCGGGTGATCCGCAGGCGACCCTGCAAAAAGCCCAGCAGGTACGAGCTGCAGCTCTGGCACCAGCCCAGCCCAGTGCTCAGGATATGAAAGTGGCGCAACAAGCTCAGGCGCTGGCGATCGAGGCCCGCGGCGAAATATCACAGGAGCAGATTGCAGAGCGAGAACGGCAACACAATCCCGATGACAATGTTCAGCCTGCATCCTTTGTTCAGCAGGGGATGTCGGCATATGCCCGGGGTATCCATGATCCAGGCCCGGCGCGGTTGGAAACTTACAGCTGAGTTCTTTTTTTCCGATTTCAGGGCAACCCAGCCCTTGCACAACTTTACTTCTCTTGAAATAGTCTTCCTGAAAAAATAATAATTCTGGTTTCCCCTCCCTTTTTCCCATATAGAGTAAATATTATTTAGTTTGTATGCTGCTGATTTTTCGAATGAAAACTCATTAGAGCAGTCGTTCTTTGGTCGCTTTCATACCTTTTCTGATAAAAGTAAAACGCTATTCTAGCTTGACAAAGCCTCTCTTTTATTGTTTCTTTGCACCTGTGAAGTTCCGCAAGTCATTGAAATATAGTAATAAATTTACTTAAAATAAAAAAATTTAGTTATCTCAAAAATGTACAGATTTGTTATTTGACACCTTTCAAGGAGTAGCTAAAACAATGAGTATAACGAAATTTAAAAAAATCATGGCAGCTAACCGTGGTGAAATTGCGATCCGGATTTTCCGTGCCTGCACCGAACTTGGCATTTCCACCGTAGCCATCTACTCCGAGCAGGATCGCCTTTCTCTGCATCGTTACAAGGCAGATGAGGCCTACCTGATCGGCAAAGGGAAGGGCGCCATTGATGCCTACTTAGGGATTGATGAGATTATTGATCTGGCGCGCAAGAAAAATGTTGATGCCATTCATCCAGGGTATGGATTTTTGTCCGAAAATGCCGAATTTTCGGCTGCATGCGAACGTGCTGGTATTGCCTTTATTGGGCCGACCCCCGAGATTCAGCGCCGTCTGGGTGACAAGGTATCAGGTCGCAAGGTAGCTATTGAAGCCGGGGTCCCGATTGTCCCGGGGACAACTGATCCTGTTCGTACTGAAGAAGAGGCGTTGATCTTCGCTAAATCAGCTGGTTATCCGATTATAGTTAAGGCCAGTGCCGGCGGAGGCGGGCGCGGTATGCGCGTTGCTCAAAATCAGAAAGAACTGCTTGAAGGGTTACGAAGCGCAGCTTCTGAAGCGCAGGCCTCTTTCGGGGATGCGACGATTTTTCTCGAAAAATACGTCAAAAATCCTAAGCATGTTGAGGTCCAGATTCTTGGCGATAAGCATGGCAACCTGGTTCACTTTTATGAGCGGGACTGCTCGATCCAGCGTAGGCATCAGAAGGTTATCGAAATTGCACCATCCCTTTATCTGACTCCGAAAAAACGCGAAGAACTTTGTTCTTACGCCCTGAATATCGCTAACTCGGTTGGTTACATTAACGCCGGGACGGTTGAGTTTTTGATGGATAAAGAGGAAAACTTCTACTTTATCGAAGTCAATCCCCGGATTCAGGTTGAGCACACGGTGACCGAGCTGGTGACCCTGCGTAATCTGGTGCAGGCGCAGATCCTAGTCGCCCAAGGACACAAACTCAGTGATCCGGAAATTGGTATCAAGAGTCAGAAGGATATTGAACTGCGCGGGTTTGCGATTCAGTCGCGGATTACTACAGAAGATCCGGATAATAATTTTGCGCCTGATTTTGGTACCATCAAAGCGTACCGTACTGCCGCCGGTTTTGGGGTGCGTCTGGATGCCGCTGCCGGTTACGCCGGCGCGGTGATTACCCCCCATTACGATTCCCTGCTGGTCAAGATTTCAACCTGGGGCCTGACCTTCCTGGATGCGTCGCGGACCATGCACCGCGCCCTGCAGGAATTCCGTATTCGTGGTGTTAAAACCAATATTGGCTTTCTGGAGAAGGTGATTACCCACCCGGTCTTTTTAACCGGCGATTGTGATACGTCTTTTCTCGAAAAACATCCGGAAGTGTTTGATGTCCGCATCAAGCAGGATCGTGCCAACAAAATCCTCAATTATATCGGTGATGTCACCGTCAATGGCTATCCCGGTATCCCTGCCGATAAGGCCCTGAAATTTTCTTCCTTACGTGAACCGGATATTCCCGAAATCCCTTATGGCCAGCAACATCCCCGCGGCACACGGGATATTTTGCGTGAAAAAGGCCCCGAAGGTCTGGCACAGTGGGCGCGCGATCACAAACAGTTGCTGATTACCGATACCACCATGCGTGATGCCCACCAGTCTCTGGTAGCGACCCGCTTCCGTACCTTTGATCTTGATCGGATTGCTGAAGCTACTGCGCACCTGGGTGGCGGTCTCTTCTCCCTGGAGATGTGGGGTGGCGCAACCTACGATGTGTCCATGCGTTTTTTACGCGAAGATCCGTGGGAGCGCCTTGATCGTTTGCGCACCAAGGTGCCGAATATTCTGTTTCAGATGCTGCTGCGTGGTTCCAATGCCGTGGGTTACACTAATTATCCTGACAATGTCGTTCAGGAATTTGTTGCCAAGGCTGCAGAGAGCGGTATCGATGTGTTCCGGGTCTTTGATTCACTGAACTGGACCAAGGGCATGCAGGTAGCGATGGAAGCGGTGCGCAAGAGCGGCACCATTTGTGAGGCGACTATCTGCTACACCGGCGATATTCTAGATCCCAAACGCGACAAGTATCCGTTGGCATACTATGTCTCCATGGCCAAAGAGCTGGAGAAGATGGGCGCCCATATTCTGGCGATCAAGGACATGGCGGGGCTGATCAAACCTTTTGCTGCCGAAAAACTGATCAAAGCCCTGAAAAATGAAGTCAGCTTGCCGATCCATCTGCATACTCACGATACCTCCAGCAACGGTGGTGCCATGCTGCTGATGGCAACCCAGGCCGGATGCGATATCGTTGACGTGGCCCTGTCTTCCGTATCCGGTTTGACCGCACAACCGAATATGAATGCTCTGTTAGCTGCTCTTGAAAGAACGATCTGGGACCCGCAGATGGACAATGACGGCTTGCAGAAACTGGCCAACTACTGGGAAACCTGCCGCACCTACTATGCTCCCTTTGAATCAGAGTTGCGCAGTGGCACCGCACAGGTGTACTACCATGAAATTCCCGGTGGCCAGTATTCCAACTTTAAACCACAGGTCGAAGGCTTGGGGTTGGGCCATCGTTGGGAAGAATGCAAGCAGATGTATCGCACCGTTAATGATATGTTTGGTGATCTGATCAAAGTCACACCGTCGTCAAAAATTGTCGGCGATATGGCAATGTTTATGGTGCAGAACAATCTGACCCCGGAAGATGTTTTTGAGCGCGGCGAAGAGATGGCCTTCCCCAAAGGGGTCGTCGATTTTTTCAAGGGGATGATCGGCCAGCCCTATGGCGGTTTCCCGGAACGCTTGCAACAGATTATCCTACGCGGTGAACAGCCGCTGACCTGCCGGCCGGGGGAATTGCTTGAACCGGCGGATTTTGTCCTGAAAAAAGATGAACTGGAGAAAAAGCTCGGACATAAGGTGTCTGACCGCGATGTCCTCTCTGCAGTTCTCTATCCCGGCGTTTATGAGGAATATGATCGCTTCCGTCAGGAACATAGTGATGTTTCGGTATTGCCGACCCCGGTGTTCTTCTATGGTCTGGATATCGGTGATGAGGTCACCATTGAGATTGAACCTGGCAAGACCTTGATTGTCAAACTCAGTGCCATTGGTCGGGTTCGTGAGGATGGTACCCGCCATATCTATTTTGAGCTCAATGGTGAACCCCGGATGACGACCGTTGTCGACCGCTCGGTAGAGACCGATATCAAGAGCAATGTCAAGGCTGACCCGGATAATCGCCATGAGATCGGCGCGCCGATGCCGGGCAAAATTTTTAAGCTGATGGTTAAGGAAGGGGATACGGTCGAAGACGGTGATGTGCTGGTGATTACCGAGGCGATGAAGATGGAGACCAATGTGAAGACGCGCCGCGCCGGTGTTGTCAAACAACTGGTTTTTGATGAGGGAGATCAGGTCGAGCAGGGGGATCTGCTTGCTGTTATAGAATAGATATTTTTACCACACAGTCGTTGTGGTGCAGCCGGATCTTCTTTTGTGAGGGTTCGGCTGTTTTTTTTTGCAACTATTTCATGCCTATTATCGGAGCGGCTTTAACCGCGATCGTGGCTGAAGGTCACTCCTGCAAAGATATTTCTGTCTGCTGGTTTTGGTTGAGGTTACTTAAGAAGTTACAAAGATTTGTTCAGCACCGGGTCGGGGGACCTATGTCAAGGGACGCGATTGTTCCCCGCCGGGTCATCCATGACCGTTTGCTGTCGCCGTCCATGGCGACAGACACCCTTGCCACAGGACCCCCGACCCTGCGCTATAGAGGGAGCTGAATAGATACAAAGTTACAAAGGATTCAGTATGCCAGATGGGAATCGAGCAGATGGCGAATTTCTGAGCTGTCGCCAAGTTCCAGTGCCTGGCGGATGACAGCTTGTGCAGCGTTGCTGTCGAGTTGGTTGATGATGTTTTTTAGCTGGGGAATATAGGGGGCCGATAAGGAAAAATCACGGATCCCCAGACCGATCAGGGCCAGCAGGCAGGCCGGGTCTGTGGCCATCTCGCCACACAGACAGAGGTCTGTCCCCGCGCTATGGGCAACAGAAACCAGCGTGTCGATACTCTGTAAAACGGCTGGATGCAGAGGATCGTAGTGGTTCTGCACGCGTGGGTTGGAACGATCGGCAGCCAGCAGATATTGAATCAGATCGTTGCTGCCAAGGGCAAAAAAATCGACCTCTTTGGCCAGATGAGGGGCCAGATGAATGGCCGCTGGGATCTCGATCATCGCTCCAATCTGAATATTTTGTTGGTAGGGAATTCCTTCCTTTTCCAGTTGCTGCGCAGCTTGGCGCACCAGTGCTTTGCAGCTACGGATTTCATTTAAATTGGAGATCATCGGAAACAGGAGTCGGACCGGGCCGGCAGTTGCGGCCATGAGGATGGCTTCAAGCTGCACCATGAAGATTTCCGGATAGTCAAGGCTGATGCGTACTGAGCGCCACCCCATAAAGGGGTTGTTCTCCTGTGGTTGTTTGAAATAGGGGAGGGTTTTGTCCCCACCGATATCAAGGGTGCGAATAGTCACCGGCATGCCGGCAAATTTTTCGACAATCTGTTTGTACAGCTGATATTGCTGGTTGCGGTCGGGAAACCCCCTGTGGGTCATGTAGAGAAATTCGGTTCGATACAGACCGACCCCTTGTGCTCCGTTCTTGATCGCAACATCAACATCACTGATCAGACCGATGTTGGCGCGCAACAATACCTGTCGGCCGTCACGGGTCGTCGCAGTGACATCACGTAACAATAGCAGGCGCTCTTTTTCCTGTAGGCGATCCTGCTCTAAGCGCTCGTATTCAGCAATAATGCTGGCAGTCGGATTGGGGTAGAGGCAGCCGGCATTGGCATCGAGAATCAGCTGATCATTGGGGCTGATATGGATGGTTGCGCCATCGACCCCGATGACTGTGGGAATGCCAAGACTCTTGGCCATGATCACTGAATGGGAGTTGGCTTCGTTGGCCTCCAGGACGACCCCCAGAATTTTCTCATGGTCAAGGATCGCCATATCTGAAGGGAGCAGCCGTTTGGCGACTAGAATGCTGGGTTGCTGCAGTTGCAGACCGTCTGGTTCGCGGCCAACCAGATTGGCGAGCAAGCGTCTACCGACATCTTCCATGTCTGCTGCACGCTCACGCAGATAGGGATCCTCCATCTGGGCAAAGGCCGCAAGATAGCCATTGATCACCCTTTTTAAGGCATAAGGGGCACTGTGGCGTTCTTCGATCAGACGATGCAGACGCTCTATAAGACCCCGATCTTCGAGGATCATTAAATGGGTATGAAAAATCGCGGCATCTTCCTGACTAAGTTGGGCGGCTACCCTTTTTTCCAGATACAAGGTCTGAATACGGGTCTGGCGCAAGGCTTCATCCAGCCGCCTCAGCTCCGCATCTATGTCAATGTTGCATTCATCAAAAATATCAGCAAAGCCGTAGTCATGGTCAAGGATTGTTACCGGGCCGGTAATGATGCCCGGGTAGGCCATTTTTCCATAAAAAGCGATGGTATGTTGCCGAGCCTTGTTGTCAATTTCTGTTGTTGGGATCAGGGGGGCTGGTGGCCCGGGGATTTCATAGCGATGCAGGGTGTCAAGCAGTCTGGCATTAACGACAATGGAAGCTACCTGAAAAGCGATGGTCGTTAGGGTCGCCAGTTCATCGTCTGAAAAGTGATGAATATCAAGCGTCTGGATAACCAATACGCCGATGGAGGCACTTCGGTCCAGCAACGGAATACCGACGAAGGTGTGGAACTGTTCCTCACCGGTTTCGTGAAAGAAAAGATAATCAGGATGGCTCTGAGGGTTGCTGATAGCTAGAATCTGTTGTTCGGCCGCTACCTTGCCGGTCAATCCCTCGCCAATCTGCAATTTAACATTGCCGATTGACTCAGGTGTCAGTCCGTGGGTCGCCCGCAGGACCAGAGTCTGCTGGTCATCATCAAGCAGATATAAAGAGCAAACTTCCGAGCGGGCACGGTCGGCGACCAGATGAACAATATTATTGATTGTTTCGTGGAGATCGTGGGAGCGTAGAATCAGCGCGCTGATATCCTGTAGGGTGTGTAACCCTAGTTTAAGATCTGATTTATTTTTGTTTCTGGCCATGGATTTGTCTAGGGAATTGGGTTCGTCGGCAGATGTGTCGGCATTTTAGCTTAACCTTAAGTTATTTGCGAATATTATTTGATCGCGTCGTAAAGCTCAGCAACGGCCAGGTAGTGGCGCGGACTTAACCCCGAACCAGATAACGACCGACCTGATCGCTGTGATAACAGGCGACATGGTGGTCACCAGTAATGTTCTTCAGTGCGGGAGCCTGTTGCCGACACTGGTTGTCCGCATAAGGGCAACGTGGATGAAAATGACAGCCACTTGGTGGATTGACCGGGGAGGGAATTTCTCCGACCAGGGCCAACGGGCGGGCATGCTTTGGATCGGGCACAGGAACCGCGTTGAGCAGTGCTTCGGTATAGGGATGGCGTGGATTTGAATAAAGCTCTGCAGCGGCGCACAGCTCAACAATATTTCCCAAATACATGACCGCAATGCGGTCACTGACGTGTTCGATTACAGCCAGGTCATGGGCAATGAACAGATAGCTGAGCTGTTGTTCTTCGCGCAGCTCTTTGAGCAGGTTGAGAATCTGGGCCTGAACCGAGAGATCAAGAGCTGAGACCGGTTCATCAGCGATAATCAGTTCCGGTTCCACTGCCAACGCCCGGGCGATGCCGATGCGCTGACGCTGACCACCAGAAAATTCATGAGGATAGCGCTGTTCATGCTGGGCCGACAAGCCCACCTTTTCCAACAACTCGATGACGCGCTCGCGAATCCGGCGAGTTGGAACAAGGCGATGGATGATCAGCGGCTCGCTTAAAATAGCGCCGACCGTCATGCGTGGATTAAGTGAAGAGAAGGGATCCTGAAATATCATCTGCATGCGTCGCCGCCAGGGGCGCATTTTTGCAGCAGAGAGGTTGGTCAGCTCCGTTCCGGCGTAAAAGATCTGACCCTGATCGGGTTTCAGCAGCTGCAAAATCAGTTTGCCGGTGGTAGATTTGCCGCACCCGGACTCGCCGACCAGCCCCAAGGTTTCGCCAGCATTGATAGTAAAGGAAACATTGTCGACGGCGATCAGTTTGCCGCTATTGCGACCAAGTGGGTCAGCTACCTTAAAGCTTTTTCTTAAGTTTTTAACTTCAAGTAGGGCCATGTTTATGACTGTCTCCAGCAGCGAACCAGGTGGTTGTCTGCAACTTCTTTAAGCAGTGGGCGTTGGCGCTGTCCGCTGTCGCATAGACAGGTACAGCGTGAGGCAAACAGGCAGCCTTCATGGTTTTTGGTGAGATCAGGAAGTTGACCGGAAATTGTGGCCAGGCTGTTTTTTTCGCCAATGCGCGGTACGCACTGCAGTAATCCCCTGGTGTAGGGGTGTAGCGGGTTGGAAAATACCTTGTCGATGCTCCCCAGTTCAATAATCTGGCCGGCATACATAATCGCTACCCGGTCGGCGTTGCTTGCGACAATTCCCAGATCGTGGGTAATCAACAGGGTTGCCATGCGCCGCTCTTCTTTGAGTTTCAGCAGCAAGTCCATGATCTGGGCCTGAATCGTGACATCGAGGGCTGTCGTCGGTTCATCGGCGATCAGCAGTTTCGGGTCGCACGCCAAGGCCATGGCGATCATCACCCGTTGACGTTGGCCCCCGGAAAGCTGATGAGGATAGTCACGCAAACGTTGCTGTGGATCGGAAATGCCAACTTGAGCGAGGCTCCGTGTTGCTTGCGCGAGAGCTTCGCGGCGCGATAATCCCTGATGCAGACGAAGCACTTCAGCGATCTGGTCACCTATTTGCAAAACCGGATTGAGGGAGGTCATCGGTTCCTGAAAAATCATCGAGATATCATTGCCGCGAATGCGGCGAATTTCTATTTCAGGTAAGTGCAGCAGGTCGCGCCCATCGAGGTGAACCTCGCCGCCGACGATACGCCCAGGTTCCGGGAGCAAGCGTAAAATGGAGAGTGCGGTCATCGATTTTCCACACCCCGATTCACCTACCAGCGCCAGAGTTTCGCCCTGCTCTATGTCGAAGGAGACACCATCAACAGCCTTGAGCAGCCCATTCCGGGTGAAAAAGTAACTCTTGAGATTGGCGACGGACAAACGTGGGGGCATAGGGCTCATTGCTCCTTAGAAGGATGATCCATGTGTACAATGCTGATGGTGAAATGGTCAAGGGCTCGCGTTGATCTATGTGCGCCCTGGTGTGTGCTAACGCTGAAAGCAAAAGATACTCACCCTGCGCAGCACCGGGTCGGGGATCCTGTGTCAAGGGACGGAGCGGAAGAATGACTCAATCTTTTTCATTAAAATACTGGCGTTACTTGAAACAAACAAGAATAATAGAACAATGAATTGTAACTACGTCGATCTCCATATCCATACGACCTGTTCAGACGGGTTTTTCAGCCCTGAAGATGTCATCAATCAGGCCGCGCAGGCCGGTCTGGTGGCTGTTGCCCTGGCCGATCATGACAATATTGACGGCATTGATCTGGCCACCGAAGCTGCTGCTTCCGTGGGCATTGAGGTCATCCCTGCGGTTGAGTTGTCAAGCCAGTGGCAAACATATACCGATATGCACTTGCTTGGTTATGGTTTTGATCACCGCGATCCGCGACTGGTTGCTGAACTCGAACAGTTTCAGGTGTTTCGTGCCGGCCGCAACGAACAAATTATCGAAGCAGTGAATCTTAAGCTGGCCGACGAAGGTAGGGAGCCAATCGCTGTACAGGAGGTGCGCAACTTAGCTGGTGGCAGCATCGGACGGCCGCATATTGCCCAGGTGTTGCGGCAAAAAAAATATGCCAGTGGCAACGAAGATGCTTTTACGCGCTATCTGGTTCCTTGTAATGTTGAGAAACATTATTTTCCTGCAGATGAGGCCATTCGCCTGGTCCACGCCTGCGGTGGGATCGCGATTCTGGCCCATCCTCCCTATGTTACCCGTGATCGCCGGCAGCTGGAAAATCTGGTGACAGAACTGGTGACTCTGGGCCTCGACGGGATTGAAGTCTACAATAATGGTTCCGGCCTGGAAGACAGTGACTGGCTGATTCGCCTGGCTGGCCAACATGGCCTGGTGACTACCGGCGGATCAGATTTTCATGGTGAGCCGGGTTCAGCCATCCAGATCGGCCATGGTCTGCGCGGCATCAGGGTCCCCTACGATTGTGTTGAACAGATAAAAAAAGCCTTGCTCCAGCGCGGTGAGCCTCTGCGCTGGTAAGCCATTGTTTATTGATCGCGCCATTTCGGCTGGCGTTTTTCCAGAAATGCCAGCATCCCTTCTTTTTGATCAGCGGTCGCAAAGCACAGACCGAACAAGTCAGCCTCGTATCCAAAGGCGCGATTCATATCCATTTCCAGACCATTGTTGACCGCCTCCTTGATCAATTGTAGCGCCATTTTCGGTTTAGACGCGATGGTCTGTGCCAATTCCTGCGCTCTGGCCAGCAGTTCGGTTGCCGCCACCACTTCGTTCACCAAGCCGATCTGCGCTGCCTGTGCAGCGCTAATCCGTTCGCCGGTTAACATCAATTGTTTTGCTCTGCTGCTGCCCACCAATCGCGGCAGGCGCTGGGTGCCGCCCCAACCGGGGATAATGCCAAGGTTGACTTCCGGCTGCCCGAGCTGGGCACTGTCGGCGGCAATCCGGATATCGCAAGCCAGGGCCAGTTCACAGCCACCGCCTAAGGCATAGCCGTTGATGGCAGCAATAAATACCGTGTTGCCGTATTCAATTTTATTGAGTAGTTCCTGGACATCGACAGCCATGCGGCGGGCTTCTAAGGGATCGAGGGGCTGCATCACACTGACATCCCCACCAGCGACAAAGGCTTTGCTGCCGCTACCGGTGATAATCGCGACTTTGATGTGCGGATCGTCTTCAATAACACTGATGGCAGCATCAAGCTGCTGCAGGGTCAGCTGATCCAACGCATTAAGGGCCTGGGGACGGTTGATGGTAATCAGGGCAACGGCGTCAACATTTTCGGAGATCACCCGATCGTTGGTTGTTTCCATGTAAGGTTCCTTTTGGTTTTGTAGGAGTAGAAGCTCAGGCGTTACGGATAATCTCCACCAGCAGGGAGCTGACCTTCTCCATATCAGCGACCGCTACCTGCTCCTGCGGAGTATGCACCTTGGCCATACCGGTGCCCAGAATCACCATATCTATACCGTGACCATTAAAAATATTGGCATCGGATCCACCACCGGCGGCGGCGATCTGCTGTGGGCGCTGCAGTGTCTTGCCGGCATTCACCACCAGTTGCACGATAGCTGCTGTTTCGGCTATCTGCATGGCGGGAAAATCTTCCTTAATTTCAATTGCCATGGATGCGTGGCGGGTTTTGCCGTCAACAACCACCGAACTATTGTATACCTCTTCCTCACAGCAACGGATAATCGCTTCGGTGACCTGTTGCAGACGTTCCGGGAGGTGACTACGTACCTCGCCGCGCAGACTGACCTGCCCAGGGATAATATTAGTGGCGATGCCGCCGCTGATGGTGCCGATATTGGCCGTAGTGTGCTCATCGACACGACCTAAGCTCATGTTGGCAATCGCCTTGCCGGCAATCATAATGGCGGATATGCCCTGTTCCGGACACACTCCAGCGTGTGCCTCAAGACCGTGAATGTCAATTTTTATGCGGTTGGCAGCGGGCGCACGATTGATGATCCGATCAATGCCGGTGGTATCAAGGGCGACTCCACGTTGCCCTTTGAGGGTTGAAAAATCAAACTCTTTTGCACCCATCAACCCCAGCTCTTCACAGACAGTGATAACGACTTCAAGTGGGCCGTAGGGTATCTTGTTTTCTTGCAATACCTCAATCGCTTCAATCAGTTCGGCGATTCCAGCTTTGTCATCGGCACCCAGAATGGTATTGCCGGTACTGGTGAAAATCCCGTCGTTCAGGACCGGCTGAACATTTTCTGCCGGGCTGACGGTGTCCATATGGACACTGATAACGAATGGATCCCCGTCACGGGTACCGGGAAAACGAGCAATCATATTGCCACTGTCACTACCGATAATTGCCCCGGCAGTGTCAAAAGCCACCTCGGCACCAAGTTGGGAAAAGCGTTCCTGCAGATAGACAGCAATGGCCGCTTCCTGGAAGGACGGACTGTCTATTGAGGCAAGGCGAAAGAATTCATCGGCAATTCTTTGTCGGTTGATCATTGTTTTTTCCTTTTTTTTATGGTGTCTTCTCTTGTGATGTTTGATTTTTTT
>Ga0102938_10002937_pt1 | contig 12806 bp, 11 predicted proteins | sample SalPonR2_B_D2_MG_FD_84516 | JGI IMG/M metagenome (GOLD analysis project Ga0102938, IMG submission 84516) | Salt pond soil microbial communities from South San Francisco under conditions of wetland restoration - Salt Pond MetaG R2_B_D2_MG | ecosystem: Environmental > Aquatic > Marine >... | reverse complement strand
GCCCTCGACGGCGACGACGCCACCGCCGCCGAGACCACCGCCACCGCCATCTTCGGAGACCGATGAACACCCCCCGACACAGCACCAGTCCCGCCGGAACGCGGCGTCACGACCCCTACTGGTGTCAAGATGGTGTCACGGACGCAGAAGCGCCCCCGCAGGGAAGCCGAGGCGCTCGAGCGAATCTGGCCTGTACGGGGTGCTAAGCATCTGTAGCTGCCAAGTGCGCGAGGGGGGACTTGAACCCCCATGTCCTATCGGACACACGGCCCTCAACCGTGCGCGTCTGCCAATTCCGCCACTCGCGCATATGCGCCGCGGGAGGGGCCCGCGGCGAGACGCAAGCGTAGCGCTTGCTCCCGCTCCCCCGCCAACGCGCGCTGCGGCTGCCCGGGCAAGTCGGCCCGTGGCCGCGGAGCGGGGCTCCAGGTCAGCCCGGGACCGGCGTGGGCTCGACCTCGGGGTCCAGCCACACCTCGTCGAGATGCAGACGTCCGAGCGGGCTGTAGACGAGGTCCTGGACCTCCGGACGCACCACGACGTCGTGCTGGTACCACAGCAGCGGGATCGCTGGGAGTTCCTCCAGCACCCGCCGCTCCGCCTCCCGTAGCAGGACCAGACGCCGGCGCGCATCGGCGGTGGCACGCGCTTGGTCGAGCAGCGCATCCACCTCGTCGTCGGCGAAGCGGGTCAGGTTGTCCGCCCCCACCTGCGAGGAGTGGAACATCGGGTAGAGGTAGGCCTGTGGCGTCGGCTCGCCCACATCCCAGCCGTACCGGAAGAACCCGACGTCCCCACGCCGCACTCCACGGACGAAGGGCGCGAGTTCCTGACCCTGGAAGTCGACCTCCAAACCCAGGGTCGTCCCGATGTCGTCGGCCAACTGCTCGGCGATGGCGCCGTGAAAGGTGCCGCGGTTGTACGTCAGCGTCACCGGGCCGATGACCTCGGCCGCAGGGGGCAAGGTGGCGTCGGCATCGGGATCTGCTGTGTCACCGTCGGCGGTGTCCCCCTCGGTGGTGTCCCCCTCGGTGGTGTCCCCCTGGGCTGTGTCCCCCTGGGCTGTGTCCCCCTCGGCTGCGTCGCCGTCGGCATCGGCCGCGTCGTTCGCCTCGTCGGGATCGACAGCAGGTCTCTGGGCAGCGACGAGGTCCCGCACGACCTCGTCGACCAGCTGGCGAGCCGTTTCGGGATCGTGGACACATGCGTCACAGGCCCGCGACTGCGAGCCCGGGATGCCGGGTGGCACCAGCGAGGTGGCAGGTATGCGTGTCCCCTGCGTGGCCTCGATGGCCAGGCGCTCGCGGTCGATCGCCAGGGAGATGGCCCGCCGCAGACGTGGATCGTCGAAGGGAGCGCGGGTGGTGTCGAAACCGTAGAGGTAGACGGGCGAACGGATGCCATCGAGGACACCCGGGCCGGTGTAGCCATCACGGGAGCGGCCGAAGCGCTCGACGGCCTCCTCCCGACGTTCCTGGGTGAGTTGCGCCACCTGGAGCTGGCCGTCCAGCAGGTCCTGCCACTGCTGGGTACCTCCGTCGCTCGCGTCGTAGAGGGTGAAGAGCACCTCGTCGAGCAGGGCGGGGTCGTGGTGGTCCTCGAAGCGCACCAGCCGGAGGAAGGCACCCACCTCACGTGGTCCTGCCATCTCGAACGCGCCGTTGCCGATCGGTTCCCGCCCATAGGCCTGGGGGTCGTCGTCCGCAGCGGGAGGGGTCGGCACGAGGCTCGGGTCGCTGAGGGTGCTCAGGAAGCCAGGCTGCGGGGAGCTGAGCTCGATGCGCAGGGTGCGTGCATCCTCGACGATCACGCCGTCGAGACCACCCCCCTGTTCCTGTGCCGCCTCGATACCCGCTACGTCGGCGAGCAGGTAGGAGAGGAAGGAGGGTGGTTCGGCGGTGCCGTCGGCGATCCGGTCGAAGGTGCGTTTGAAGTCAGGTGCCGTCACCGGCGATCCGTCGTGGAACGTGGCCTCCCGCAGCTGCAACACGAAGGTGGCGCCGTCATCCCGGATCTCCCACCGGGAGGCGGCCGCAGGCACGATCTCGCCCTCGTCGTCCGTACGGACGAGTGGATCGAAGAGGGCATCGACCAGCAGTTCGCCCTCATCGTCGACGACGAAACGCGGATCGATGGAGACCGGGTCGACGACCAACCCGACCCGCAAGGTGCCTCCGGGACGTGGCCCGAAGGTCTGAACCGTTGGCTCGTCGGGTGCCTCCGGGCCGATCGGGCCGAGCGCCGGGTCCTCGATCGCCGTGGGTTCCGCGGTGCAGGCCACCAGCAGCGTCGCCAGGACAGCGGCGATGAGCAGCGTCACCGGCGCGGCGGCAACGGGCAGCGTCGCCGTCGCCGCCCGGCTCATGGTCAGAGATAGACCACGAGCAGGGAGTTGGTCACGACGAACAGCGACCCGGCGATGACCGTGATGCGATCCAGGTTGCGCTCGACGACCGCCGAACCGTGGAGGCCGCCCCCACCGCCGCCGAACATGTCGGACAGGCCGCCGCCCTGTCCGCGGTGCAACAGCACGAGCCCGATCAGGCCCAGGGACAACAGGAGGTGGATGACGGTGAGCACGACGAGCACGTCAGCCTCCGATGGGCCGAGGGACGGTCCGGAGATCGATGATGATCACCGCGGCGCTGAGGGTAGCAGTGGCTGACGGGCGCTTCAGCTGCCACGGAACCTCACCGCGGTTGGTTCGCCAGCCAGAACACGCGGAAGCCGTCGGGCGATTCGAAGTTGCCCATCGGCGTCGCCTCCCACCGCTCAGGCGCTGCGTCGTCGAAGTTGATCGCCGCGGGTCGTAGCCCCAGTGACGGGGTGGATCGCGGGACGGGGCAACCGGTGTCCAGATCGGCGCAGGCATGGAGCGCGGCGCGGCGGTTGTCCTGGCTGTGCTCGGCGAGGCGGCCGTAGACGCGTACCGTCGTCGGCGCGACCTCCAGCGCGGTCCGACGGTAGGTGTCGAAGGCCCGCGGCTCGCCGGCTGGGACGTCGGCCCACGGTGAGGGAGGCGCCGCCGACCACACCAGGGCGACGGCCTCGCGCTCACGATCGGCACCCGTCAGCACGGTCGGGAGCACCAGCGCCCCGAGGACCGCCACCAGGGCGACCATGGCGACCGTCACGACCTCAGAGCCGCGGCGCAGAGGGGTCGGTGACGGCGTGTCGTCGACCAGGGTCCTGACCCGGTCGACCACGCTGCCGTTCGGCGCGAGGGCGGCACAGGGTGCGGAGCCCGAGGGTGCCTCGTCGAGGACCTTCAGCAGGCCGCTGGCCAGGGCGCCGGGCCGGCGGGTGATGCGCACGGCCAGCTGATCCGCGGCCAGTTCGCGCTCACGATGCAGCTGCTGGACCGCCCATCCACCGCCCGGCACGAAGAACATCAGGTCGCGCACGATGCCGAGCAGCTGGGCGACGGGCGTGTCGCGACGGCGGACGTGGGCCAGTTCGTGCGCCAGCACGCCCTCGAGCTCCTCGTCATCGAGCCGCTCCAGGAGCTGGCGATCGACGACCAGCAGCGGATGCCGGGTCCCCACGACGTAGGCACCACCGCGGCAGCTGTCGACCACCCCGATCTCGGGCGCGGGCACCTCCATCGCGGCCGCCACGCTGCTGGCAAGACGGACCAAGTGGGCAGGTGCGTCAGCGCCGTCCGTGATCGCGCTCCGGGCCTCTCGGCGCACCCGGCCGACCGTCAGGCTGCGGCGGATCAGACGGCTACCGGCGATGGTCGCCCAGACCCCGACGATCACCGACGTCGCGATCGGCACGAAGTGTAGGTACCCGTCTCGGACGGGGATCGAGAGCGCGTTGCTCCGTTCGGCGGGCAGCATCAGCATCGGGAGCCGCAGCTGCGTGCCGGAGAGCAGCACCACCGCTACCAGTGCGAGCATCGGCGCGATCGCAGCCATCACCCGGACCTGGGGGCATCTCAGGCCCGAGCGCAACAGTGCACGTGCGATCAGGACCGCAGCCAGCGAGCCTATGACCGCCCGTACCAGAACGGACTCGAGCGGGACGGAGAGGAGGACGCCGAGGTCCACCGGGTTCAGCGCTCCCGGTCGCGTCGACGGGCAGCCGCCGCGCGCAGATCGGCCAGGCTCTCTTCGTCCGCATGCTCGACCACGTCAGCCAGGTAGGCCGCAGCGGGCTCGGGGAACCGGTCCAGGAGCCAGCCCATGACCCCTTCGACCGTGGACCGGGCGTAGTGCTCTCGGCTCACCGCCGGGCGGTAGCGGTGCGCCAGGCCCTCGGTGTCCCGTAGCAGCAGACCCTTCGTGGCAAGTCGCGCCATCGTGGTCATGACCGTGGTGTAGGCGATGGTGCGGTTGGCTGCGAGGAGGTTGTGCACATCCCGGACGGTGGACTCGCCGAGCTGCCACACCGCTTCCATGATCTCCTGCTCGAGCGGTCCGAGCAGCGTCTGGATCGGATCGTTGCGCCGTGCCACGGTCGGCCTCCTCGCCCTCTCCTCCGCGCCATCCCAGCGCGGCCCTCCACGTAGCTTAGCCTCCGTAGGACCCGAGGGACAGGGTCCGCGTGACGGCGCCGTGACGGCGAGTGAACATGCAGGGTGTCGGGCAGCACGCGTGTGGTTCCCAGTACCTTCGCGCCTCCCGGCCCCCGGATCGGGGCGGAGGGCTCCAAGCCGCGACCAGTGGTGCCCGGCTGCTTCCCGTGGTGGTGTGTGACGACGATGCGTGACGACGATGCGTGAGGGGCAGGGACCGCCTGCCGGTGTGGGCGTGCACGGTGGCCCCGAGCACCTCGTGCTCTACCCGACCTGGATCGGGCTGCTCGCCGCGAGCCTGGTGCCGCCGGGCCTGCTGCTGCTCGGCTGGCTGGCGTTCGAGGTCGTGGGGTTAGGCGTGGTCGCTTTCGGCCTCCTTGTCGGTGGCTCGATCGGCGGCCTGCTCGCCGGCCGCAACTTCCCCCGTCACGTGGTCTTCGGCCCAGGTGGGATCGAGCGGCGCTGCCTGCTGCGGCGCCACGTGCTGCCCTACACCGATGTCAGCGCCATCCGGCGGGCGCCAGCGCCCAGATCCGCGGTGGCACGCGCGGCGCGCAGCAAGGACCCCGCCGCCCGGGCGCGGGCCAGCAGCGGGCTGCTCGCGGCCGGCCACGGCCGGCGGCGGTGGATGCTGACCGACCAACCGGAGAGCCGCGAGGAGTACGACCGTTTGGCCGGGCTGCTCATCAGGTACGGCCCGACCACGCTGGAGGCGGCACGTCCGCCCGCCGGGACGGCGCCCACGACCCTCTACCGCCGTCACCCTCCCCCGCATGCGGGGTGATGCCGAGCACCCGGCCCGATCGGGTGATCCCCGCCGCGGCGTGCTCCCCACGGACACCGGGCGCCCTCGCGTCCCACGGACACGGGGCATCCTCGCGTTCACCCAACGGACACCGCGTGCCCTCACGTTCGCCCTGCGTACAGCGACTGCTTGCCTGCGTTCGCACCGCCAGGATCGGTGGTAGTTTCCTACCTCAGTCGTAGGTTGCCGCCACCACCCGGTGGGCCGGCCATCGGCGACCCGCGGGCACGCTCGCGGACAAGGGTGCAGGTGGGACGTCCACCTGCACCAGCAACCAGGGGGTACCACCCCTCGGGGTCACGCACCCGGTGACCGAGCGGCAGGGTCCGACCCACCGCAGCGAGGGAACCTCGAGCTCCCGACCAGTGACTCAAGGAGTCGACATATGAGGTCACACCTCGTTCGGCGCTGGCGGTGGCCAGTGCTGCTCAGCGCACTCGCCCTCGCCCTCGCGGCTTGCGGCGGCGACACGGATGACACCGACGATCCCGGAACTGACGTCGAAGAGCCCGACGAGGCAGAAGAGGGGGAGGAAGAGCAGGAGGAAGAGGAGCCGGGGGAGGCAACCGCCGGTGGCACGGTGCTGTTCGGCGACGAGCAGGAGCCGACGATCCTCAACAGCTTCCTGATCGACGGCAACTCGGCGGTGACCTCCAAGGTCACGACCAACATCTGGCCGGGCGTGTACCGGCTCAACCCTCAGTTCGGGCACGACCCCTACCTGCTCGACGGGGAGGCCGAGTTCACCGAGGATCCGTTCACCGTCACCTACACGCTCCGTGACGAAGCGGTGTGGTCCGACGGCACGCCCATCACCGTCGACGATGTGATCTACACCTTCGAGACCATCGTGGACACCGAGGCGGCCTGGGCAGACCAGATCACCTCGCGTGATGGTTACGACCTGATCGCGGACTTCGAGGTCGATGGTGACAAGACCATCACCTTCAACTTCACCGAGCCCTACTCGGCCTGGAAGGACCTGTTCGACGAGGTGCTGCCGGCTCACGTGCTCGAGGGCGAGGACTTCACCACGGTGCTGAACGATTCCCTGCCGGACGTCTCCGGTGGTCCGTTCATCTTCGACTCCTGGGAGCGTGGCACCCAGCTGCGGCTGGTGCGCAACGAGAACTTCTGGGGCGGCGAGGTCGCGCTGGACGAGATCATCATGCGTTACCTGCCCGACACCACCACGCTCACCCAGCAGATGCTCGGTGGTGAACTGGACATGTACGACCCGCAGCCGCAGATCGAGCTGGTCGATCAGCTCGCGGGTGCGTCGGATCGCATCGAGTTCCAGGTCGGCCTCGGCCCGGTGTGGTCGCACTTCGACTTCAACACCCTCGTGCCGGGACTCGACCAGACCTTCGTCCGCCAGGCCATCGCGCTCGGCATCAACCGCCAGCAGATCGTCGAGACGCTGATCCAGCCCGTCGACCCGGAGGCGACCGTTCTGGAGAACCCCTTCTGGATGACCAACTCGGAGAACTACGAGCCCTACTACGACCAGTGGGGCTTCGACACCCAGGCCGCCCGTGACCTCCTCGAGGAGAACGGCTGCGAGCTCGGGGACGACGAGGTCTACGTCTGCGACGACGTACGGCTCTCCTTCCGCGTCGGCACCACCGGCGGGAACGAGCGTCGTGAGCTCACCCAGCAGCTGATGCAGGCCGACCTGGCCGCTGCCGGGATCGAGATCGTCATCGAGAACGACGAGGGCGCGGCGTTCTTCGAGCGCCTGAACACCCCCGAGAACTGCGATGGCCAGTGCGACTACGACATCGCGCTGTTCGCCTGGGTCGGCTCGCCGAACCCGTCCGGGAACGCCAACATCTACGGCTGCGACGGCTTCGACGAGGGTGAGCCCACGGTCCGTCCGCAGAACTGGACCGTGTTCTGCGACGAGGAGCTGACGAGCCTCATGGACGAGGCGAACCAGACCGTGAACCCCGAGGAGAACGCCCGTCTGTGGAACGAGGCGGCCGCGATCATGGCCGAGAACGTGCCGGTCCTGCCGTTGTTCCAGCTGCCGCAGCTGGTGGCGTTCGACAACACCCTCACCGGGCCGGAGTTGAACGCGACGGTCCAGACGCAGTTCTGGAACAGCCAGGACTGGGCGTACACGGAGTGATCGCGTGACGCACTCCAGGAGGCTGCGATAGCTTCCCCGCGGGTGCCCGCCACCAGGTGTGGCGGGCACCCGCCCATGTCGGTTCCGAGCGTCGCGTCGATCGGGAAGGACGCACCACGTGTTGACCTACGCGCTTCGTCGCACGCTGATCTCCATCCCGGTCATCCTCCTCGCGACCTTCATCACCTTCGCCGCCATCTCCATCTCGGGCGATCCCCTGGCGGATCTGCGGCAGCTCCCCAATATCACCGAAGAGCAGATCGACAACGTCCGCGAATCCCGCGGGCTGAACGACCCCATCCCCGTCCAGTACCTGCGATGGGTCGAGGAGGTCGCCCAGGGCGGCTTCGGTGAGTACCTGATCTCACCCCGGCCGATCTGGCCCGATCTGCGTCGCGTGTTGGCGAACACGATGCAACTCGTGATCGCGGCCGAGGTCATCGCCTTCATCATCGCCGTCGCGCTCGGGGTGCTCTCGGCGAAACGGCAGTACTCCGTCTTCGACTACACCACGACCACGCTCAGCTTCATCGGGTACTCGATGCCCGCCTTCCTGTTCGCCCTGTTCCTGCAGGTGGCCGTGGTCCAGATCTTCGTGCGGACCGGCGTCCGCGTGTTCCCCATCGGCAACCTCTCCTCGCCGAACCCCGGGACGGGCCTGAGCTTCGTGCTGGACCGTGCCTGGCACCTGGTGCTGCCGATCGCTTCGCTGGCGATCTTCTCGGTCGCCAGCTACTCGCGCTACATGCGCGCGTCGATGCTCGAGGTCATCCACTCCGACTACGTCCGCACCGCTCGGGCCAAGGGGCTGACGGAACGCACGATCACGACCCGCCACTCCATGCGCAACGCGCTGATCCCCACGGTCACGATCGCAGCGCTGTCCTTCGGGAGCCTGCTCGGCGGGACCATCGTCATCGAGACGGTGTTCGGCCTCGACGGGATGGGCCGGTACTTCTTCCAGCAGCTCAGCAACCGCGATCCCTACCCGATCATGGGCTGGTTGACGATCGTGGCGGTGGTCATCGTGGTGTTCAACCTGGTCGCCGACGTCCTCTACGGCTACCTCGACCCAAGGATCCGGTATGACTGAGCGACCCGGGACCCCACGCAACGAGCACGGCTTCCCCGCGCCGCAGGACCTGCCGCCGATGGGTACGGACCTCAGTGACGGCGCCGACCAGCTCCCGAGCAACGTCGTCGAGGTCGAGGCGCGTTCCCAGTGGCAGCTGTTCCGACGGAAGTTCCTCCGCCACAAGCTGGCGATGGGGTCCTTGGTCTTCCTGATCCTGATCGTGGTCGCCGCCTTCAACGCCGAGCGCATCGCCCCCTACAGCTACGACGAGATCAACGTCGTGCGGGCCAACACCCCGCCGACCTTCGAGGACCTCCACTTCTTCGGCACCGATCAGCTCGGCCGCGACTACTTCAGCCGGGTGCTCTTCGGCACGCAGACCTCCCTGCGCGTCGCAGGGTTGGTCGCCATCGTCTCCACCCTGATCGGCACCGTGACCGGCGCGATCGCCGGGTACTACCGCGGCTGGGTCGACTCGATACTGATGCGCATCACCGACCTGGTGATCATCATCCCGGCACTGGCGATCCTGCTGGTCGCCGCATCCTTCTTCGGCCAGGGCGATCCGCTGCGGATCGCGGTGATCCTCGCGCTGCTGCTGTGGACCTCGCTGGCGCGGATCGTGCGAGGGGTGTTCCTGAGCCTGCGCGAGAAGGAGTTCGTCCAGGCGGCACGGGCGGCCGGCGCCAGCGACCTGCGCATCATGTTCCGTCACATGCTGCCGAACACGATCGGCCCGATCGTGGTGAACATGACGCTGGTGCTGGCCGCGGCCATCATCATCGAGGCCACGCTGTCCTTCCTGGGCATCGGGGTCAACCCACCGACGCCGGCGCTCGGCGTACTGATCAACGACGGCCGCAGCTCGATGCAGACGCTGTGGTGGCTCACGATCATGCCCGGATTGGCGCTCGTGGCCATCGCGTTGTCGATCAACTTCGTCGGTGACGGCCTGCGTGATGCGCTCGACCCGACCCAACAGGAGACGTGATCGGCCGGGCTCTGCCCGCACGACGCCGCTCGCCCGCCCGACCTGACCGCCTGACCGGGGGTTTCCCAGTGTCCGAACCGTTGCTGTCGATCCGAGAGCTCGTCACGGAGTTCTCGACGCCGGATGGCGTCGTGCACGCCGTCGACGGGGTGTCCTACGACGTCCACCCGGGTGAGACGCTGGGGATCGTCGGCGAGTCGGGCTCCGGCAAGTCGGTCACGGTGATGTCGATCCTGCGACTCATCCCCCAGCCACCCGGACGCATCGCCGCCGGCGAGATCTGGCTCGAGGACCGCAACCTGCTGGAGCTCGACGACGACGAGCTGCGTCGTGTCCGCGGGCAGGAGATCGCGATGATCTTCCAGGACCCGATGACCTCGCTGAACCCGGTGCTGACGGTGGGCGCTCAGATCGCCGAGGCGATCCAGACCCACGACAAGCAGATCGCCGCGGCCGAGGCGCGACGACGCGTGGTGGAGCTGCTGGAACGCGTCGGTGTCCCCAATGCGGCCGCTCGGTTCGGGCAGTACCCCCACGAGTACTCGGGTGGCATGCGGCAGCGGGCGATGATCGCGATGGCTATCGCCAACCGACCCAAGATCCTGATCGCGGATGAGCCGACGACGGCCCTCGACGTCACGATCCAGGCGCAGGTGCTGCAGGTCCTCAGAACCGCCCAGCAGGAGACCAGCGCGGGCACCATCCTCATCACCCACGACCTCGGGGTGATCGCGGAGATGGCCGATCGGGTGGTGGTCATGTACGGCGGCAAGGTCGTGGAGACGGGCACCGTCGACGACATCTTCCACCACCCCTCCCATCCGTACACGTTGGGGTTGCTCTCGTCGCTGCCGCGGGCGGGCAAGCAGGTGGAGCGGCTGGCGCCCATCCCCGGCCAGCCACCGTCGCTGATCAACCTCCCCGGCGGGTGTGCCTTCCATCCCCGCTGCCGGATGTCGCAGGGCCGGGACCGGTGCCGCACCGAGGTCCCCGAGCTCGTGTCGTTGGGTCAGGGGCGTGCCTCCGCCTGTCACTTCCACGAGGAGCTGCCCGAGGAGATCGCACGGATCGAGGCGGCCACCGGCGTCGGGATCGAGCACGAGGTACCGGCGGTCGAGCACGAGGTCCCGGCGGTCGAGACGTCATCCGAGCGCCGGGACCAGCAGGAGGGCAAGTGATGGCGGCGGACCAGGTCCCGACCCCGCTCGACCCCGCTCACACCGGTCCGGGGCTGCACGACCGGGCACCGCTGGGTGACACGATCCTGACGGTGGATGAGCTCAAGAAGCACTTCGCACTCAAGGGTGGCGTGCTCAACCGCCAGTACGGCGCGGTCTACGCTGTCGACGGTGTCTCGTTCGACGTCAAGGCCGGGGAGACGGTGGGTCTGGTCGGCGAGTCGGGCTGTGGCAAGTCGACGGCCGGCCGGTGCATCGTGCGTCTCCTGGACCCGACCGACGGTCGCATCCTCTTCAAGGGTCATGACCTGGCCGGGATGTCCCGCCGCATGATGCGCGAGATGCGTCGGGAGATCCAGATCGTCTTCCAGGACCCCTACGCCTCCCTCAACCCCCGGATGTCGGTCAACGAGATCATCGCCGAGCCGCTGCGGATCTACGGCCGGTACCGCGACGGTGGCCGTGAGCGCGTCAAGGAGCTGATGCGGCTCGTCGGGTTGAACCCCGAACACGGGAACCGCTTCCCGCACGAGTTCTCCGGCGGCCAGCGCCAGCGCATCGGGATCGCCCGCGCGCTCGCGCTGGATCCCCAGCTGCTCGTGCTCGACGAGCCTGTCTCCGCCCTGGACGTCTCGATCCAGGCCCAGGTCATCAACCTGCTCGAGGAGCTCCAGGATGCCCTCGGCCTCGCCTACCTGTTCATCGCCCACGACCTCTCGGTCGTGCGGCACATCTCCGACCGGGTCGCCGTGATGTACCTCGGCAAGATCGTGGAGTTCGGTGACGCCGAGGAGATCTTCACCAAGCCCACCCATCCCTACACCCAGGCGCTGCTCTCAGCCGCACCGATCACCGATCCCCGCGACCGGGACAAGATCGAGCGCATCATGCTGGAGGGCGACGTGCCCTCGCCATCCGACCCGCCATCGGGCTGCCGCTTCCGGACACGCTGTTGGAAGGCCGACGACCGGTGCGCCCGGGAGGAACCGCCGCTGATCGACGAGTTCGGGCACGGCCACCCGTCGGCCTGCTTCTACGCCGAGCCGCAGGAGCTCCTGCACGACTGAACGGGGCGCTCACCCCGCGGACCCAACCGCCGTTGCTCGGGCTCCGTGCCGACGTGGTCCCGGACCCTCAGCTCTCGCGTCGGTGACCGACGATGAGGGCGAAGTCCTCGCTCGAGAGGCTGGCCCCGCCGACCAAGGCACCGTCGATGTCGGGTTGCGCCATCAGCGAGCGGACGTTCCCGGCCTTGACGCTGCCGCCGTACTGGACCCGCAGGCGATCAGCGATCGCCTGGCCGTAGAGGGACGCGAGCTCGGTACGCACGGTGCCACACATCTCCTGTGCATCCTCAGGCGTCGCGGTCAGACCGGTGCCGATCGCCCACACCGGTTCGTAGGCGATGACGAGCTCCTCGGCGCTCTCTTCGCTGATGTCGATGTTCGCGAGGCTGCCCCGCAGCTGGGAGACCACCACCTCCACCGCCTTGCCCGCCTCACGCTCGTCCTTCGTCTCGCCGACACACAGGATCGGCCGCATCTCGTGGCGGCGTATCGCGGCGACCTTGGCGTTGACGATCTCGTCGGTCTCGCCGAACAGGGCCCGCCGCTCCGAGTGCCCGGCCAGCACGTAGGTCACGTCCAGTCGCTTCAGCATCGGAGGGCTGATCTCGCCGGTGAAGGCACCCTCGTCCTCGGCGTGGCAGTTCTGTGCACCGAGCTGGATCGGGAGACGATCGGACTGGATCAGGGTCTGGATGGACCGCAGCGACACGAACGGTGGGCAGACGACCACGTCCTGTCCGGCGTAGTCCTGCTCCTCCAGGTGGTAGGCGAGCTTCTGCACCAGCTGGATCGCCTCGAGGTGGTCCCGGTGCATCTTCCAGTTCCCGGCCATGATGGGGGTCCGCTCGGCCACGGCTGGCTCCTCGTCCTCGGGTGCGATGGATGTCGGCTGCGATGGATCGCTCTCGAGCCTAGTCGCGCCTGTCGGCCACTCAACGGCGGTGACCGCCCGCTCGGCCACCACTGGCACCGAGTGGGGCGTGCGACCGGGAACGGATCCGGCGCGCGGTGCGCCGGGCCCGGTCGTGTGACGCCACGCT
>Ga0102938_10002930_pt1 | contig 12844 bp, 10 predicted proteins | sample SalPonR2_B_D2_MG_FD_84516 | JGI IMG/M metagenome (GOLD analysis project Ga0102938, IMG submission 84516) | Salt pond soil microbial communities from South San Francisco under conditions of wetland restoration - Salt Pond MetaG R2_B_D2_MG | ecosystem: Environmental > Aquatic > Marine >... | reverse complement strand
GGCCGCTATCCGCTGGAGAGCCGGGCCGCCACGATCCTGGGTGTGATCGCGCAGGCCGGCGGGATTGATCCTGCGCTGCGCAATCCTGTGGTGCGGCTGCACCGGGACGGGCAGGGCCATGACATTCTGGCCGCCGATCTGCTGCGGTCGCCCGGACGTAATGTGCGGTTGCGCGGCGGTGATCAGATCACGATCATCGAAGATGACCGTAGTTTCAATGTGTTGGGCGCCGCCGGTGTGCAGCAATTGGTCTATTTCGAGCGTGAGGCGATGAGTGCGATGGAGGCCCTGTCGGTGATGGGCGGCCTGCAGGCGTCGCGCGCCGACCCGAGGGGGATTCTGGTGCTGCGCGATTACCGGGCCGAGGATTTGAAACCGGGCATGGCCGGGCCGGACATGCGGCAGGTGGTGTTCACGCTGGACCTGACCAGTGCTGACGGATTGTTCGCCGCGCGCCAATTCAACATCCATCCCGGCGATACGCTGCTGGCCACCGAATCCCCGGTGTCGAGCGTGCGGACGATCCTTGGCCTTTTGGGAACGGTCGTCGGTGTCACGGGAACTGTGGACGCGCTGTAAGTGCAGCAAGCGGGCACGTCGTTGCGCCATCGCGGCATCTGTCCCGATACAGGCGACCATCACCAGACCACCATCAGATCAGCGCGACGCGTTCGGCGCGTTCGGGATCAGGAAAGCGACGATAGAGCGCCATGTCCGCCAGACCCACATGATCATGCACCATCGCATAAAGGCGCGCGGTGTCGTCATCCTGCCGGCCTGCGCAGCGGAAGGCGCGTTCAAGCTGTTCAAGATCCACCACGTCGATTTCCAGAAGGAAATCCCGGTAAGGACCAGCCGCCAGGTTGAGTTTGCGGCGTCGCAGGGTCCAGGACTGAATCACCCCCTGCGCCTGAAGATGGGACATCCACGCATCGAGCGCCGCCGCGAAAGACAGTGCCTTGGCCGTGTCGCGCAAGTCTATAAAGCACAGATAGCTGGTCATGATCCGCCGCCCCCTTGGGTTCCATCACATGATCATGACCCAACGGAATTGCCAGAACGTTAACGTCACCCAATTATCCCGGCGCCGCACCGAAAGGGGCGGGCGCCGGGTTCAAAGGAGCCTTGGGATTATTCCGAGGCGTCTGCGTCGGATGTTTCAGGTAGGGCCGCGTCTTCGTCCTCGTCGCCTTTTTCGGCGATCCAGGCAACGGACACGACCTCTTCGCCTTTGCGGGTGTCGAATACCTTGACGCCGCCCGCGCTGCGCGAGCGGAACGAGATGCCATCGACCGGCACGCGGATGGATTGTCCGCGCGAGGTGGCCAACATGATCTGGTCATCGATCTCGACCGGGAAGGACGCCACCAGATCGCCGCCGCGCATCGCCTTGTCCATGGCTTGCACGCCCATGCCGCCGCGTCCGCGCACCGGGTAATCGTGGCTGGAACTCAGCTTGCCGGTGCCACCGGTGCTGATCGTCAGGATCAGGTTTTCGGCCGCCTGCATGTCCTCGAACCGCTCGGGCGAGATGTCCCCGGCGGGGGCTTCGGTATCTTCGCCGTCATCGGGTGCGCCGGCCAGCGCGCGGCGCATCTTGAGATAGGCCGCACGCTCGTCGGCGGAGGCGTCGAAATGGCGGATCACGGACATCGAAACCACCCGGTCCGCGCCCTGCAGACGGATGCCGCGCACGCCGGTGGATTTGCGGCCCTTGAACACGCGCACCTCGGTGGTCGGGAAGCGGATCGCGCGGCCCGAGTTGGTCACGAGCATGATGTCGTCACCCTCGTCGCAGATGCGGGCGTTGACCAGTTCGATGCCTTCGGGCAGGTCCATGGCGATCTTGCCGTTACGCTTGACGTTGGTGAAATCGCTGAGCGCATTGCGGCGCACATCACCTGCCGTGGTGGCAAACATGATCTGCAGATCGTTCCATTCTTCCTCGGGGCGGTCCACGGGCATGATCGCGGCGATCGATACGCCTTGCGGGATCGGCAGGATATTGACGATCGCCTTGCCCTTGGAGGTGCGCCCGCCAAGCGGCAGGCGCCATGTCTTGAGTTTGTAGACCATGCCGTCGGTGGTGAAGAACAGCAATTGGGTGTGGGTGTTGGCCACGAAAAGCGTGGTCACCACGTCCTCTTCCTTGGTGGCCATGCCCGACAGGCCCTTGCCGCCGCGCTTCTGGGCGCGGAAATCGGCCAGGGCGGTGCGCTTGATATAGCCGCCTTGGGTGACGGTGACGACCATGTCCTCACGTTCGATCAGGTCTTCGTCGTCCATATCGCCAGACCAGTCGACGATCTGGGTGCGGCGCGGCACGGCGAACTGATCTTTGACCTCGCGCAGCTCGGTGGCGATGATCTCCATGATGCGCTCGCGGCTGGCGAGGATGGCAAGGTATTCCTTGATCTTGCCCGCCAGCTCCTGCAGCTCGTCGGTGACTTCCTTGACGCCCAGTTGTGTCAGACGCTGGAGCCGCAGATCGAGGATCGCGCGGGCCTGGGTTTCGGACAGGTTATAGGTCCCGTCGTCATTGGCGGAATGGGTCGGATCGTCGATCAGGGCGATATATTCAAGGATATCGCCCGCAGGCCAGCGCCGTGTCATCAGCTTGCGACGGGCTTCGCCGGCATCGGCCGAGGCGCGAATGGTGGCCACCACCTCATCGACATTCGACACGGCGACCGCCAGACCGCACAGCACATGGCTGCGGTCGCGCGCCTTGCGCAGCTCGAACGCGGTGCGCCGCGCGACAACCTCTTCGCGGAAGGCGATGAAGGCGCTCAGGAACCCGTGCAGGGTCAATTGTTCGGGACGCCCGCCATTGAGCGCCAGCATGTTGCAGCCGAAATAGGTCTGCATCGGCGTGAAGCGGAAGAGCTGGTTCAGCACCACTTCGGCGGTGGCGTCGCGCTTGAGTTCCACCACGACCCTCACGCCGTGGCGGTCGGATTCGTCCTGCACATGGGCGATCCCCTCGATCCGCTTTTCGCGGACCGTTTCGGCGATCTTCTCGATCATCGCGGCCTTGTTGACCTGATAGGGGATCTCGTCGATGACGATGGCATAGCGGTCCTTGCGGATCTCCTCGATCCGGGTTTTCGAGCGGATCACGACGCTGCCGCGCCCTTCGATATAGGCTTTGCGCGCGCCCGACCGGCCCAGCATGATGCCGCCGGTGGGAAAATCGGGGCCGGGAATATATTCGATCAGGTCTTCCGAGCCGAGATCGGGGTTCTCGATCAACGCCAACGTGGCGTCGCAGACCTCGCCCAGGTTATGGGGCGGGATGTTGGTGGCCATGCCGACAGCGATTCCGCCCGCGCCATTGACCAGCATGTTGGGAAACCGCGCCGGCAGCACGGTGGGCTCAAGATCCTTGCCGTCGTAATTGTCCTGAAAATCGACGGTGTCCTTTTCGATGTCGGCCAGCAGCGCTTGCGCGGGCTTGTCCATGCGCACTTCGGTATAGCGCATGGCGGCGGCGTTATCGCCGTCCATCGAGCCGAAATTGCCCTGCCCATCCAGAAGCGGCAGCGACATCGAGAAATCCTGCGCCATGCGCACCAGCGCGTCATAGATGGCGCTGTCCCCGTGGGGATGGTATTTACCCATCACGTCACCCACCGCGCGGGCCGATTTGCGATAGGGCTTGTCATGCGTGTTGCCGCCCTCGTGCATCGCATACAGGATGCGGCGATGGACCGGCTTCAGACCGTCGCGCAGATCGGGGATCGCCCGGCTGACGATCACCGACATGGCGTAATCCAGATAGGAGGTCTTCATCTCGTCGGCGATCGAAATCGTCGGCCCGCTATACTGTGGGCGCTCCGGAGTGTTTTCTTCCATATCTTCAGGGGGTTGCGGCGTATCGTTCACGTAGTGGCCCGTCCTGTCCTGCAAGGTCTAGATGATGTTGTCGCGACTATATCAGAGCGCGGATATTGGGTGCAATGCCTGTTCCCCCCTGCCTTTGGCAGCCAGCAGATGCATGTGCTAACACACTGTTTTTATTGAAAAGTAATTTTTTTCAGGCATGATTCTCAAACAAACAAAAGAAACGGTGACCAACAGGAGCAGATCCATGGCGATGAGCGAGACCGAAATGATGCTGAAGGGCTACGGGCTGACCACCGCAGAATTCTATTACCACATGCCCGATTATGCCCATGTGCTGAACACCTTCATCTGGCAGGAGTACGACACGGCGCCCGATCACCCACGCCTGTTCAAATTCGTGGAGTTCTGGCAGGACGAGATCGAAGGCCCGCTGCATTCGGTCAAGTTCACGCACCGCAAACTGATCGCGCCGGGGGAATGGCGACAGGTGGTGGGCGAATTCACGCTGCATTAAGCCCCGCGCCCGGCGCTTCTTCTGGCCTGAAATATCCCGGGGGAGGCGTTGAAATCCCCATTTCGGGGATTTCAACGGCGGGGGCAGAGCCCCCATGAACGGTCTGATTGCAGGCGCGTCAGGGGATGATGCGCGTGTATTTGATGCCCTCGAGCGAGGCACCGGCCATCGCCCCCGCCTGGCCGAAGATCACCGCAACCACGGGCGCGGTGCTGGTGGTGGTGTCGGCGCGGATGTTCTCGCCGCGATCGTTGAAGACATATTCGATATCGGCACCGGCCACCCAGCCAGATGACCGGCGGAACCGCTCCAGCGCGTCTTCCGTCATGAAGAACAGCACATGGGCGAATTGCTGCGCGCCGATCTGCAGCCCGACGCTGCCCTTGGTGGCTGAATAATAATCGACCGTGGTGTTGTTGATGCGCAATGCGCCCCGGCCATATCCGCCGCCGAACAGGAAGCCTGCTTCGGTGACCAACGGCATGATCAGCATGCCAGTCGATTTCGCCGCAAGATCGCGGGTATTGGGGTATTGGGTGTAAAGGTAATTCAGCGTCGTATCGACCCGTGCGTCGATTTTCTGCGCGTTGTTGGAGCCCACACCATTGCCGCAGGCGGCCAGAAGGGGGGTGCCTGCCACAACGCCGAGCGTGAAAGCACGTCGTGTAAGATTGCTCATGGGTTTGCCTGTTCGTTGCCTGACATCAATCCGGTCTTCTTGGGTGCCGGTGCACAGGATTATAGGCGGGTTCGCGCCGCATGTCACGCCTCAAGGCCCGCACCCCCGGTTTCCTGCGCGGCTTACTGCCCGTCCTGCATCGCCCGCGCGGCGGCCGGGGCGAAATAGCTGAGCACCCCGTCGCAGCCCGCGCGCTTGAAGGCCATCAGGCTTTCCATCATCGCGCGGTCCCCGTCGATCCAGCCCTGCATCGCCGCGGCCTGGATCATCGCGTATTCCCCCGACACCTGATAGGCAAAGGTAGGGGCCGCGAATTCGTCTTTCACGCGCCGGCAGATATCGAGGTAGGGCATGCCCGGCTTGACCATGACCATGTCGGCGCCCTCGGCCAGATCGCGCGCAACGCAGCGCAGCGCCTCGTCGGTGTTGGCGGGGTTCATCTGATAGGTCTTCTTGTCCCCCTTGAGAGCCCCGGACGCCCCGACCGCATCGCGGAACGGGCCGTAAAAGGCGCTGGCGTATTTGGCCGCATAGCTGAGCAGCATCACGTTATGGTGGCCTTCGGACTCGAGCGCTGTGCGGATCGCGCCGATCCGGCCATCCATCATGTCGGACGGGCCGATGATATCGACACCGGCCTGCGCCTGCGACAGCGCCTGACGGACAAGCGCCTCGACGGTCTGGTCATTGACGATCTCACCATCCACCACAAAGCCGTCATGGCCGGTATCCGAATAGGGATCGAGCGCCACATCGGTCATCACGACGATATCGGGCACCGCATCCTTGATCGCGCGCGTGGCGCGGTTTGACAGGTTCTCGGGGTTCCAGGCTTCGGCGCAATCGGCGGTGCGGTTGGCCGCACCGGTATAGGGAAACAGGCAGATCGCGGGAATGCCAAGGGCATGGGCGTCGCGGGCGGCTTCGACCACCTTGTCGACGCTGCGGCGCATGACACCGGGCATCGAGGGGATCGGCTCTTCGACACCGTCGCCGTCGCGCACGAAGACCGGCCAGATCAGATCTGCCGGGGTGAGCGTGTTTTCCGCGACAAGTGCCCGGATGGCGGGGGTGGACCGGATGCGACGCAGACGGGTGGCGGGAAAGGCGGCTTGGGTGGGTTTCATGGACCTGTCCTGAAGAAAACTCTGCCCTCTGAGTGGCACGTAAATTCGCGCATCTCAAGGGTAGGAATTGCCGCGCGGCGACGCTAAGACAGGTCGACGGATTACAGTGGAATAATCTTTTGGACTGGTACGAAACCGTTTTCGAACTCATCGACATGCGTAGTTTCAGCAACCTGTGGTTCTGGATCGCGCTTGCGGTGCTGTGGTCGTCGACAAGTCATTGGGTGCTTGGCGTGCCTTGGGATGTGGTGATCCGGGCGCGCAAGGCCAAAGGCCCGCAGGATGCGCAGAGCGTGATCGACTTGCATGATCTGGTGCGCATCAATGCCAATCGCATCCTGTATATTGCAAAGGAATCGGGTCTGTTGCTGGCCGGGTTCGTGTGTTTTTGCATCACGGTCAGCTTTCTTCTTGGGTTCGTGTACCACAAGGAATTCGCGCAAGCCCTGTTCCTGCTGGGATTTCCGATGAGTTTCGTGGGACTGCTGTCGTTTCGGACCGCGCGCAAGATCAAGACGCGCGCTCTGGAAGGGGACGCGCTTTACAAGCAGCTTTATCGCCACCGGCTGGTGACACAGGTGATCGGCATGATCTCGATCTTCGCGACGGCGATGTGGGGTATGTTGCAGAATATGACCATCGGCGTTCTGGGTGGCTGAGGCCGCAGCGCATGGCGGCGGTTGCACCCTGTGCAAGGTGCTTGTATCGGGCAGGGCATGAGCGGTTCTGATCACATCACGGTAGGCGGCGCACCCGAAGGTTTCGACGCACGCCTTATTCTAGACGAGGTCACGCGGCGTGATGCGCCGCTGGCCCATATCGCGCGCGACGACAAGCGGTTGGCGGCGATGGCGGATGCCCTGCGGTTCTTTGCGCCTGACATGCCGGTGATGCGTTTTCCCGGCTGGGATTGCCTGCCCTATGACCGGATATCGCCCAATCCCGACATCTCGGCGGCGCGCATGGCGACGCTGGCCGGGCTGGTCCATGGAATGCCGCGCCAGTTCGTGTTGCTGACCACGCTGAATGCCGCGACGCAACGTGTACCGGCGCGCGAGGTTCTGAAAGAGGCCGCGTTCATCGCGCGGCTGGGGCAGCGCATCGACGAGGCCGGGCTGAAGGCGTTTCTGGTGCGCATGGGCTTCAGTCAGGCGCCCACGGTGATGGAGCCGGGGGATTACGCCGTGCGCGGCGGCATCATCGACATCTATCCGCCGGGCGAAACCGGCCCTGTGCGGCTGGATCTGTTCGGTGATGTGCTGGACGGTCTGCGCCGGTTCGATCCCGCAACGCAGCGCACCACCGACAAGTTGGACCAGATCGAGCTGGCCCCGGTCAGCGAAGTGATCCTTGACGAGGCCGCAGTCACGCGCTTTCGGCAGAATTACCGGATCGAGTTTGGCGCCGCGGGCACCGACGACCCGCTTTACGAGGCGGTGAGCGCCGGGCGCAAACATGCGGGGATCGAGCATTGGTTGCCGTTCTTCCATGAAAAGCTGGAAACCCTGTTCGATTATCTGCCCGGTGCGACAATCACGCTGGATGATCAGGTGACGGCCTCGCGGCTGTCGCGGTGGGACAGCATCGCCGATCAATATGAGACCCGTGTTCACGCGTTGCAGCAAAAGAACCGCGAAGGCACGCTGTACAAGCCGGTGCCGCCGGGATTGCTGTATCTGGATGATGCCGGCTGGCAGGCGGCAGTGGATGGCAAGCGGGTGATGCAGTTCAATCCGCTGCCACAGGCGACCGGACCCGGCGTGATCGACGCGGGCGGGCGGATCGGGCGGAATTTCGCGCCTGAACGGCAAAACGAGGCGCTGAGCCTGTTCGGCGCGCTCAAGGATCATATCGAGGCCAAGCTGACGACCGGGCCGGTGCTGGTGGCCAGTTACTCGGACGGGGCGCGCGAACGGCTTGAGGGGCTGCTGGAGGATGAAGGGCTGATCGGCGCGGTGCCGGTCGCCAACGCCACCCGGATCGGGGCGCGCGGATTGCACCTTGCGGTCTGGGCGCTTGAGCATGGGTTCGAGGCACCGGGCCTTACGGTGATCGCCGAACAGGATGTGTTGGGCGACAGGCTGATCCGCGCGCCCAAGAAACGCCGCCGCGCCGAGAATTTCCTGACCGAGGCCCAAAGCCTCAGCCCCGGTGATCTGGTGGTGCATGTGGATCACGGAGTGGGCCGTTATCAGGGGCTGGAGGTGATCACGGCGGCGGGCGCTGCGCATGAGTGCCTTTTGCTGGAATATGCCGAAGGCTCAAAACTCTATCTGCCAGTCGAGAATATCGAGCTGCTCAGCCGGTTTGGCCATGAAGAGGGCCTGTTGGACAAGCTGGGCGGCGGTGCATGGCAGGCCAAGAAAGCCCGCCTGAAAGAGCGCATCCGCGAGATGGCCGACCGGTTGATCCGGATCGCCGCCGAGCGCGAGTTGCGCCGCGCCCCCGTTCTGGAGCCGGAACATCACGCTTGGGAAGAATTCTCGGCGCGGTTTCCGTATGCCGAGACCGATGACCAGTTGCGCGCGATCGAGGATGTGCTGGCCGATCTGGACGCCGGCCGCCCGATGGACCGGCTGATCTGTGGCGATGTGGGCTTTGGCAAGACCGAGGTGGCGATGCGCGCGGCCTTTGTCGCGGCGATGTCGGGGGTGCAGGTGGCCGTCGTGGCGCCGACAACGCTGCTTGCACGCCAGCATTACCAGAGCTTTGCCGAACGTTTCAGGGGGTTTCCCATCACGGTGCGGCCCCTGTCGCGGTTTGTCACGCAGCGCGACGCCAATCTGACGCGCGAGGGGCTGTCCGATGGCGGCGTGGATATCGTGGTGGGCACGCATGCGCTTTTGGCCAAGAACATCCGGTTCAAAAACCTTGGGCTGCTGATCATTGACGAAGAGCAGCGCTTTGGCGTGGCGCATAAGGAGCGGCTCAAGCAACTGCGCTCGGATGTGCATGTGCTGACGCTGACCGCGACGCCGATCCCGCGCACGCTGCAACTGTCGCTGTCGGGGGTGCGCGATCTGTCGATCATCGGCACGCCGCCCGTCGACCGGCTGTCGATCCGCACCTATGTGAGCGAGTTCGACCCCGTGACCATCCGCGAGGCGCTGTTGCGCGAACATTACCGGGGCGGACAAAGTTTTTTCGTGGTGCCGCGCATCGACGATCTGCCCGAGATCGAGGCGTTCCTGTCCGAACAGGTGCCAGAGGTGTCCTATGTCATTGCCCATGGCCAGATGGCCGCGCGCGATCTGGATGATCGGATGAACGCGTTTTACGACGGCAAATACGATGTGCTGGTGGCCACGACGATCGTCGAATCGGGACTGGATATTCCCACGGCCAACACGATGATCATTCACCGCGCCGATATGTTCGGGCTTAGCCAGCTTTACCAGATCAGAGGGCGCGTCGGGCGGTCGAAAACAAGGGCCTATGCGTATCTGACGACGCGGCCCCGCGCCAAGCTGACGCCGGCTGCCGAAAAACGGCTGCGGGTTCTGGGATCGCTTGACACGCTTGGGGCGGGCTTCACGCTGGCCAGTCAGGATCTGGACATTCGCGGCGCGGGCAACCTGCTGGGCGAGGAACAATCCGGGCAGATGCGCGATGTGGGCTATGAACTCTATCAATCCATGCTCGAAGAGGCGATTGCCAAGATCAAATCCGGCGAGATGGAGGGGCTGACCGAGGACGATGGGCAATGGGCGCCGCAGATCAATCTGGGCGTGCCGGTTCTGATCCCCGAGGAGTATGTACCCGATCTGGATGTGCGTCTGGGTCTGTATCGCAGGCTGAGCGGGCTGAGCAGCAAGGTCGAGCTGGAGGGTTTCGCCGCCGAGTTGATCGACCGGTTCGGCAAGCTGCCGCGCGAGGTGAACACCCTCATGCTGATCGTGCGCATCAAGGCGATGTGCAAGAAGGCGGGTATATCCAAGCTGGATGGCGGGCCGAAAGGGGCGACGATCCAGTTCCACAACGACAAGTTCGCCACGCCCGAGGGGCTGGTCGATTTCATCCGCGACCAGAACGGTCTGGCCAAGGTGAAAGACAACAAGATCGTCGTGCGGCGCGATTGGCGCAAGGAAAGCGACAAGATCAAGGGCGCCTTCGCCATTGCCCGCGATCTGGCCGAAAAGGTCGTGGCCGAGCGCAAGAAGCAGAAGGCGGCGAAGGATGCTTGAGGACGGGCTGCATGAGGTGCCGCCGGGGCATACCGCGTCGGTCGTGACCTATCTGGAGATGCTGAGCGAAGCGCCAATGCGGCCCTGCGCCGATCTGCCGATGCGCCTGCAGCGGGTGGCCCGGCCCGATCCTGATTGGTATCTGCGTCTGTTTCGTAGGGTGGGCGACCCGTGGCTGTGGTTCGGACGTCTGGAGATGGCCCGCGCCGACCTGGAGGCGTTGCTTGCCGATCCCTTGGTGCATGTCCATGCGGTGATGGATGGCGATGCCGAGGTGGGGTTGCTGGAGCTGGATTTCCGCGTCCATGGCCAGTGCGAGCTTGCCTATTTCGGGCTGGTGTCCGAGGCGGTTGGCGGCGGTGCCGGCCGGTGGATGATGAACCGGGCGATCCGCTTGGCCTGGGCGGAAGGGATCACGCGGTTTCATGTCCACACCTGCACGCTGGATCATCCTGCCGCGTTGGAGTTTTACCGTCGCAGCGGGTTTGCTGCCTACACGCGCGAGATCGAAATTGCACCCGATCCGCGGTTGATCGGGCTGATCCCCGAGGGTGCCGCACCGCATGTGCCGTTGATCCGGGGATGACCGCTTGTCCGGCCTGACGGCCAGCCGCGCCTTCTGTGTCAGCCGTGCTGCGCGAACCAGTCTTCGATCTGAGGGGCGATCCAGTCCCACAATGCGGGGGCGCCATGCTGGATTGGCCGCCCGACCCGGTCCGTCACCTGATCGAGTGTCGCGCCATGTTCACGCCAGCTGATCCCGCCGGACGCAAGGTTGAGATTGGGCGGCTGGAAGCGATCAAGCGCCTTGGCGAACCGCGCGTCAGGCGTTTGGCCAGCCTCGAATTCATCCCAGAGGGCGCGCATGTCGCGGTCCTGTTCGACAGGCAGAAGCCCGAATATGCGATCCGCCGCCGCACGTTCCGCCCGCGCGATGGCGGCGCGGTCGGCCTGAGCATAGATCGGGGTGTCGCCGGCGTCGATCTCGACCAGATCGTGCAGCAAAAGCATCCGCGTGACCCGCATCATGCAGGCACCTTCGGGTGCATGATGGGCCAGCACCTGCGCGAAAAGGGCCAGGTGCCAGCTGTGCTCGGCCGAGTTTTCACGACGTGACCCGTCGCAAATCGGGGTCGCGCGCGTGACGGATTTCAGCCGATCCACGTTGGCCAGAAAGGCAATCTGGCGCGCAAGCGGACCGGGAGGAAGCGGCGCACCGCGGCGCAGGGCCTCAAGGCAGGCGGCCATGTCGGGCCAGTCGGCGGCAATCCACCGGGCGCGGCCCGTGGCGAGGTTGTCAGCCACGACAGCCAGATGATCGGCGCGGGGCATGTCGGCGCAGAGCACCTGCAGGATCGGTTGCAGGTGATCGACCGCAAGCGCGAACCGGGCTGCGGGGCTTTGACCGGCGGTGAATTCGGCCCACAAATCATGCAGAGCCGTCCCTTGATCCTCTGGCAGCATCGCAAAGAGCCGCGACGCGGCGGCCTCTTCGATGATACGCACGGTGTCGGGGTCGTGGGGCAGGTGGATCGGTGTGTCGCCGGCGTCGATCTCGACCAGATCATGCAGTAAAAGCATGGCGATGGCGCGATCACGGCTTTGCGGGGTGACCTGCGAGACCGCCGGCGGCGGGCTGAGGATCAAGGCACAAAGCGCCACATGCCAGCTATGTTCTGCAACGTTTTCGGGGCGCGAGAGGTCGATCAGATCGTTTGATCGGGTGACGGATTTAAGCCTGCACGCCTCGATCAGGAACGCCATTCGGGCATCGAGCCGCCGTTTGGTCATGCCTTGTCGGAGGCTTTGACATCCTGTTCCAACCCGGCCTGAAACTTCTTGGCGCGGTCCAGTAACAAGGCCCGCGCCTTCTTGTTGGCACGGCGCACGCGCAGAGAGGTCAGAAACGCCTCTTCGGCTGTCTGGGAGGTTGCGCCCAGCAGTTTGACCATGTCGGAAATGATCTGCTCGTCGCCCGTGGCGTCGATGTATTTGAGCACATCGAGGGCAAGTTCGTCGGCCAGATCCTCGGTCACGCCCATGATGTCACCGGGTGTTTTCGGTCAGACGCCGTTTCACATAGCCGGTCACATGGTCGATCATCGTGTCCATATGCGGCTCTTTGAAGAAGTGGTCGGCGCCTTCGATCTGTTCATGGGTGACCGTGATGCCCTGCTGCTCGTGCAGCTTGTTGACCAGTGCCGTGGTGTCGGCAGGCGGGGCAACGCGGTCAGCGGTTCCGTTGATCACCAGACCCGAGGACGGGCAGGGGGCAAGGAACGAGAAGTCATACATGTTCGCGGGCGGCGAGACCGAGACGAATCCCGTGATCTCGGGGCGGCGCATCAAAAGCTGCATGCCGATCCATGCGCCAAACGAAAAGCCCGCGACCCAGCAATGCTTGGAGTTGCTGTTCATGGATTGCAGGTAATCGAGCGCCGAGGCCGCATCGCTGAGTTCGCCGATACCTTGATCGTATTCCCCCTGCGACCGG
>Ga0102938_10002929_pt1 | contig 12844 bp, 11 predicted proteins | sample SalPonR2_B_D2_MG_FD_84516 | JGI IMG/M metagenome (GOLD analysis project Ga0102938, IMG submission 84516) | Salt pond soil microbial communities from South San Francisco under conditions of wetland restoration - Salt Pond MetaG R2_B_D2_MG | ecosystem: Environmental > Aquatic > Marine >... | reverse complement strand
TATGGGATATGACTAAATCTAAGTATAACTAATTATAATAAAAAAGGAGTTTTGAGTTGTAAATTTCAAAACTCTTTTTTTTATATTTTTATATCCATATTTTTAGCGTAATTGTAGCCAATTTTATTTTAAACTAAACAAAATGTGCCTCGTATATTTCTATACATATAAGACACATTTTATTTGAATTTATATATATTAATAGGGGGGGCTATAAAACTACTATCCGTTAGGATTTTGAACACAGTATTTCCCACCAGAAACTTTTAATGTAATCCCTGTTATGTGAGATGCGAATTCTGATGCTAAAAAACAACAAGATTTGATTTTTTAACTCTATCTCTGTTTTCTTCAAGTGTTTTTTTGTCATATCAGTTTCAACTACACCTGAAGCATAATCATTAACTCTTATATTGTAAGGAGCTAGTTCTCCTGCGAGAGTTCTGGTCATACTACTAACTGCAAATTTTGTAATTGAATTCTATATTCTTTATGTTGTAATATTTAAATTGATAAAATTCCTCCTTTTTTGCATCACTTAAATATCATATATCTATTATTTTATTAATACGTTAGGTAAAAATGTTGTAAGTTGAGGTATATAAGTAACTAAAAGCAAAACAATTATTAAAATTGATAAAGTTTTAGTTAATGGTTTTATCATTTTTTCAATCGAACAGTTTCCAATCCTAGAAGCTATAAACAAATTTACTCCTACAGGTGGTGTACATAACCCTATAGTCAAATTAAATACCATAATAAGTCCAAAGTGTAAAGGATCAACTCCTAAGCTAACTACTGTAGGTAATAGAACTGGTGCTAAAATAATAACTGCTGCATATGTTTCCATAAACATTCCAACTACTAATAAGAAAAAATTTATAATTAATAAAACTATTATTTTATTATCTGAAATACTTAATATCATTTCAGCTAATTGTATTGGAACTTTTTCTAGTGTTAATAATCTACCTAATGCTGAAGCACAACTTACTAGCAACATAATCGTGCCTGAAGTTACCGCTGTCTTCTTTAAAACCACTATTATTTCTTTTAAATTAATTTCTTTATATACAAAAATCCCAATTACCATGGCAACTACTGATGCTATAACTGCTGCTTCTGTTGGTGTAAAAGTACCGCTATAAATACCACCTAAAATTATTATTGGAACAGTAAAAGCCCAAATTGATTCTTTCAAAGCTTTTCCTATTGGTAGTACCTCGATATTGACATCTTTTGAAGTTAATCCATACCCTTTCTTTTTTGCATCAAAATGAACTAACAATACAAGTCCAATAGCTGTTAAAATACCAGGTACTATTCCTCCTATGAAAAGTTTAGCTATAGATACCTGAGCAATTACACCATATAAAATCATTGCCACACTAGGAGGTATAATAGGTCCAAGTGCTCCTGCTGTAGCTGCTAAAGCACATGCAAATGACCGATCATATTTTTCTTTTAACATTTCCGGTATTGTAATACCACCAATAGCTGCTACGGTAGCTGTTCCAGAACCTGCTACTGCTGCAAAAACCATACTAGTCACTACTGTTATAGCTCCTAAAGCTCCTGCAATATTTCCCAGTAAAGATCTAAAAAAACTTATCAATTTATCTGATATTCCACCTCTCATCATCAATTCTCCAGCTAAAACAAAGAAAGGAATAGCGATTAGGGGAAAAGAGTCTAGTGAAGTGAAATATACGTTCATAATCATTTGTATAGGTGTATCTGTTAATAATAAACAATATGCAACGCTAGATACACCTAGAGATATCATAATTGGAACATGAAAAAAAAGTAAAACTAAAAATATGAGTATCATCCATAAACCTGTCATTATTTATCAACCCCTTCCATACCAGCTTCCTTCAACGCTTCTGCAGCCTCATCCACATCTCTCAATAATGTTGGATCTTTTATTAGTCTAACTTCTAACTGTATCAATCTTAATGCCATTAAAGCATGTGTGATTGGTATAATAACTGCAAAATATGACATTTGGATTCCCGTACCCATAGATACTGTTTTTGCCTTATGCAATCCTATAACCCAATCTGCACTGTGATACGCAACAACTACACAGTATAAGAAAAAAATAACATTACTAAATAATTTTACTTTATTTCTTAATTTAAGAGGCCAAATTTTAACTAATAAATCAATCTTAATATGAGCGTTGAATATAATAGCATAAGTAGCTGATAAATAAGCAAACCATATTAATGAATATCTAGATAATTCATCAATCCAAGCATAAGATATTCCAAAAATATACCTTGCAATAACTTGAATCGTTAGCGTTATTAACATAAAAATCAATATAATTACGCATGCCATACCTTCAATCTCATCATACCATTTTATTTTTTTATTCAAGCTAACTCTCCTTTCTGTAGTGCTTTTCTTAATCGCCGTCTGATTTTATTTTTCAAACGGCGATTTTTTAATCAAATACTATTTTTAAATTTAAATATTATTTAAATAATGATTCAAAGTCTTTATCTAGTAATTCCAGAACATCTTCAACTACACCTTCTCCTGGTACATTATAATATTCGTCCCACATAGATCTAGTAGCAGCTCTAAATGGTTGTAATTCTTCATCTGTATATTCTTTAACTTGAACACCCATTTCAGACTCCATCAAGTTTTTCATTTCTGAATCATCTTGTTTTTCCATTTCACGTGCCTTTATTACATAATCTCTCATACACTTATCAAAAGTGCTTCTTAAGTCTTCTGGTAATGAATCTAACCATTCTTTGTTAACTACAGGTATATGAAAATGTGCGGTTGCTCTTACAATTGATAAATGATCAATAACTTCTGCAAACTTATCTGTGTAATATAAAGATGTCGCTGTTAAAATCCCATCAACTGTACCCTGCTGTTTTGCAGTATATAACTCACCATAAGATACTATTGTAGGATTTGCTCCAAAGCTATCAATAAGAGCCATCTGCATATCTGTTGACATCGTTCGTATTTTCTCTCCGGCTAAATCATCAGGGCTTTCTACTGGACCTACGTCTGTACCTATACTTAACCAACCTTTTACAAGGCCATCATAGACTACTAATCCTGCATCATCTTTTAATGTGCTTGCCCATTGCGCTGCTAAATCACTATCTAAAACTGTATATATGTCATCCCATGAGGCAAATAAGTAAGGTAATTCAAATACTTTATATTCAGGAATATTAGAAATCGCTGATAATGTATGAGTTGGAACAGCTACAAGCTGTACTGTGTTTTGTCTAACTATTTCTCCAAGTTCAGTATCTCCTCCAGCCATTGATTTATCTCCGTATATGTTAACTTTTATCCTTCCATCAGTTCTTTCCTCTAGAATCTCACCTAAATATGTGAATGCATCAGCTCCAGCACTTCCTGCACTTTGAAGGTGTGCAATACTAAATTCATAAGTTTCTCCACTCGATTCATCTGATTCTCCACTACTTGGTTCCTCTGATGGTTGTGAACAACCACTTAACCCTCCTACTAAAACCAAAGACATAACTAATAATAAAATTAATAAATTTCTACTTTTCATTTTTTCCTCCTCTTATTTATGTATGTATGTGTTTTATATTATATATTGCAATATATGTGCCAACGTTTTCAAGCAAAATACACGTTAATTTACAAGATATTAACATCAATATTGCATATTTGACTCAATTAAGTCTCATAAGTGCGACACTTATTTGTCACTGTGACATTAATCCTAGCTCATCAATTTTTTCTTGGCTAGGCAATCCATCTTTATTCCATCCCATAAGTTTGAAATATGCTTGTATAGCATTCTCAAATTTCTTTTCATCTATCTTTATTCCCTTTAATTCTCCATTTTCTATTGGTCCAAAAAATCTTTTTGGTAAAATTTCTGAATTATGATCTAAACCACATTTATAGTTATATAATCTAGCTGATACTATCCCCCTTTCTCCAGCTTTTAATGCTTCCCATAAATTTATATTCCAACCAGTAGATGCATTAATAAGTTCTAAGAGTTTTTCTATTGGCATAGAACCTCTTGGCTGTGGTATAAAGTCACACACACCTGCCATATTCAAGAAACTCCACCACATTTCTAAATACATATACATTCTTACCTTATTATTATCTAATGACAATGGATCTATTTCTTCAAATATAGAAAATTGTTTTAATGTATCTAATACTGGTCCTTCTGCTTCAAACATAGTATCATGTGCTACTTGCATATGATCTGCTCCAGTAGGAGATAATACATAACCCATTCCTACTCCTGTCTTTCCTCTTGGCTCGTGCATTGGTAATTCTTGTCCCTTTACCTGTATAGCGTATTCGTAAGAGTTTCCTCCTATTATTTCAGATGCTTTCTTTGTTCCCATAGACAATATTTCGCCAATTCCTTGTTTCTTGTTGATTTTATCTATCAATTGAAGTATTGCATCTTCATTGCCAAATTTAAGCTCTATACCATCAGTATGAGACTTATCAATTAATCCTTCTTCATAACATTCCATTGCAAAGGCAATGCTAACTCCTGTTGATATAGTATCTAAGCCGTATCTGTTGCACATTTCATGAGCTTTTGCTATAATTTCTAAATTTCCATTTTTACATAAAGATCCAAATGCACCAACTGTCTCATATTCAGGGCCTCCAAAACTAGGATCTACTTTGAATTTATTATTTTCTAACTCTACTACTCTTTTACATCTAACTGGACAAGCATAACATCCTTCTCTTTTCTTAAGTATTGTATCGGTCATCTTTTCTCCAGATATTTCAGATGCCTTTTCAAAGTAGCCTTCTTTAAAATTTTTTGTAGGTAATATACCTGATTTGTTGAATGAATTAACTCCACCTGCCGTACCATGTTTATATAGGCCAAGAGATAAAGGGTTTTCTTTAAAATATTTTGAATACCATTTAGATATTTCTATTATTTTATTCTTGTCATAAAATTCAATTTGATTACTACCATAAACAGCTATTGCTTTAAGGTTCTTACTTCCCATTAGTGCTCCAAGTCCATTCCTGCCACATACATGCTTTAAATCATTTACTATACAGGAATACAACACACCGTTTTCTCCAGAAGGTCCAATTAAAGAAATTTTCGCATTTTTATTTTTTATCTTCTTCTTTATTTTATTATATGCTTTACCTGTTTCCAACCCCCACAAATCAGAGGCTTCTTTTATTTCTATTTTACCATTTTCTATGTATAAAAATACCGGTTTTTCTGATTTGTTTTTTATAATCAATCCATCATAACCAGCTTTTTTTAATTCTGTTGCAAAAAATCCACCAGATTCTGCATTACCAAATCCACCTGTTAGAGGGGATTTACCGCCTATAATAATTCTTGATGTACCTGCAGCAGGTATGCCTGACATAACTCCTGTCATATAATACAAATTATTTTCTATAGGATTTAAAGGCTCATAATCATCATTGTTTTCATTATTTAAGTAATAACTTATTAAACCTTTTCCACCCATATACTTTCTCATTAGTTTTTCACTTATTTTTTCTACATTAACAATTTTTTTATTTAAATCAACTATGCCTATTTTTCCAATATATCCGTATTTCACATTTCACCTCCTATAAATAATGAATTGATCCATCTTCCAAATCATGAAATACTTCTTGGAAAACTTCTGATAAGGTTGGATGAGGATGAACGCATTTTACTATTTCTTCAGGTGTTGCTTCCAAATTCATGGCTACTACAGCTTCAGCTATCATATTAGTGCTATGTATTCCAAAAACATGAACACCTAATATTTCTCCTGTATTATGATCTGAAATAGCCTTAATCAGACCATTCTCACATCCTTCTATTTTTGACTTTCCATTTGCCATAAAGGGAAATCTCCCTACTTTAACATTTTCATATTTATTTTTAGCTTCTTTTTCAGTCATTCCTACAGTTGCTATTTCATTGTTTGTATAAATAGCATTTGGAATTTTACCATAATCCATTTTATTATTCAAACCACAAATATGTTCTACTGCTATTACACCTTCCATTGAAGCCGTATGTGCTAACATAGATTTTCCATTTACATCACCTACTGCATAGATATTCGGAATATTTGTTTGTAGATATGAATTAGTTTCGATAAAGTTATTTTTTGTTTTTATTCCAAGGTTTTTAATTTCTGATTCTTCATATACAGCATTTCTTCCCACGGCTATTAATATCTCTTCAAAACTAACTTCTTTTTTAGCATTATTTTTTTTGTATATTAGTTTGCTTCTTTTGATTTCCATTGCTTCAGATGAAGTTTCTATTTTTATTCCTTCACTTATTAAATACTCTGTAGCCAATTGTTGTATTTCTTCATCTATCATAGGCAGAATACTATTCATAAATTCTATTATTGTAACATCAGAACCTGCTTTTTTTAAGAAATAACCTAACTCTACTCCTATTACTCCACCACCAATTATCACACAAGATTTAGGTATATAGTCTAAGTTTAATATATCCGTACTATCTAAAACTTTTGCTTTAGGATCAATATCTATAGGTAGTTCCTTAGGATTAGAACCTGTAGCAATGATTATATTTTTTGCTTTAATCCTGTTTCCATTTACACTTATACTGGTTTTATCTATAAGTTCTGCATCTCCCTGTACTAGCTCCACTCCATTTCCTACTAAGACTCCTTCTATACCTGACACTAATTGATCAACTATGCTATTTTTTTTATTTAATAATTTTTCCATGTCGATTTTTATATTTTCTTCATTTATATTTGTTAACCCATAGCTGCTTGCATGTTTTATTTCTTCTAAAATATTAATTGATTTAAGAAAAGCTTTGGTAGGAATACATCCTACATTTAAACATGTACCACCAATTTTATTTTTTTCTATGAGTATTACTTTTTTGTTTAGTTGTGAAGCTCTTATTGCAGAAACATAACCTCCAACTCCTCCTCCAATTACTGCAATGTCATATTCGTTATTCAAACTTACACCTCCTTATATTAGCAATTCCAACGGATTTTCTAGCAATTCTTTAATAGATTTTATAAACTTGGAAGCAAGTAATCCATCTATTATTCTATGATCTACAGTCAATACAAAATTAGCTATAGGTTTAATCTCGATTATCTTTTCATCATTTTTTTCTACTACAACCGCTTTATCTTTAGTAGAACTAACAGCTAGTATTCCTACTTCAGGAGGGTTTATAACAGCTGTAAATTCGTCTATACCAAACATCCCTAAGTTTGATATAGTAAATGTTCCACCACTATAATCTTCAGGCATCAACTTACCTTTTCTTGCTTTATTAACCAAACCTTTTGTTTCATTAGATAAAATACCTAAAGTTTTATTTTGAGCATTTTTTATAACCGGTACAATCAAACCTTCTTCTGCAGCTACTGCTATACCTATATTTACTGAATCATATTCTGTAATTTCTTCATCTATTAAAGATGAATTCATTTCTGGATATTTTTTTAAAGATTTTACCACTGCAAGTGAAATGAAGTCAGTTATAGATATTTTTATCTTGTTTTTATTTTCTAGTTGCTTTTTAAATTTAATTACTTCTTCCATATTTACTTCATTTTTAAAATAAATATGTGGTGCTTCAGCTTTGCTTTTAGCTAATCTTTCACCGATTATTTTTCTTACACCTTCGTATTTATAGGATTTACGGACTTTTTTACTGCTATCTGCTTCAAAAATAGCATTATTTTCTTTGTATTTTCTTTCATCTATAACTCTTTCCACATCTTCTTTAAGTACTTTACCTCTCGCACCTGTTCCCTCTATTTCATCAATTTTTACATTGTAATTTTCTGCTAAATTTCTAGCAACAGGTGATATCAAAGAATTATTTTCTTCTATATATTTTATTACATCCGATTCTTTAATACCATTATCAAAGCCTTTTCCATTTATTTTCCTTAAGTTTACATCTATACTGTTTTCATCAATGTATTTTTTAGCTCTAGGTGAAATTTTAATATTTTTTTTGTTTTTTCCCGAATTTATTTTAATCGGTTTTTCAGTAGGTTTTACTTTTTTATCTACAACCGATTCCTTTTGTATCTTTTGTTCTTTTTTACCATCTTCAGATAAATCGGATATGTCTTCCCCTTCTTCACCTATTATAGCCATAGGCTCTAGTACTTTATATTCTTCACCTTCTTCTCCCATAATTTTTCTTACTACTCCACCTCTTGTTGATTCTATATCAATATTGGTTTTATCTGTAGTAATTTGAAAGAAATTTTCACCTTTTTTTATCTCCTCGCCCTCTTTTTTATACCATTTTATTAATTTTCCAGTTTTCATATTGAAACCTAATTTAGGCATTATAATTACTTCAGCCATCTACTTATCCTCCAATCATTTCTTTTGATTTTTCCGAAATTTTCTCTTTCGAAGGAATTACATCAAATTCCAAAGCTGGACTAAATGGTAAAGGCACATTGTCAGTTCCTATTTTTTCAACGGGATAATCTAGGTAATAAAATACGTCTTTCATAATTGCTTGAGCTACTTCGTTGTGTATTCCACCTCTTAAGTGACCTTCATCGCATACAAGTAATTTCCCGGTTTTTTTAACTGATTCTACTATTGTTTCAGTATCCATAGGTACAATTGTCCTTAAATCAATTACTTCTATTGAATATCCTTTGCTTTCTAGTTCTTCTGCTACTTCCTTAGATTTATTCACTAAATTAGATGTAGCCACTATTGTTAAATCATTTCCTTCTTTTACTATATTTGCTTTTCCGAAAGGTATCGGTTCAACATTTTCTTCAACTTTATAAATATTATTATATTCCATTTTATGCTCTAAAAAAATTACCGGATTATCATCTCTTATAGCTGTCTTTAGTAAACCTTGAGCTTCAGTGGCTGTAGAAGGCATTACAACTTTTAATCCAGGGATATGAACAAGCCATGCTTGCAAACTCTGAGAATGCTGAGCCGCTGAAGATCTTCCACCACCCATGGGTGTTCTAATAGTTAACGGCACCTTAACTTGACCTCCAGACATATATCTAATTTTAGCTGCTTGATTAACTATCTGATCCATAGCAACAGCGATAAAATCACAAAACATCAATTCAACAACTGGTCTTAGTCCTGTAATTGCTGCTCCTACTCCCATTCCTACGAAACCTGCTTCTGATATAGGAGTGTCTTTAACTCTTAAATCACCGTATTTTTCAAATAATCCTTCCGTTGTTTTAAAGTTTCCACCTAAAAACCCTACGTCTTCTCCTAGTATAACGATATTATCATCTATTTCCATTTCTTGATCTAAAACTTCACTAATTGCTTTTGCATATGTAATTTCTCTTATATTCTTTGTCATTATTCACTACCTCCTTTTAAGCATACACATCAGTAAGGGCTTCTTTACTGTCTGGATATGGGCTCTCATGAGCAAATTTAGCGGCTTCATATATTTCTTCATCTACTTCTTCCTTAATTTTATCTATTTCTTTTTCTTTTAATAAATTTTCAGATAATAGATATGCTTTATATTTCTTTAAAGGATCTTTTTTATTTTTCCATTCATTTTGTTCCTCTTCATCCTTGTATATTCCTGGATCTCCAACATGGTGTCCTTGATGCCTATATGTTAAGCATTCAATTATTGTAGGTCCTCCTCCATCTCTAGCTTTATCAATAGCTTTTTTAGCTGTTTCGTATACTTTCAATACATCATTTCCGTCGATAGTAATACCTTCTATTCCATATGCTTTTGCTCTTTCTGATAATTTTACTTCTTTTGTTACTTTTCTTATGTCTACTGATATGCCGTAAAGATTGTTTTCAACTATATATACTATTGGAAGATCCCAAGCTGCAGCCATATTTATACTTTCATGGAATATTCCTTGATTTGATGCTGCATCACCAAAAAATGATACTGTTACTTGTTTAGTATTTTTGACTTTTGATTTATATGCTGCACCTGTGGCTATTGGAATTTCTGCTCCAACAATTCCATTTGCTCCAAGTATACCTTTATCTAAAGCCATAATATGCATAGAACCACCTTTGCCTTTAGAATAACCATCTGATTTACCGAGAATCTCCGCCATCATTTTTTTTGTATCTGCACCTCTTGCTACTAAATGACCATGTCCTCTATGAGTGCTTCCTATATAATCATTTTCTTCTAACCCAGCGCATACTCCTGCAGCTATGGATTCTTCTCCTAAATATAAATGAGCTAGTCCAGGCATTTCACCTTTTTTATAGAATTCAAATACTTCTTCTTCGAATCTTCTAGTCTTATACATTGTTGAGTATAAGTCTTTTAAAAATTCTTTACTGTAATTTTTCAAAATATCTCCTCCATTCCTTATTAAATTGATTTTTTATTTATTTATATGTATAATGAAATAAATATGGCACACTCTACATATGTTGCAATTATTGTGCCAAATATTATTTACAGATGGAGGTTTTTTATGACTATATCTAGTAATTCAAAGTATAGTAATGCAGAAAAGGATTGGAAAGCTTTTTTTATTGATGAGCAAAAAGATGGTTTCAATGTTAGAAATATTATTTTAAGTTCCTGGAAAAGATCAATAAAATATGGGCTAAGTCCTTTTAATTTGAACAAATACGTCCTAGATAAAAATGCCTTAAAACAAGCAAAAAAAAGAAACAATAGTTTAATAAATATATCCAAACCTTATATGGAAAACTTACAAAAATTTGTGAATGGGGCAGGCTTTGTAATAATCCTAACTGATAAATCTGGACTTATATTAGAAACTATTAATGATAAATCCATAAAAAAACAAGCTGAAGAAACAAAATTAATACCAGGCGCGACACGTGACGAAACGATTTTTGGCACAAATGCTATTGGCACATGTTTATATGAAGACATGCCCATACAGATGGTAGGAGCAGAACATTTTTACAAAAAACATCAAAACTGGACTTGTTCAGCTGCCCCCATTCACGGAGTAGATGGTAATATTATAGGCTGCTTAGACATATCAGGTCCCATGGAAAGGGTACATCCTCATACTTTAGGTATGATTGTTGCAGCTGTAGATGGCATAGAAAAAGAATTTAAATTAAAAAATTATGTTTCTAAAATCAATTTGAAAAACAACCAAATGGGAAATATTATCGATACTATGTCAGACGGACTACTATTTATAGATGAAGAAAAAAAAGTAAAACTTTTTAATCCGTTTATTTTAGATTTTTTTGGTCTTAAAGAAAAAGAACTTAGAAATAAGGATATAATTAAGACAAACCTTTTTTGCAATGATCTTATTGAAGAGATGTATTTAAAATCAAATATTATAGATAGAGAAATATATCTTAACACTAATGGAAAATCTCATAACTTCAACTTGAATTCAACAATGATATACAGAGATAATAAAGAAATAGAAGGCATACTCATAATCCTAAAAGAATCAAAAAAAGTGAATAGTTTAGTAAATAAAGTTAGTGGATCTGAGGCTCATTTTAGTTTCAATAATATTTTGGGAAAATCAAATTCATTAAAGGATTGTATAGAAATAGCTAAGTTATCTTCTAAAACTAACTCAAATATTATTTTATTAGGTGAAAGTGGAACTGGAAAAGAATTATTTGCTCAATCTATTCATAATCACAGTGATAGAAGAAAGGGTCCCTTTATTTCTATTAATTGTGGCGCATTACCTAGAGGTTTAATTGAAAGTGAATTATTTGGATATGAAGGAGGAAGTTTTACCGGTTCGAAAAAAAACGGACGTCCTGGGAAATTTGAGCTAGCGGATGGAGGCACTATTTTTTTAGATGAAATTGGTGATACTCCTTTAGATGTTCAGGTAACTTTACTTAGAGTTCTTCAAAATAAAGAAGTTACTAGGATTGGTGGTCATAAATCAAAAAAAATTGATGTTAGAGTAATATCAGCTACAAATAAAAATTTACTAGAAGAAATTAAATCAAACTCCTTCAGAGCCGATTTGTTTTATAGAATAAATGTTTTTTCTATTAATATTCCACCTTTACGTGAACGTAAAGATGATATATTTCTACTTCTAGACCACTTTATTAAAGAATATTCTTTACAATCTAATCAAGAAATTAAAAGTCTTTCTTCTAAAGCTAAAGAATTTTTAATTAATTACCAATGGCCCGGAAATGTTAGAGAATTGGAGAATGTTGTTGAAAGAACTGTTTATACTACAACAAATACTAAAATAAATATTTATAATTTACCCAAATATATATCTGAAAATCAAAATGAAAATATCATTTTTGAAAAGAATAATAGTATGGATATTTATAATAATAGTAATTCACAACAAGAAAAAAAGTATAATTCTCAAGATAAAAATAAATCAGAAAAAGAAAAAATCATCGAATGCCTTGTTGAAAACAAAGGTATTGTAACTAAAGCTTCTGAAAATTTAGGTTTTAGTAGAAGAACACTTTATAGGAAAATTAAAAAACATAATATTTGTATAGACGATTATCGTTAATATATGGAAAACCTCCAAAACTATAAAAAGTTGGAGGTTTTTTAATGAAGTTTATTAAATCATAATTGTAATAATAAATTTAACTATCTATAATTATATTCTTACAAATTTCATCGCCTAGTGATGCTGTGCTTCCTTTCCCACCTAAATCTGGTGTAAGAGCATTCTTGTTTTCCAAAGTCTTTTCTATAGCTTTCATTACTATACTTCCTTGCTTTTCATGACCTAAAAAGTCAAGCATTAACTTCATAGTCCAAATCATTGGAATTTGATTGACTGATCCTTCATATTAAATTTTGCTTTAGTTATACCATTAATTTAAAACTATTTTTTTGTTTTTT
>Ga0102938_10002926_pt1 | contig 12851 bp, 13 predicted proteins | sample SalPonR2_B_D2_MG_FD_84516 | JGI IMG/M metagenome (GOLD analysis project Ga0102938, IMG submission 84516) | Salt pond soil microbial communities from South San Francisco under conditions of wetland restoration - Salt Pond MetaG R2_B_D2_MG | ecosystem: Environmental > Aquatic > Marine >... | reverse complement strand
CGAGGATCTCGTGCAGATCGGTCGCGGCTTCGAACATGTCGAGCGCCTCGCCCAGAACGCGGGGGATGTCCGGGTCGCCCTCGTAGGCGTCACCCTTGAACTGCGGATCGGGGCGGGTCTCGTTGAGCATGCCCAGAAGGCCGCAGGCGAGGCTGACCGCGATGCCCAGATAGGGGTTGCAGTCCATGCCGGCCATGCGGTTTTCGATGCGGCGGGCCTCAGGGGGGGAGAGGGGCACGCGGATGCCGGTGGTGCGGTTGTCGCGCGCCCAGGCCAGGTTGATCGGTGCGGCGTGATCCTTGACGTAGCGGCGATAGGAATTGACATAGGGCGCCATCACCGCGATCGCGTCGGGCAGGTGTTTCTGCAGGCCGCCGATGAAGTGGTAGAAGGCGTCGGTTTCGCCGCCCTGCGGACCGACAAAGAGGTTGCGGCCCGTTGCGGGATCAAGGATCGAGTGGTGCAGATGCATGGAGCTGCCCGGCTCGTCCTCGATCGGTTTGGCCATGAAGGTGGCGAAGCAGTCATGCTTGAGGGCGGCTTCGCGGATCAGGCGTTTGAAATAGAATACCTCGTCGGCCAGTTTGACCGGGTCGCCGTGGCGCAGGTTGATTTCCAACTGCCCTGCGCCGCCTTCCTGGGTGATGCCGTCGATCTCGAAGCCCTGCGCTTCGGCAAAGTCGTAGATGTCGTCGATCACCGGGCCGAACTCGTCCACGGCCGTCATCGAATAGGCCTGACGCGCGGCGGCGGGACGGCCCGAGCGGCCCATCATCGGCTCGATCGCCTTGGCGGGATCGAGGTTTCGGGCGACCAGGAAGAACTCCATCTCGGGGGCGACGATCGGTTTCATGCCGTGCTTGTGATAGAGGGCGACCACCCGCTTGAGCACGTTGCGCGGCGCGAAGGGGATCGGTTTTTCGTCGCGGTCATAGGCGTCGTGGATCACCTGCAGGGTCCAGTCCCCGGTCCAGGGGGCGGCGGTCGCGGTGGTCATGTCGGGGCGCAGGATCATGTCGCGCTCGATGAAGCCTTCCTCGCCTGCCGCCTCGCCCCAGTCGCCGGTTATGGTCTGGTAGAAGATCGAGTCGGGCAGGTGAAAATGCTGTTGCCGCGCGAATTTCGAGGCGGGCACGGCCTTGCCGCGGGCGATGCCGGGAAGGTCGGCGATCACGCATTCCACCTCATCGAGCCTGCGCCCCTCAAGATAGGCGCGGGCCGAGTCGGGCAATGTGTCAGTCCAGTCGTCTGCCATCGTCAGCGCTCCTGCTTGAAGAATTCGGCGATGCGGCGGCCGATCACGTCATTGGCCACGGGTGCATCAAGGCGCGTCTGCGCCTGGTCCAGTTGGGTTTCGGGGACGACGCCGGGGCCGCGATGCTCGATCAGCTGGCCGATGATATGGGAGCTGAATTCGGGATGTGGCTGGATCGTGTAGATGCGGTTGCCATAGAGCAGGGCCGCATTGGCGCAAAAATCGTTGGAGCCGATCACCTGTGCCCCTTCGGGCAGGGTCACGACCTGATCCTGATGCCAGGCGTTGAGGGCGATCTTCTGGCCTTCGATGTCATAGACCGTGTGCCCGATGGCCCAACCGCCAGGAAACTTCACCACCTTGCCACCAAGCGCCTGTGCGATGATCTGATGCCCAAAGCACACGCCCACCAGGGGCCGGCCCGCATCATGGACCGCGCGGATAAACCGCTCGAGCGGCGGAATCCACGGGTGATCCTCGTAGGCGCCATGCTTGGAGCCGGTGATGAGCCAGCCATCCGCCTCGGTTGGACTGTCGGGATAGTCGTCATCCACCACGTTCCATGTCTGGTACGTGAAGCCGTGCCCGTCCAGCAGCCGCGCAAACATCGCATCATAATCGCCAAGCTCCCGGCGCAGGATGTCGATGGCGTGTCCGGTCTGCAGAATTCCGATTTTCATGGGAACCCCATAATTTGATCAAATTCAGGCTATCTCAGCCAGCACGCCGGGGCAAGACCCTGCATGCCTGACGCGATATGGTGTGCCTGGTCATGCTTTTACACTGTCTCGAGATATGTTTTCCACTGGGTTTCGATGGGGATGTCACGCATGAGGCGCAACTCCTGCCGTTTGGTCATCACGAGGTTGGCGATCAACTGCTCGGGCAGGATGCGCGCGACCATCGGATCGGTCGCGAACCGGTCGATCGCGGTCTCCCAGTCGGTGGTCATGGCGGGCAGGTCTCGCTGATACGCGTTGCCGGTGACCGGGGCGGGGGGGATCATGCCGTCCTCGATCCCGATGATCGCGGCGCCCAGGATGGTGGCGAAGGTGAGATAGGGGTTGATGTCGCCACCCGAGACGCGGTGCTCGATCCGGCGCGCCTGTGGCGGACCGCCGGGAATGCGCAGGGCCGCGGTGCGGTTTTCATAGGCCCAAGAGGCGCCGGTGGGCGCATGTGCGCCGGGCACCAGCCGGATGTAGCTGTTGGCATGCGGTGCGAAGACCAGCGTGGAGCCAGGCAAGGCGGCCAGACAGCCCGCGACGGCGGCGCGCATGATATCGGTCCCCGCCTCGCCGCCATCGTCGAAGATGTTGCGCCCCTCGGCGTCGATCACCGAGAAATGCATGTGCATCCCATTCCCGGCATCGTTGGGGAAGGGCTTGGCCATGAAGGTGGCGGAAAACCCGTGCTTATGCGCAAGCCCCTTGATCAGGGTCTTGAACAGCCACGTGTCATCGGCAGCGCGCAGCCCGTCCTGATGATTGAGGGTCACCTCGAACTGGCCGATCCCGGCCTCGCTGGTGGCGGTCTGGGCCGGAATGCCCATGGCGGCGCAGGCCTCGTAAAGGGCGGTCAGGAAGGGGTCGAACGCATCCATCTGGGTCATCGACAGAATGCCCGGCGCCTCGAGCCTGCGGCCCGACCGCGGATCTCGCACCCGGTGCAGCGCCTCGCCGCTGTCGTCGACCAGGGTGAATTCCAGCTCGGTCGCGGCCATCACTTGCCAGCCGCGCTCGCCAAACCGGTCCAGCACCGCGACCAGCGCATGGCGTGGATCGCCTTCGAAAGGCAGCCCGTCATCGTGATGCATGGCCATCGGCACCAGCGGCTGCGGCGCGTCGAGCCAAGGCAGCGGCACCGGTCCGCGACCGGTGGGGTGCAGCACGCCATCGGCATCGCCCGAGGCAAAGACCAGAGGAGAGCCGTCTATATCGGCGCCGAAGATATCCACGTTGAGCACCGACAGGGGCATCCGGATCGTCCCCTGATCCAGCTTGACGGCATAATCGCCGGGCACGCGCTTGCCGCGCATCTGACCATTGAGATCGCAGGCGGCGACACGGATCGTGGGGTGGTTTGCAAGCTCCATCGGGGCGGCTCCTGACATATCGTGACCAAGGCTAATCCGTCCTGAGAAAGGATGCCACAAAAATTTGATCAAAATATTCCCGCGCCGGAAAGGTGCCTGTTTCACGTTGGTATCGTATCGGTTCCGCGTCGGTATCCACTTGGTGCCGGTGCGCGGCCCGACCGGCGTGGCGCGTGGGGCGGATGGGGGCCTCCGGCGGGGATATTTTGGGCCAGAAGAAACAGGTCGCCAGAAACAGGTCGCCAGAAACAGGTCGTCGGCGCGCCCTTCTTCTGGCTGGAAATATCCCGGGGGTTTGGGGGCAGAGCCCCCAATCTTTTCTTCAGCGGATGATGGTGACGCGCAGCTTGATCCGGCGGCGGGCTTCTTGGGGCAGGTGGCGGTTCAGATGGCGATTGATCAGGCCGAACAGTCCGAGGATCACCAGGGTCAGCAGGATGAAATAGCCTGCGAGGATCGGGTAGGGTACGAAGGGATTGAAGGTCTTGTCGGCGAAGTAATTGGCGTAATAGAGCGCGTCGCCGCGTTGCTGCCAGGCGGGAAAGCCCGAGAAGAACACCAAAGTGGTGGCGTGAAAGAGGAAGATCGCCTCGTTCGTGTAGGCGGGCCAGGCGAGGCGGAGCATGGTGGGCCAGATGATCCGGCGAAAGCGCGCCCAGCCGGAAAAGCCGTAGGCATCCGCGGCATCGACATCGCCTTTGGGGATCGAGCGGAGTGCGCCGTAGAAGATCTCGCCGGAATAGGCGGCGGTGTTGAAAAACAGCACGATCAGGGCGCCGGCCCAGGCCGAGGTGAAGGGATCGAAGATCGGGCTGACGGATTTGAGCGACAGGAAGGCGAAATAGGCGAAGAAGAACTGGATAAAGAGCGGCGAGCCGCGAAAGATGAAGATGAACCATGTGCTGGCCGCGCGGATCGTGCGGTTGTGCGCGCCCTTGCCCACCGCCAGAGCCGTGGCCAGAAAGAACCCGGCGAGCAACGCCAGAGCGCCGAAATAGATGTTCCACAGCAGTCCCGAGCCGATCAGGGTGACTTGCTCGCACAGGGTGAAGTTTTCGCGGGGCAGCAGGCGTTCGCCGATCCCGAGGCTGCGCAGGCCGTAATCCTGAATGGTTTGCCAGCAGCTCATGCGGCGGCCTTTCGCTGTGCGTCGCCGCCGGTCGTGGCCTGGCCATGGGTCAGTTTCTGCATGAGCCGTTCGATAAACACCTCGGATATCCGGGTGAAGCCGAGATAGAACACCAGAAGCGCCAGGAAATACCACATCCGCCAATCGCCATGCGGGTAGTCGGTGAAGCGTGGATTGGCGGTGCCCCCCAGTTCCCGCGCCCAGTAGACGATATCCTCGACCCCGAGCAGAAACAGCAGCGGCGTTGCCTTGATCAGCACCATCCACAGATTGCCGAGACCGGGCAGCGCATAGACCCACATCTGCGGCACGAGGATGCGCCAGAAAATCTGGCGGCGCGTCATTCCGTAGGCTTCGGCGGTTTCGAGTTGGGCATGGGGCACGGCGCGCATCGCCCCATACAGCACATTGGCCGCGAAGGCGCCGAACACGATCGCGAAGGTCAGCACCGCCAGCATGAAGCCGTAGATCTCATGGATCCATTGCGGCGCGTTGCCGAGGGGCAGCTTGGCCGCAGAGCAGACCACGAAATCGTTGCCTTGCCGGATGGGCTGGTCCCAGTCGGGGCAGAGCACCTGATGGCGCATCCATTCGAAGCCCTGATCCAGGGCGATCACGAAGAACAGGAAGAAGGCGATATCTGGCACGCCGCGCACGATGGCGATATAGCCCTTGCCCAGCCAGGTGACCGGCCAGATCCTGGAGCGCGCCGCCGCCGCCCCGCCGAAGCCGAAGAGCAGCGCCGTGGGCGCGGTGATCGCCAGCAGCAACAGCACCACACCGAACGAGATATAGAACTGCATGTGCTTGCCGGTCGTGAGGTAGCACGACAGCCATGTCAGCCCTGACAGTGTTTGGGGGTCTGTGCAGTAGGAAAACATGCCGGCGCATCCTGCAAGGGGCTGGCCCTTGGAAACGGGAGGGCCGGGGGAGGGCCGGGCATGTTGCCCGGCCCGTCAGACGATCAGAATGTCGAGGAGACATCCCATTTGGTGATCATCTCGTTCAGGCTGCCATCGTCCTTCATCGACTGGATGGCGGCGTCGAACGTGTCGCGCAGGTCGGTATCCGATTCGCGGATGCCCATGCCGACGCCGCCGCCAAGGGCCACATCGGGGCCGACGATCATCAGATCGGCGTCTTCTTCGGCGACGGGGGTGAGGAACGACTTGTCGGCCAGAACCGCGTCGGCCTCGCCGTTGCGGACGGCGGCGATGGTTTCCTCGGGGGTGGCGAATTCGACCAGCGTTGCGCCCTGTTCGGCGATATAGGCGGCCTGGATGGTGCCGGATTGCGCAGCGATCACGCCGCCGGACAGATCGACATCTTCCGACATCGCAAGGTATGCCGAGGGATCGGGCGGTGTGTAGTTCTGGGTGAAGTCGATGACCTGATCGCGCTCGTCGGTGATCGACATGCCCGCGATGATGGCGTCGTAGTTGCCCGACACGAGGTTGGGAATGATGCTGTCCCAATCATTCGTGACCCATTCGCAGGTCAGTTGGGCGCGGGCGCAAAGTTCGTCGCCCAGCTCCCGTTCGAACCCGTCGACCTGACCCGCATCATTGATGAAGTTCCACGGAGGGTAGGCGCCCTCGGTGCCGAGGCGGACGACGTCCTGCGCCATCGCAAGATTGGCCGAGAAGGCCAGCGCCGCTGTGGAAAGGATGATTTTTCTCATTCAGATACTCCCGTTTTTTGGTTTTATGCGGCCATGGTCGAGCTGAGAAACTGCCGTAGCCGGTCGGATTTAGGGGCGCCGAAGAGGGTGTCGGGCGCGCCCTCCTCTTCGATCAGCCCCTGATGCAGAAAGACGACGTGATCTGAGACATCCGCCGCCATCTTCATGTCATGGGTGACGATCATCATGGTCCGGCCTTCGGAGGCCAGATCCTTGATGACGCGCACCACTTCCTGTTCGAGTTCGGGGTCGAGCGCGCTGGTGGGTTCGTCGAACAAAAGCGCCTCGGGTTCCATGCAGAGCGCGCGCGCGATCGCGGCGCGCTGCTGCTGACCGCCCGAAAGCTGCGCGGGGTACGCATCGCATTTGTCGCCGATGCCCACCTTGTCCAGATAGGCGCGTGCGGCCTGTTCGACCTCGGCGCGGTCCCGGCCCAGAACGGTCACCGGGGCTTCCATCACGTTTTGCAGGATGGTCATGTGCGCCCAGAGATTGAACTGCTGGAAGACCATCGACAGGTTCGTGCGGATGCGCAGCACCTGATTGAAATCCGCCGGATGACGGCCAAGGCCCTGACCAGTCCATTTGACCGGCTCGCCCTTGAACAGGATATCGCCCTGCTGGCTGTCCTCGAGCAGGTTGGCGCAGCGCAGGATGGTAGACTTGCCCGATCCCGAGGAGCCGATCAACGAGACCACGTCGCCGCGTTGGGCCGTGATATCCACGCCCTTGATCACCTCAAGCGCCCCATAGGCCTTGTGAAGGTTGCGGATTTCGATGACAGGCGTGTCGTTTGTCAAATGCTGGATCCATTGGTTCAGGCACGTCTCGAACGACAGTAGAAAGAAAGAAACGCACGATGCAACTTTCAAAACGGCCAATATGTGCGGTTCGCCGCCGTTTTGACGTAGGGTCAGGCCGTTTCGGGCGGCGGCGGCGCGGGATTGGGCACCGCCAGATAATCCATAGCGGAGATGGATGTGATCCCGCGCAATCCAAGCGTGTGCCGGTCCGCCGATCCAAGCGCGTCGAGGGCGCGAGTCAGCGCCACGCGCAGAGCGTCAGCGTCGCGCCCCTGTGCCGTGATATAGGGCAGCGCCGGTGTGGGCGGCGTGCGCGCGATCACCCGCAGACGCGCCGCAAATTCATCGTGGCGCTGGATCAGCGCCCATGTCAGCGCGTCGATCGCGGCGATGTCGGCGCGGCCATCGGCCACCGCCTGCGCCGAGGCGCGGTGCGCGCCGGTGGACTGGGGATGGCTGAAGGTGAAGCCAAGCCCGGCGGCATAGGTCTGGGGGGCGGCCCATCCGCTTTGGCTGAGCGGATCGTTATAGGCAAAGCGCGCGGTGGCGAAGTCGTGCGGTGTGGCGCGGCTGTCGTCAAGCCGGGCGATGAGCACGCTGCAATAGTGGCCCGTCGGGCACTCGGGCAGGTCGACATCGGGGGTGGCGACCAGTGTGACACGGCCATGCAAACGGTTGCGATAGGGCGATCCACAGGTCTGGGAGAGCAGAAGATCAGGACTTTGCCAATGGTCCCAAGGGTCGCCGTCCCGCGTCAGACGGGCGGGGCCGTGGCCCAGATGATCGCGGATCGCCTCCCAGAACCTGTCATTGGCGGCCGCCGTTTCGGGGCGGTCATACATCGGCAGGCTTGCAATCAAGGGCTTTTGTCCACCCGGCGACGCGCCAGCGCGCTGTCACGGTCATTCACACCCAGAAGATTGGCCACCAGCCGCACGAGCGCGTCTTCGTCCTGATCGCGCGCGCCGTCGGCCAGAGCGACCTCCCATAGGGCTTCGATCACGCCGACGCGTTCGTCATAGGGCACGGCGTCCTTGATGGCGCGGGTGAAGCGCACGGTGTCGGGGGCCTCGGATTCAAGCTGTTCGGCCTCGGCGCGCAAGGCGGCGGCGCCGGCCTTGTCCAGATGATACCGGGCCGCAATGATCCGGTCGATGCGGACGATTTCGGAGGCGGCGTACGTGTTGTCGGAGCGCGCGAGCCGCACCAGAAGGGCGGTCAGGGCGCGCCGTGCGTCGGCGTCGTCAAGCTGTTCCGGTTCGGGCTGGACGAGTTTTTTGAGAAGATCAGCAAACATGGGGGAACTATAAGCCTTTGTGTTTGGGGCGCAATCCGGGGCGCAAATGGCTATTGGGTTTCGGCGCGGGCGCGGGCGGCATCGCTGTCGGCCTCGGAAAGGCCAAGCGCCTCCTGGGCGGCAAGGATGACGGCGATTTCCTCGTCCTGTCCCACGTCGTCGGACAGAACCACCTCCCACAGCGCCTCGAGCGCGTCAATGCGGGCCTCGTGCGGCACGGCTTCGCGGATGAGATGCGCCAGCGCGCCGGTATCGGGGGCGGCATGTTCCAGTTTTTCGCAGGTGGCGCGCATCTTGGCGGCCTCGATCGGGCCAAGCCCGTTGACCCGCGCCAGCAGCCTGTCGATGCGGCGGATTTCCTCGAACCGGTAAAGGTGATCGGATTTCGCGACCCGGACCATCAGCGCACCGAGCGCCAGTTTGGCGTCCGGTTCAGGCAGGGGTTGGGGCTTGGGCGCGATCAGCGCAGCCAGAAGTCGGTTCAAGATGTCACTCCCCGTAGCCTTCGACGATCACCAGATCGCCGGTCGAGACCGGATCGCGCAGCGCCCGCGCGGCCTGATACCCGTGTGAGTCGTAACAGGCGAGCGCCGCGGCATAGCTGGGAAATTCGATGACCACGGTGCGGGCGCGGGCCTGACCCTCGCGGGTTTCGCGGGGACCGCCGCGCACCAGAAAGCGCGCACCATACTCCGCAAAGGGGGCCGCGTTGGCGGCCTTGTAGGTTTCATAGACCTGCGGGTCGTCGACATCGACATGCGCCACCCAATATCCTTTCGGCATCCCCAATTCCCTTTCGTCAAAACGCCATGGGCGCAGTTTGATAGAGGATATCGTCCAACGCAATCCCGCCCGGATCGTCATTCGTCACGGTGATGGCCGCAATATCGGCGATGCCCCCCGCACGCCGGAAACCCAGATCGGTGATGCCTGTGGCAAGCTGGCGGCGGATCTGCCCGATCCGGACGCCATCACGACGAAAGAAGGCGATGGTCAGCGTCCCTGGTGACGATGCGCCGCCAAGCGGAGCGGCGTAATCGCTGTGAATGCGCAGGCCGAGGGCGCGCTGGCCATGATCGAAAAGAATTGCGACCGATCCTTCGCCGCGCGCCTCAAGCGCGGGAAACCCGGCGGGGCCAAGCGGAAACAGGGCGTTCGAGCCAAATCCGCGATGCTGCGCGACCGACAGATTCGCGCCCGGCGGGCCGGGACGGATCGCCAACGGGGCGCGTGGCGTGCCCGACAGGGTATCATGCGGGTGCCCGGTGACCTGTTGGCCGGCCAGCCGTTCGCCCAGCCACGCATGGCCCTCGCGCATGGCCGCCTCCAGCGGGATGCCCGGCTCGGGGCGGCGGGGCAGGGTCTCGAAATCAAGTTTGGCGTCAAGCTCTTGTCTCAAAACGGAATACGGCGCCGTAACCAACGCCTCTTCCGCCTGGATCGGGGGGGCAAACCCACTGGTCACCGCCAGCAAGACACAGGATGCGGCAAGGTTCCGCGCAGAAGGAAAAGGCCACAGATCCGACACAATTGCTCCCAAGAAAATGCGATATCCGGGGACAATCTAGACGCGACCGGCACCCGGTAACATGACATTATAGCTTGCGGAGCGATTTTATGCAGAGTTTCGAGGATTTCGATTGGCAAAGCGGCACCGAGGAGGCGCATCTGGCGATGGCGCGTCAGGCCGGCCCGGCGCAGCTGCGCGATCTGGCGCGGCGCTATGACTGGTCGATGTATCCCGAAGCGGTCCTGGGCTGGGTCATGGCACAGGCCTGTGTCGATCTGGGCTCGGCGCTGACGGCATTCTTCAACGGCGATCCGGAGCGTTTCAACTACATCCCCAAGCGACAGGTAACCGAGGAGTATCAGGGGGTTGCGATCCTGCTGGACAATATTGTGCGCCGGGTGAACAGCGGCTTCTACCTGGTCGATCCGGGCCGGGACGTGGCCAGTCGCAAGACCCTCGCGAAATGGCTGTCCTATCAGGAGAGTGACCGGCTGGAGGGACGGCAAGGCCGTTATGTGCTGGACGAGGCGATCCTGAGCACGCTTCTGGAAGACCGGCTGCGGCTGGACCGTGTGACCGAGACCGCGACCTACAATTCCAACCCCAGCCTGTGGCGCGACCTGCTGAGTCCGGTGATGGATCTGGGCGTGCCGCGCCGCTTTCGGGGCTTCAAATCGGGACGGCGCTGACCGGCCTGCCGCGGGCTGCCCCCTTATCTGTTTCGCGTCGGTATCCGCTCGGTGCCGGCGCGCGGCCTGATTGGCGGTGTGCTTGTGGCAGGTGGGGGCCTCCGGCGGGGATATTTGCGGCCAGAAGAAACAGGGCGTCAGAAACAGGTCTTCAGAAACAGGTCATCGGCGCGCGCTTCTTCTGGCCGGAAATATCCCGGGGGAGCCGTTGAAATCCCCCTTCGGGATTTCAACGGTGGGGGCAGAGCCCCCTTTCTTGCCTTTGGTCAGCCCTCGACCGATGCGCGGTGGATGCTGTCGATCGAGGCGCCGATCGTCGCGTTGAATTCGGCGTCGGATTGCTGGGCTGACAGACCTTCGGTCAGGGCGCGGCTGAAGCTGGCGATCATGCCGGTGTTGCGGGCCAGGCGGGCGTTCGCCTCGTCGCGGCTGTAGCCGCCCGAGAGCGCCACCACGCGCAGCACCCGCGGATGGGCGATCAGCGGCGCATAGAGGTTGTCGGTTTCTGGCAGGGTCAGTTTGAGCATCACCTGGCAGTCGTCGGGCAGGGCGTCGAGATGGGTGGCGATCGCGTCGCGCAGGAGGGCTTCGGCCTCGGCCTTGTCGGGAATGCTGATGGTGACTTCGGGTTCGATGATCGGCACCAGCCCGTGACCGAGGATCTGGCGGCCTATTTCGAATTGCTGGTCGACCACGGCCGTGATGCCCGCCGGGTTGGCGGCGTTGATGACCGAGCGCATCTTGGTGCCGAAGATCCCGGCGGCCACGGCGCGCGTCAGCAGCGCGTCGAGATCGGGCATCGGTTTCATCAGCTGCACGCCGTCCGTTTCGGCGGCCAGCCCTTTGTCGACCTTCAGGAAGGGCACCACGCCGCGGTCTTCCCACAGGAACGTGGCCGAGGGTTTGCCGTCGATCTGCCGGTCCATTGTCATCTCGAAGAGGATCGCGCCGATCACCTTGTCGCCGGTGAAGGCAGGCGCGCGCGCGATGCGGGAGCGCATCTCGTGGATGAGATCGAACATGTCGTCTTCGGTGGTGTATTGGTCTTCCTCGATCCCGTAGAGGCGCAGCGCCTTGGGGGTGGAGCCGCCCGACTGGTCGAGGGCCGCGATGAAGCCGGGTGCGGTGCGGACCTGTTCGGTCTGGCGGTGCTTGGACATGAACGTATCCCCATTGACTGAAAATTGACGGTGCTGGCCGGAGCGGCGCACCATATTTCGGGTGGTTCTAGGCGAGGGGTGGCGATGATGCAATCGTGGTCGCGCTAACAGCCGGGTGATGCGGCGCGGGCCGTGGGGCCTGTCGGCGGATCAGCCGCCCAGGGCCGCGACGCCGGGCAGCACCTTGCCTTCCATCCATTCCAGAAACGCGCCGCCGGCGGTCGAGATATAGGTGAAATCCTCGGCTGCACCGGATTTGTTCAGCGCCGCCACGGTATCGCCGCCGCCTGCGACCGAGACCAGTTTGCCTGCCCGGCTGAGGGCGGCGGCATGGGCGGCTGCGGCGTTGGTGGCGGTGTCGAACGGCTCGATCTCGAAGGCGCCGAGGGGGCCGTTCCAGATCAGGGTGCGCGCCGCGTCGAAGGCGGTGGTGATCCGCGCCACCGATTGCGGGCCGGCATCGAGGATCATCGCATCTTCGGGGCAGGCATGGGCGGGAACGGTTTCATGCGCGGCGCCGGCCTTGAACTCGCGTGCGACCACCACATCGGCGGGCAGCAGGATTTCGCAGCCCGCAGCGCCGGCGCGGGTCATGATCGTGCGCACCGTCCCGGCCATGTCATGTTCGCAGAGCGACGTGCCCACGGTCAGGCCTTGCGCCGCGAGGAAGGTGTTGGCCATGCCGCCACCGATCACCAGCTGGTCGACCTTTTCCACCAGATTGCCCAGCAGATCGAGCTTGGTCGAGACCTTGGCGCCGCCGACCACCGCCACCACCGGGCGTTGCGGCACACCGAGGGCGGCCTGAAGCGCCTGCAGTTCGGCCTGCATCAGCCGACCGGCGCAGGCGGGCATCAGGTGGGCCAGCGCCTCGGTCGAGGCATGGGCGCGGTGGGCGGCGGAAAACGCGTCGTTGCAGTAGATGTCGCCAAGGGCGGCCAGACGGCGGGCGAAATCGGGGTCATTGGCTTCTTCGCCGGGATGGAAGCGGATGTTTTCCAAGAGCAGCACATCGGCGGCGCGGGCCTCGTCGGTGAGGTTTTCGGCGCCATCCAGCGTTTCGATGAAGGTGACCTTGCGGCCAAGCGCCTGTTCCAGCGCAGGCACCACGGGGCGCAGCGACATCTCGTCCATCACCTTGCCCTTGGGGCGGCCGAAATGGGCGATCAGCATGGGCGTGCCGCCGGCGGCGAGAATGGCCTCGATCGTGGGCACGATGCGGGTGATCCGGG
>Ga0102938_10002925_pt1 | contig 12852 bp, 11 predicted proteins | sample SalPonR2_B_D2_MG_FD_84516 | JGI IMG/M metagenome (GOLD analysis project Ga0102938, IMG submission 84516) | Salt pond soil microbial communities from South San Francisco under conditions of wetland restoration - Salt Pond MetaG R2_B_D2_MG | ecosystem: Environmental > Aquatic > Marine >... | reverse complement strand
GGAAAAAGAACGATCTGATCGCGCGCGAGTGGTGGGGCTGCAAAATTAACCATCGAGTATCTCCATACCCGCTATGATAGCGCATATCTCAGACCGCGAAACATGACTAAATCAACGAGCCGTCACGCATCGGGTTACCAAAAGCAGCCTGCTAAACAAGGCATTGAAGCAAGTCCCATCCGGGAAGACCGTTGCGGCGTCCCCAGTCATTCACGTGAATAATCCGGGCTAGAGGGCTGCGGGGGACGAGAAACTTCCACGAGTTCAAAATTCGTGTCCGGCGACGCGTTGACAGCCAAACCCTTTCGATCCTACGATACCGGGCTTCGTTCGTCGGCCGGGTTTCCGATGCCTGACGAACACCTGTACAAAATATCATTTTAATTTGATCATGGGTCACCTGGGAGATTCTCGATGGCCGTCCCAAAACGCAAGCATTCCAACAGTCGCTCTGGCAAACGTCGTAGCCACCACCGCATTAAACCGCGTCAGTTGGCCTATTGCCCGCAGTGCAGCGCTTCGGTTCCGACTCACGTCGTCTGTCCGAAGTGTGGTTATTATCAGGGCCGCACGGTAGTTGAGATGCAAGAGCAGTCCTAAAAGATGGCACTTGATGTGGATGCGGTGGGGATTTTGTTCCCCGGACAAGGCGCTCAGAGCATTGGGATGGGGAAATGGTTGTTCGACAACTATTCCGTTGCCAAGTCGCTGTTTGTTCAAGCCGCTGAAGTGCTCGAATATGATTTGGCGGAAGTCTGTTTCCAAGGTCCCGCCGAGCGCTTGAACGCGACCAATTACTGCCAGCCGGCGTTATTCGTGACCAGCATGGCGGCGATGGAGGTGCTGCGCGAAGTGCAGCCCGAGTTGATCAGCAAGGTTCGCTGCACCGCTGGGCTTAGTCTGGGCGAGTACACGGCGGTCTGTTTCGCTGGTGGATTGAGCTTCGAGGCGGCGTTGCGATTAGTTCAGCAGCGAGGCGAAGCGATGCAGGCGGCCGCCGAGCAGGTGGCCAGCGGCATGGCCAGCGTGCTGGGGTTGGGGCTGGAAGAATTGAACGCGGTATGCGAGCAGACGCGGGTGGACGACGAGGTGTTGCAGCCCGCCAATTTGCTGTGTCCTGGGAACATTGCCGTGTCCGGCCATTTGTCAGCGATCGAGCGTTTGGAGTCGGCCGCGATCGAAGCGGGGGCCTCCCGTGTTATTCCGTTGGCTGTCGCCGGCGCGTTCCATACGCCGTTGATGCAGCCTGCCGTTAATCCGTTACGCGAAGCCCTCTCGCTGCAGCCTCCTCGCGATACGCCACTGCCAGTTTATTCCAACGTGGATGCGGCACCGCATCAGGATGGCTCGGAGCTCCACCAGTTGCTCGCACAGCAGGTTGTGAATCCGGTTCGCTGGGAAGATTCGATCCGCCAAATGATGCACGATGGAGTGCAGGGATTCTTGGAAGTCGGAACGGGACGGGTCTTGCAGGGCACGATCAAACGGATCGAGCGTCGATTTCCCGCCGCTGGCTTTGGCGATGGTCCGGCCTAGTTTTTGAACTGAAGCAATAAACGAAATCATTCGAAAGAGAATACAGGTCATGCAATTGTCGCTTTCTGTCGATCTGAAGGATCAAACGGCGGTCGTCACCGGCGCTTCGCAAGGGCTGGGACAGGCGGTCGCCGCGGCGTTGGCTGCCAATGGTGCCCACGTGGTTTGTATTGCTCGGAGTGCGGACAAGCTGTCGAGCACCGTTGAAGCGATCCAAGCGGCGGGCGGTTCCGCCGAAGCGGTTGCTTGTGATGTGACCGATCGTGAGGCGACAGCGGCGGCAATCGAGGGCGTTCACAAGAGCCGCGGGCGGCTGGATATCCTGGTCAATAATGCGGGCGTGACACGCGACAAGTTGCTAAGAGGAATGTCGGACGCCGAGTGGGACGATGTCATCGCGACGAACCTGACGAGTTGTTTTGTCTGTTGCCGGGCGGCGGCGACGATCATGCGGCGGGCAAAATATGGCCGAATCATCAATATGGCGAGTATCTCGGGCGTCATTGGCAATCCTGGTCAGACCAACTATTCGGCCAGTAAAGCGGGCATGATTGGGCTGTCACGATCGCTGTCTCGGGAGCTGGCCAACCGCGGAGTGACTGTCAATTGTGTGGCTCCAGGGTTCATTGCCAGCGATATGACGGCCAAACTGGGCGATGTGGTGATGGAAGAGGTCCGGAAACGGATTCCTGCCAATCGTGTGGGGCAGCCCGAAGATGTTGCCGCGGCAGTGCTGTTTCTCGCCAGTCCGGCGGCAGGCTATGTTACCGGTCAGAATCTGATCGTTGATGGAGGCATGTGCGGTTAGTGGAAGTATTGCGGCTCTCCGATAAACTGAGAAAGACTACCTATTTTCCGCGTTTATCGCTCTTGGAAGGGCTCTGTCTGTATTGACGCCTTTTACACGCATCCCCTATCTTTTCGGGCTACCTGGTTTGCTAAGCCCCGAACACCGATTGCCAGCGGCAATCAACGACTTTCCAATCCAAACCTTTCGAACACATTTTATAATCCTTTAGGAGAATAGGCCCATGGCTTCGGTTGAAGAGCGGGTGGTCGACATCGTTGCAGAGCAACTTGGTGTTGAAAAAGACAAGATCACACGAGAGACCTCGTTTGTAAATGATCTCGGTGCCGATTCGTTGGACACTGTCGAGCTGGTGATGGAGCTCGAAGAAGAGTTTGACATCAGCATTCCTGATGACGCGGCTGAAAAAATTCAGAAGGTCGGTCAGGCGATTGAGTTCATTGAAAAAGAAAAAGGCGAAGACGCTTAGACGTTGCCCTGTTCTTTGATTGAGTTTACCGCCCCTGCCCAAAACCTGAATCGACGGTCGCTGTTGGTGACCCGGTCAGTTTGCTGGGAAGTGGGCGGTTTTATTTTTCTCGGGTCTTGGTTTGCTGTTGAGGGTTCGTGATGAAGCGTCGTGTGGTCATCACCGGTACGGGGCTCGTGACGCCACTTGGTTGCGATGTCCGTCAGTTTTGGCAAGATGTGCTCAACGGCAAAAGCGGGGTGCACCTGCTGTCGATGCTCGATACATCGGGATTCAAAATTCGCATCGGCGGCGATATTCCCGATTTTGATTTGGGAGATGTCGTCGATCCGAAGGAAGCGAAGCGGCTCGATCGGTTTTCCCAATTCGCAATGTTTGCCGGTGCGCGGGCGGTCGAAGAGTCGGGTATCGATTTTGAGCGAGAAGACACGCTGCGCTGTGGCTCCATCCTCGGTTCCGGTATCGGCGGACTGTGGGAAATCGAAGCGCAGATGGAGCGGATGCTGTTCAAAGGCACCGACCGCGTCAGTCCCTTTACCATCCCCAAAATGATGCTCAATGCGGCCGGGGGCAATCTCGGTATCCGCTACGGTTTGCGAGGCCCTAACTTCAGCGTCGCGACCGCTTGTGCAAGTGCCACGAATGCAATGGGGGATGCCCTGCTGAGTATCCAGCGTGGTGAGTCCGACGTGTTGCTGACCGGCGGCAGCGAAGCGGCGATCACCCGCATGGGGTTAGCCGGATTTCAGAACATGAAGGCACTCTCGTCACGCAACGAGGACCCCGAGCGCGCCAGTCGACCCTTTGACTCCGAACGGGATGGCTTTGTGCTCAGCGAAGGCGCGGGCATTGCTGTTTTCGAAGAACTCGAGCATGCCAAGGCACGGAGGGCCCAGATCATGGCCGAAGTCATCGGGTTTGGTTGTAGCTGTGACGCCGGGCATATCACCCAGCCCGATCCTCAGGGTGCGGGAGCCGCCCAGGCGATGCGGATGGCGATCGAAAACGCGGGCCTCCAGCCGTTCGATGTCGATTACATCAATGCCCATGGAACCAGCACACCGCTGGGAGACAAAGCCGAAACGAATGCGATTCATAACGTCTTTGGGGAGCACGCGGCGACGCTTTCGATCAGCAGCACCAAAAGTACGATCGGGCACTCGCTGGGTGCCAGCGGGGGTATCGAAGCGATCGTGACCGCCCTCTCCTTGAAGGAAGGGGTAGTGCATCCGACGATCAATCTGACCAATCCCGATCCGGCGTGTGATCTGGATTACACGCCCAACGAAGCGAAGCAGCGTCCGATCAAGGTCGCGATGAGCAACAGCTTCGGTTTTGGGGGCCATAATGCGTGTGTCGTCTTGAAGCGATTTGACGATTAGACGCCAGCTCGCCGCCACCAGTTTAATGCGCCGTGGCGCGCTCGTTTGAACCACAGCCGCTATCGTTTGACCCGTAGCCGCAGGCGCAGCCTCTCGTTTGAGTCGCAGACGCTATCCTCGAGGTGCGTCCACGGACGACGGGTAAACATAAAGCCACAAGCGTTAGCTGAACCAACAGGCCAAATCGGCTCATCGGTTTCGGGCTCAGAAAAGCCCCTTCCGCTAGCCCGGGTTACCAACAGCAGCCTGCTAAACAAGGCATTGAAGCAAGTCCAATCCGGGAAGACCGTTGCGGCGTCCCTAGTCATTCACGTGAATAATCCGGGCTAGCGTTTTTCAGTTAGCCACCGATGGCAACGAGACGCGTCGGGGTCCCCTCCACCGGGATCGTGGCCACGACCGACAAGTCGCCCAGCGAGATCACTGACAGTGAGGCGTCGGCTGGGTTGCTGATCACGAGCTCGCGACCGCCAGGCAAAACCGCCGCGGCGTGATGCCCGCCGTGTCCCGCTATCTGATTGCGGCCGATGGCGATCGATTTTGCCAGCGCGAGGTCGGTAGCTTTGCCGTCGGCGTTGGGGTCCAGGTCGACCACCAGCAACGTATCGTTTTCAGGCGTCTGTCGGTTTTCGCGAAACATCACCGCCAACGATTTGCCGCCGCGCGTTCGAAACGCCATCGGTCTCGCAAGCGTTTCGCCTGCGTCGAGTTCGATCGGCAATTCGTTTACTGTGGGTGACCGATGTGCGGCGTCGAGCAGGCAGAGTTTGGCTGCCTCGCCTTTGCCCGCGGTAAACAGCACCCAGGAACCGAAGTTGGTAAATGCACCTGTTCGGAGGGGTGCCGCATTTTGGTCGGTCCCGAGGGACAGGTGGTGAATCGAAACCGATTCGGGAGCCATGTTCAGGTCTCGGTCGGCTTCCACCCAGCAAACGCCGTCAGCAGGTGCGAAGAAGACCTTGCCGGAGTTGGCCGTCGCGCCGTGCAGTCGACCGCTGGGACACGCGATGGAATAGCCTTTGCCGTGGTTGCTGCCAACGCCCACGACGTCCACTCGACCGCAGTCCTCCCCTTCGGCCGCGATCCAGGTGGCGTAGGCGACTCGGTCATCCACCATCGCCAAAGTGATGTGCCCGTTGCCGCCCGAGTAAAAAGTGCTAGCCGATGTAGACGCCGGGGCAGACCGCAGGCGGGCAGCCGAGGTGACCGTAAAGCCATTTTTCTTGTCGTTGGCCAGCACGAACGACGCTCCGTATCGATAGACGTGTGCCGGGTTGCCTTGTTCGGTATCGATCTGGCTGCGGAGCAGCTTAGGTGATTGTGTAAATCGCCAATGGGAATGATCTCCGTGCGGTTCCTCGACCACGCCCGATTCGATCGCCACCCAGCCGCTGCCAAGACTGCCGTCGGCGTGGTCATGCACCCCGACCAACACCAGGCTGGCGTCGGTTTGCATCTGAGCAAGACTCTGTTCGGCTTGATCAAGCGAGGGGAATCCGGGGGTGGATTGGGGCTGAAGGCTCCAGCCCGTCGAGGATTTTTTTAAGTCGCCCCAGCGGAGGGTTGCTTGCGAATCGTCTTGCCAGAACAGGCGAGCGATCGTTCGGCCGGGAGTGGTTGGATTGGGCGTCGTTTGGTTCTGTGCCGTCGCAAGAGATGCGGAAGTCAGCGCAAAGCTGGCGATTGCGAGCAGGAAAGAGAGCGTCTTCATCGAGGTTCCTAACAGTAGAAGGTTGTTAAAAAGGGGATGGAGTCGAGTTATCGACGGGACCTGTTGGTCACCGAGTGACTCGGTAGAGCGGTCGCACAGCGCCTCGCGGCAGAGCGATTTGTTGGGAAGCGTTGTCCACGAGCGGCTTCAACCGAATGCCACTGGTGGATGTGGTTGTGAACTTTTGGTCTAAGATCCAGCCGCCATCGCCAATTGATTCCAACGAGACGAAATACTCGGTCGGTTCAGGCACTGGCAGTTGCGGAAACCGAGCGATTCCGTCGGCCGCCGAGACTGCATAAGCCAAGCTGGAGCCCGACTGCGTCGCATGCAAACGAATTTGGACATCGGCCAAGGGAGCCGAGTCATAGGTGATCGTGACACGGGGACCGGTGAAGTCGGGGCTGGCTGGATCGTCACCGCCGCAACCTGCAATCGCGAGGCAAACCAAGATCCCTAAAGAGCTCAGTGGCAGATTCATCACGGCATCTCCACCACTTCACCGCCATTCCGTGAAAACAACGCGTGATAGATATTGCGGTCTACGGAATTGGTAAGGAACTGGATGCTGCCGTCGAGCATCGCGTGGTTCGTGCCGCCGCTATGGTAGGAGCGGGACGCATAGAAACCTCGGCCATGCATACCGATATCCGGGATGCGGAAATTGGGTGTCATGTAACCATTGATCACCGTGGAGAACGGTACACCGCGAATCCAGGCATCCGCACGATTGCCTCGGTAAGAATTGATCCGCGACGGATAGATGGTGTCCAAATCGGGATTCTCTATCAGTGTTCCTCCATCGAGGAAGCCTGGGTTGGGTGGCGTGTTGCTGCTGGTGCCTGCGAAGTTAGCAATCCTGCGATGAGGCCCCGTCGGGGAGGCTTCGGTCAGCCCGCTTGATTGATCGCCGATGACCGTCTCCGCTAACAGCACGGTGGTGGAAGTGCCGTCCAAACAGTCGCGAAAACCGGCCCAAGAGTTGGTCCATACCATGCCGTCGGTCTGAAAGCGATCGTCGTAGTTGGTGCCCGTTCCGCTGCCGTAACTGAACATATAGTTCAGGCCCGCAGTGTTGCCCTGGGTTCCGTCGGAGAAGGTGGTGGGGAACTGCGGATTGCCCGGATCGCTGGGGCACAAGAACGTGGGGACGACGGTTTCAACGGCCCCGCGTAGTGCCGGGTTGTAGCGCGCCATCCACGGCGGGCCGAGTAACAGCGGCATTTCATAGTTGATTAATTGGCTCAGGTTGGCTTGTTCGATGTAAGGCAGGATGCGTGCCTGCACCGAGTAACTGCTGCTGCCAGTCATCCCTGGAATGACTTTAAAGGCACTTTCGTAGTTGTGGACGGCCAAAGCCATCTGCTTCAGGTTGTTGCTGCACGACATTCGCCGGGATGCTTCTCGCGCGGCTTGCACCGCGGGCAATAGCAAGCCGACTAACATGCCGATGATCGCAATGACGACCAGCAATTCAACGAGGGTGAAGGCGGCACGTTGGCGAGCGCGCACGAGGGTAGGAGCAATCATGTTTTTGCTTTCGGTAATGGACGTTTCAATTTGCAATGGGAGCCTAGGTCTTCGGTGCTGCTAGGTGCGCAGCGTCAGCCTTGGACACTTCCGAAGAGGTCATTGAAAGCGCGCCACGCGGGTGGCAGTCGCTCTGAAATGCTTGAAAAAGATGCTTGCGAGCCGATGGCTCAAGCGAAGCTTGGCGGTCCGCGCGGAGCCGATAAGAGTTGCAGCGGAGCCACTATTCGCAGGCGAGATGGGCGAGCGACAGGGCACATGCAGAGTCGCACCGCAGTGACCGCGCTGGATAGCGACGTGACGCCGCAGGGGTTGGATAGAGATTGGCAAATCGCACAGTTCGACGGGTCGTGGCGATGAGAAGAGTGCCCGTTGTCGACCACCGGCCGATCGAATGTGGACGGCTCTGCGCTTGCCCGATGGCAGGCATGGCAGCACTCGGCAACTGCCTCCGGCACGCCGTGCAAGTCTGCATCCGCATGCCCAGCACAACTGACAACGTGCAACCATGCCGGCGCATGGCCGAGTGCAGCGATGCAGCAGAGGGCAGCAAACAGAAACGGTCGGTGGCTCGAAGTCACGAACAACGCCTAGCTTTGGCAAAACGAGTTGCTAAGCGGTCCGACCAAGGATGAACTATCTAGCCTTACGATCTCGACAAACAGGTGGTTCGTCAAGTGGCTGGTTTTTATCTGCAGGAAATGTTGACTCGAACATCAAGCAACGATTGATTGCCCTGTTAGGGACTGGGGATGTAGCGGTATTGGCCTCCGTTGGCTTCGGCCAAGCGTCGCATGCGTGTTTCGCCGTCGCGGCTGTGATAGCCGATCGTGTGCAGGATGCTGATCGGTCCCGAATCTCCAAACAGATTCGAGACGCTATTTTTCTCGGCCATCATGTCTTCGATACGTTGTGGGAATTCGCCATCGGAAAGCAAGAAGATCACGTCGGGTCGCAACTTGAGGGCGAACTCAAGGGCCTCATCGGGCGGCGCTCCTCGTTCCAAGCCGACGCTCATCGCCCACCGTCGCACCGCCTGTTTGTTCTTTGGCGAGGCCATCACAGAGTACTCATCCGGTTCGGTGGGATGCGAGACGCACATGCGGTCGACATTCGTGTCGTAGAAAATAACGTAGAAGCGTTGGTCGGGTTTCAGTTCGTCGATCGACTGCAGTAGTTCTCGCCGTGCCGATTCAAAGCGTCCGTTCTTCATGCTTTGGGAACTGTCGACCAAATAGACAAAGTGGTTGCCTCCGCCTTCGACGCCGCAGAACTTGGTGGTCGCTTCGCTGTCGCTCGCCAAGGCAGATGACAGGGCACTGCTGGTTATGGCGTCGCTGATAGCATCCGCGGGATCGGGCGTGAAGGCGGTGGCCATCGGATCGAGGGAGGCGACTTCGGGGGTGGGAATATCGCCCAGGGGATCGATCTCCATCGGCGCCTCGGTCGGTTCCGTTTGGCTGGTTTCGACCGGTTCGTCTAACGCTTCGAGTTCCAGCGTCTCCAGGCTCTCCGGTTCCGCGGCACTGGCCGGCGAAGCCGAGAGGGCGACTTGATCTTGCGGTCTGTGAACCGATAACGAGAGGGCGGCTAGCAGCAGCAGGACCACGAGGTGAAGCAGCGTGCTGACCAGCCAAGCGGCCGGCTTCTTGCGTCTGGAGGTCTCGGGCGGTTCAGACTCCGCGGTCACCGCGACGGCCGGCACAGCCCGTGCAGTGCTGGGCGATGGGTTGCTGGGCGATGGGTTGCTGGGCGATGGGTTGTGTTGGCCCGCCGGCGGCATCAGCCCCTTCGCTCGCGGCAGAGGGTGGGATCGATCGGTTCTCGTCTGCGGCCTGCTCGGGTCTGCGACCGGCGGCGAGTCGCCGGGGGTGGGCTGGGTTGGCGGAGTCTCGTTTGCCGGAGCAGGATCGATCGGGTCGAAAAGAGCCGCCGGAGTTGTCCGCGCTGGAGATGGTGATTTATCTGGCGAGGGGAGCGGTGCGCGGGTAGGACCGGTCAGGATGTGGCTCAGCAGTGGGCTGAGGGCGCGCGGAGCGGGATCGGAAGTGGGTGTGGTCGGCGCTGGCACCCGATCGGTCGCCGCCTCAAGGGGGGGAGGAAAGCTTGGTGCCGAGTTCTTGGGCGGCTCCGGTGGCGTGCTGCGTCGCCGAAAGCTGGCCGCTGTCAGCGGTTCCCAGCTATGGAGCGGTTGTGAACTAGGCGGAGGCATATTGAAAGCCAGTCGTTGATCTGCTGCGGGCGTGTGGCCAGTCGCTTGGGGCGCTTCGCCAGTCGCGGTGGCTTGGACGTGGAGGCTGTTTTGCCCGGACCGCGCCAGCATCAGTTCCAGCTCGGCAGCGCGGGCTTCTAGACGCGCGACCGTCGCCTCGCTGCGCACTCGTTGGAGTTCAAGTTCTAGCTCTCGAACGCGGATCGCCTGAGCGGAGTCCCCGTTCTCGTCGGTGGGTTGGCCGTGCGACATTGGCGGCTGCCTCGCAGGGTATTTGGGGAGCGGTCAAGCAAACCGGGGGTGGTCGAGCCTTCCAGTTGCAACGGGCGTGCTGCGTTCGGACGGTGTGATGGTCCCCCGGCATCTATTTTTAATTAGTCTATCCAGGGCCACAACGGGTGTGCAGTTAGTGAACAAGTTTTCTGTTAGTGGCCGGCGAGGTTAGCAGTAAGCCCGATTCCGCCGAGGAAATTCAAGAAAGGCTTCAATTCGGTCTTGGTCGCGCGGAACGATCAGTTCTATAGTCGCCCCGCGCGATCCCCTTGTGAATCACCGAAACGGGGGAATCGGCTGAACAAGCGGGCACTTCTCAAAGTCTCCGGCTGCCGTCCATGCAAGGAAAGTAACGATGCAAATGTGTTTCAGATTATCGGCTACCGCGAGCCTGTTGGGGTTGGCGGTTGTTTGTGTCGCGATGCCGAGAATCGCTCATGCTCAAGGGTTGGGCATGCCGCCAGAAGGCGCTGCACCGCCCGCGGCCGCGGCGACGCCACCGAGTCTCCAGCCGGTTCCCACGACCGGCTCGGCCGGGGCTGCTCCTGCAAACTCTTCTCCGGCCGCCTCCGCGTTGCCGACACGCGCCTCGAGTCGCGGCGGTGCTGGTGCCGGTGCCGGTGGCGGTGAGCTTCCGCAGGAGTCGGGTCAAGAGTACCGCCAATATGATCTGCGTCCTTACACCGGTTATTTGACCAAGCACGATCGTCCCGAGCAGGCGATCATCGATTGGGTCTTGCGCGAAACGGGCAGCGATGCTTGGTTCACCGAACCGTTCGGGTTTATGAATGCGAATCGCGATCGCTTGTCGGTGTATCACACCCCCGAGATGCACGCTGTGGTCTCTGGTGTGGTCGATCGTTTTATCGCCGGTTCGACCGATCCACAGGTCCTCAGTTTGCGCGTGATGACGGTTGGAAATCCCAATTGGCGTTCGCGTTTGCATCCGATGATGCAGAACGTTTCGGTCCAGTCTCCAGGAGTCCAGGCGTGGTTGCTGACCAAGGAAAACGCCGCGATGATCGTTTCAAGTTTGCGTCAACGGACCGATACACGCGAGGTCCAAGCTGTCGATTTAGTGACTTACAACGGCCAGTCCGAACGATTGGCTAGTACCCGTGGACGGAACTATGTCTGTAACATTCGTCCTTCGGCCAATCCGCAGGCTTGGCCTCCTTACGAACCCGAGACGGGTGAAGTTCAGGAAGGGTATCAGTTGGAGCTAAGCCCTTTATTGAGCAAGGACGGAGCGTCGTTGGATTGTGTGATTCAAGCCAGTATCGACCAAGTCGACAAATTGGTGCCGGTCGATCTTGACTTACCACTGCCGAGCGGGCAAACGCACCGAGCGAGGATTGAAGTTCCACAGGTCGTCAGTTGGCGTCTGCACGAGCGCTTTCGTTGGCCCAGTGACATGGTGTTGCTGCTGTCCTGCGGCGTGGTGGCCAGTCCCGATCGCGGGCCCTCGGTGGTACCGCTGTTGAACATGGAAATGTTTACCGGCCAAACTGCGGGCCGTGCCGATGCGTTGATGTTCGTCGAGTTTCGTGGTCGCGCGACCGACAACTTGATCAAGGCACCCCAAGTCGCCGACCTGCCGCGCTCTTCGACTTCGGATCGCCGGCGTTACTAATTCGCCGCGGTTAACGCCGCCGCTTCTGAACAAGCTGTGGTGGCCGCAATGCATGGGCAAGTCATCGTGTTGAAGCAACGGGCGAGTTGATTTCGAGTATCTTGGGATCCGGTAACACTTGTCACTCGGAGTACCTGGATGTTTGTCAAAATGGGATGGTTGGTCGGTCTCGCATGTTTGCTGACCGCCAGCAGTACTGCCGCGGAGCCGGCCACGCGGCCACCGAATATCGTGTTTCTGCTCGCCGACGATCTGGGCTGGACTGGGTTAGGTTGTTTCGGCAGCGATCTGTATGAGACACCGCATCTCGATCGCTTGGCGGCAGACGGCATGCGGTTCACCAATGCCTATGCGGCATGCACGGTGTGTTCGCCGACGCGGGCATCGATCATGACCGGCAATTATCCCGCGCGGTTGCATCTGACCGATTTCATCGCCGGCCAAAATCGGCCATTTGCCCGGATGCGAATTCCGGATTGGCAAAAAGGCTTGCAGGCGAATCATGTCACGATGGCCGAGGCCTTAAGCGGAGCTGGCTATCGGACGGCGTTGATCGGGAAGTGGCATCTCGACGGCCCCGATGTCGCGCCGCAAGGTCGTGGTCCGACGGCGCACGGTTTTGACTTTGTCGCGACCAAGCCACCACGGACGTCTGGTTACTTGATCCCGCCGAGTGCTCTCAAGCCCGCTTCATCGGGGAAAAAGGAAACGTCGAAAACCGATGCGGAGCAGGCCGACGCGGAGCCTCGTTACTTGACCGACTTTCTGACCGATCGTTCGCTCGAGTTTATTGAACAAGCCAAGGACGATCCGTTCTTTTTGTACTTTGCCTACCACGTACCGCACACGCCCATTCAGGGTCGAGCCGATTTGGTGGCGAAGTTCCAGCAGCGGGTGCGTGATGACGCGGTGCACCAAAATCCGATCTATGCCGCCATGGTCGCAAGTCTCGATCAAAGCGTCGGCCGCATTCTTGATCGGCTCCAGCAGCTTGGGTTGGCTGACAACACGCTGGTCGTCTTTACATCCGACAATGGAGGGCTGACGCAGCGGTACGGCGTCCACGATGGCTTTACCGACAACGCCCCATTGCGGCGAGGAAAAGGCTCGGCGTACGAAGGGGGCGTGCGGGTTCCGACAATTGTTTACTGGCCAGGAGTGACTCCGGCGGGTAGTCAATGCGACACGCCGATCATCACCAACGATTACTATCCCACGCTGTTGCAGGTTGCCGGCGTCCCAGTTCCCGCCGCGGGGGCTGTCGATTCGACAATCGATGGACGAAGTCTGGTGGGGTT
>Ga0102938_10002923_pt1 | contig 12856 bp, 10 predicted proteins | sample SalPonR2_B_D2_MG_FD_84516 | JGI IMG/M metagenome (GOLD analysis project Ga0102938, IMG submission 84516) | Salt pond soil microbial communities from South San Francisco under conditions of wetland restoration - Salt Pond MetaG R2_B_D2_MG | ecosystem: Environmental > Aquatic > Marine >... | reverse complement strand
GTCGTGTCGCTGACGCTGGCCCGCGCGACCATGGCGTTCCAGTTTCAACTCCTGCCTGCCAATCGCTCCGATCTATCTCGGCGAGATGGGACCCGGCTATGCCGCCTTCGGCGCGCGCACCGGCGCCAATCTTCTTCCCGGAGCCGTCGCCTCCCTTGCGAGCATCGTGCTCGTCGATGCGACCGAGGCCGCACCGATCGGGCTCGCAAACCTCCTGTTCCTCGTCGGCATCGCGCTCCGGGGCGTGTTTCGATTCTCGCAAGCCCAACTGCCACAGCAACAGCCGGTGGCGAGGTAGGACGACCTCACTCGGCCGGAGCGGTCTCCTCGGAGGGTTCCGGCGTCTCGGGCGCGGCGTCTCCGTCGCCACCGCCCTGGTCCAGCGCGCCGTCGACCCATGTCCCGCTCACCACGTCGCCGGAGGCGAAGCGGATCGTGCCTTCGCCCTGTCGCTTGCCGTCGACGAAATTCCCCTCGTAGACGTCGCCGTTCGAATAGGTCGCGACACCCATGCCGTTGATCTCGCCGTCCTGCCATTCGCCGGTGTAGGTGAAGCCCTCGGGCATCGTGATCGTGCCCTGCCCCTCGCGCTCGCCATCGATGAACTGGCCCTCGTAGACGGTGCCGTCGGCATACGTGGCCTTGCCCTGGCCGTGCCGCCTGCCGTCCTGCCATTCCCCCTCGTAGCGATAGCCGTCGGGATAGGTCATCACACCGTATCCGTGGTTCTTGGCATCCTTGAACGCGCCTTCGTAGACGAGCCCGTTGGCGTAGGTCGCCCGGCCCTCGCCCTCGATGACGCCGGCGACCCAGTCGCCCTCGTAGGTGTTGCCGTCGGGATAGACGATCCTGCCCGTCCCGTGGGCGAGGTCATTCTCGAATGTGCCCTCGTAGACGGAGCCGTCGGGATAAGTCACGCGGCCTTCGCCCTCGATCCGGCCATTCTGCCATTGCCCGACGTAGGTGTAGCCGTCGGTGCCGGTGAACGTGCCCTGACCGTGGCGCTGGTCGTCCCGGAACTCTCCCTCGTAGACGTCACCGTTGGCGTAGGTCACCATGCCGGTGCCCTGACGCTTTCCGTCCACGAAATCGCCCGTGTAGACATCGCCGTTGGGCTGGGTGAGCGTCCCCGTCCCGTTGATCTGGCCGCCCGCCCATTCGCCGGTGTAGGTGAGCCCGTCGGGCATGGTCAGCGTGCCCTGCCCTTCGCGCTGGCCGCGGACGAGGTCGCCTTCGTAGACCGCGCCGTCGGGGTACTCGATCCGGCCCTGGCCTTCCTTGATCCCGTTGGCCCAGGTGCCCTCGTAGACGTAGCCGTTCGGGCTCTCCATCCGGCCGAAACCGTCGTGCAGCGCGTCGCGGAAGCCGCCTTCGTAGCGCACGCCGTTGGCATAGACCGCCACCCCCTCGCCGGTGATCTGGCCCTCGGACCACTCGCCTTCGTAGGTGCCGCCGTCGGCGAAGGTGATCTTGCCCATCCCGTCGGGCTTGCCCGCGACGAACTCGCCCTCGTAGACCGAGCCGTTGGGAAAGCGCGCGGTGCCCATGCCGCGGATCTCGCCGTCGACCCATTCGCCGGAGTACTCGTAGCCGTTCGGCAGCCGGTAGGTGCCCTGGCCGTGCTGCTTGCCGTCCTTGAAGGTGCCTTCGTAGACGCCGCCGTCCTCGTACTGCTTCGTGACGACCGGATCCGACTGGCCGAGCGCGGCGAACGGCATGAGGGCGGCGAGCCCCAGCCCCCACGCATATCGAGAGACCGCTGTCTTCAGCATGTGAACCTTCAACCCCCGCTGCTCTGGTTCGGCCCGTTTCCGGGGCGCGGAGCCAAACCTAGACAAGCCCCGGACCCCCCGCAACGCTTTTTGCCCCTCACGACTTTTCCCCAACGCGTGTTCTGCTAAGACACCTTGGAACAGCAAGGATTTTCCGGATGGCCGAACGCTTCCGCCTGACGCTCGCCCAGCTGAACCCGACGGTCGGAGACTTCGCCGCGAACGCGCGCCTCGTCCGCGAATCCTGGGATGCGGCGAAGGCCGCGGGCGCGGACATGATCGCCTTTCCGGAAATGTTCGTCACCGGCTACCAGGTGCAGGACCTGCCCATGAAGCCTGCCTTCACCGCGCACGCGATGCGGGTGATCGAGGAGATCGCGCGCGATTGCGCCGATGGCCCCGCGATCGGGATCGGCGGGCCGTTCGCGGACGAGCATCATCTCTTCAACGGCTACTGGGTGCTCGAAGGCGGCAAGATCCGCGCCCGCGTCTTCAAGCACCACCTCCCGAACGACACCGTCTTCGACGAAGTCCGTGTCTACGACACCGGTCACATCGCCGGGCCCTACCGCGTCGGACCGCTCCGCATCGGGACGCCGATCTGCGAGGACGCCTGGTTCGAGGACGTGGCCGAGGCGCTGGCCGAGAGCGGGGCCGAGATCCTGCTGGTCCCCAACGGATCGCCCTACTACCGCGGCAAGCAGGAGGTGCGTCAGACGCTCATGGTCTCCCGCACGGTCGAGACGGGCCTGCCGCTCGTCTACCTCAACCTCTCAGGCGGGCAGGACGATCAGGTTTTCGACGGCGCGAGCTTCGTGCTGAACCCGGGCGGACGGCTCGCCGTGCAGTGCCCGTTTCTCGAGGAAGGTCTCTACCACGTCGACTTCGAGGAGACCGGGAATGGCTGGCGCGCGGTCGAGGGGGCGAAGGCCGGCCTGCCCGACGAATGGGAGGCCGACTATCACGTGATGGTCGTGGCGCTGCGCGACTACCTCCGCAAGTCCGGCTTTTCGCACGTCCTCCTCGGGCTTTCCGGCGGCGTCGACTCGGCCATCGTCGCCACGATCGCCGCCGACGCGATCGGACCCGACAAGGTGCGCTGCGTGATGCTGCCCTCGCCCTTCACCTCCGAGCATTCGCTCGAGGACGCGGCGGAGGTGGCCCAGAACCTCGGTTGCAGGATCGACACCGTGCCGATCACGGGATCCTTCGAGGCGGTCAACGACGCGCTCGCGCCGGTCTTCGCAGGGATGGACGAGGACATCACCGAGGAGAACATCCAGTCGCGGCTGCGCGGCCTGATGCTCATGGCGCTCTCGAACAAGTTCGGGGAGATGCTGCTGACGACCGGCAACAAGTCCGAGGTCGCGGTGGGCTACGCCACGATCTACGGCGACATGTCGGGCGGCTACAACCCGATCAAGGATCTCTACAAGACCCGCGTGTTCGAGACCTGCCGCTGGCGGAACGACAATCACCGGCCGTGGATGATGGGGCCGCCGGGCGGGGTGATCCCGCCCCGCGTGATCGAGAAGCCCCCTTCGGCCGAGCTTCGCGCGGACCAGGCCGACGCCGACAGCCTGCCGCCCTACGAGGTGCTCGACCCGATTCTCGAAATGCTCGTCGACGGCGACAGGTCGGTCGAGGAGGTGGTCGCCAGGGAATACGGCCGCGCGATGGTCCAGCGGGTCGAGCGCCTCGTCTACCTTTCGGAATACAAGCGCTTTCAGGCCGCCCCCGGTCCGCGCCTGACCGGCCGCGCCTTCTGGCTCGACCGGCGCTATCCGATCGTGAACCGCTGGCGCGACCCCGGCTGATCCGGCGGCCGCGGCGGAGGCCCTGACGGACCCGCGTCCGGCCGTCCGCCGACCGTTCGCCCGGTTCACCCGATCCTCACCTCCCGCCCGCAGTCTGCCCCGCGAAGCTTCCGGGCGGGGAGACCCGCCTGACCGACAGATCACCGGCCCCGAAGACCGCCTCTCACCAAGGCGCAGGGGTTGTCCGCACCGCGCAAGGCCGCGCCGGAAGGCGCCGGTCAGGACATTCGGGATCGCCCTCGTGGCGGCGCCGTCACTCCCTCTCCCCGCGATACGGCCACAGGCAGAGAATGCACCAACAGGCCGCGCCTTCCGCGCCGGTCTGCGATGGCGCACATATGCTCTGTGGGAATTCCCAACAGACAAGGCGCGGGCGCGTACCTACCTCTGAAGCGAAGTTGGAACCCAGAGGAACGCAAAATGTCCACGCCAAAGATTCTCGTCGCCTTCTACTCGACCTACGGCACCAGCCATGCGGTCGCCGAAACCGCCGCCAAGGCCACCCGCGAGGCCGGCGCGGAGGTCCGCCTCGTCCGCTTCGCCGAAACCGCGCCGGATGAGGTCGTGAACGGCCAGGAGGCGTGGAAGGCGCAACTCGAGAAGATGGCCCACATTCCCGTCATCACGCATGACGACATGGTCTGGGCCGACGGTTACTTCTGGACCGCGCCCACTCGCTACGGAGCCGCGCCGAGCCAGGTCCGCGCCTTCATCGACACGCTCGGGCCGCTCTGGATGCAAGGCAAGCTCGCGAACAAGACCTTCAGCGCGACAACCTCGGCCCAGAACGCCCACGGCGGTCAGGAGACGACGCTCGTCGGGCTCTACACGAGCGTCATGCACTGGGGCGCCATCGTCGTCGCACCGGGCTACACCGACGCCTCGATCTCCGCGGCAGGCGGCAATCCCTACGGCTTCTCGACGAATGCCGGAGGCTTCGACGATGCCGGCAAGGCGGCGGTCGCCCACCAGGCCAAGCGTCTCGCCGAAATGACCGCGAAGATCGCGGCGCGCGAATCCGTCGCCGCCTGAGACGCACCGCGCGGGGGGGTCAGACCTCCCGCGCGACGCAGTCCGCCATCAAGGAGTCGGTCACGCCCCGGTCGCAGAGCCGCGTGGCCTCGGTCGTGACCGCGGCGCTTGCCGCCGATACCCCGTAGCGCAGGCAGTCGGGCAGCGCGTCGCCCCGGGCGAGCGCGAAGGCGAAGGCGCCGACGAAGCTGTCGCCCGCCCCGACTTTGCTTACCACGCTCACCGGCCGCTCGGTGACCGCGTGCCACCGACCCTCCCGCGAGGCGAGCACCGATCCGTCCGCGCCGCGCGCGACGATGATGACGCTGGCGACGTTCTTCGCCACGAGGTCCGAGGCGAACTCCGCCGTGTCCTCGGCGCGGGGCAGGGGGCGCCCGGCCAGCTCCTCGGCTTCCTCGCCGTCCATCCTGAGCACGTAGATCGAGGGATGCGAGGTCTCCACGAGGTTGAACAGCGCCGGCCCCGACGTGTCCACGATCAGCCGCGCCGCGCGCTCGGCCACGTGACCGGCGAGAATGGCGGGAAAATTCTTCGCGACGCCCGGCGGCTGGCTGCCCGAAAGCACGACGAGCGTGTCGGTTCCCGTCGCCTGGTCGAGCGTGTCGAGGGCGCGCTCCACGTCCGTCTCCGTCCACTCCGGACCAGGCAGGACGAAGCGATACTGCTCGCCCGTTTCCTGATCGGTGACCGAGACGGACTGGCGCGTTTCGCCCGGACCCTGGAAGCCCACGGTCGCGATGCCTTCCTGCGCGAGCAGTTCGAGACAGCGTGCCCCGGTGCCGCCGCCGATCGCGACGAGCGCGGTCGAGCGGCCGCCGAGAAGGCGAATCGCGCGGCTCACGTTGATGCCGCCGCCGCCCGGGTCGACCTCGGGCGCGGTGCAGCGGAGCTTCAGTTCGGGAACCACGCGCGGCGCGCTCGTCGACAGGTCGACGGTCGGGTTCAGCGTGACGGTGATGATGTTGATCATGTCTGCGCATTCGATGTTAGCGGTATCGAGGCGCAATATGGGACGGCCGGCACAGAAGTGCCAGCCATGAACCTGCGTGAAATCAGCCCAGCATCATCTGGTAGCTGACGGGGACGTAATGGAATCCGTCGCCTCGCGTGTCGATGTAGCCCATGCCCGGGAACGGCATGTGGTAGCCGATCACCGGCATCCGCTCGGCCGCCGCCATGCCGAGCACGCGCCGCCGCGATTGCGCCGCCGCCGCCTTGTCGGCGTCGAATCGCACCTCCCAGTCGGGGTAGGCCACCGACCAGACGTAGTGGTTGGCGAGATCGGCCATCAGGAGCAGCTGGCTGCCGGCCGACTCGAGCCTGTAGACCATGTGCCCCGGCGTGTGCCCGAAGGCCGCCGTGCCGGTGATCCCCGATGCCACCTCGGCGCCGTCGCCGATGAACGTGAAGCGGTCCGCGAGCGGGCGCACCTTCGCCTCGAACCCGTCGTTGCCGGCCGCCGCCCAGTGATCGAACTCGGCCTGGCCGGTGACGTAGCGGGCGTTGGGGAAGGTCGGTGTGCCGTCCTCTCCCGTCAGCCCGCCGATGTGGTCGCCGTGCATGTGGGTGATGACCACCGTGCCGATGTCGCCCGTCGCATAGCCCGTGGCCTCGAGCGCCGAGGCGATGCCGGGGCCGTTGAGCCCGGTGTCGAACAGGACGAGCTCGGACCCGGTGTCGACCACGGTCGGCGTGAAGAAGAACTGCGCCTTGTCGGTCGGAATGAAGTTCGCCGCGCTCACCTCGGCGAACTCCTCGGGCGAGACGTTCATGCCGAAGATCGACTGTGGATCGTCGACGGTGCGCGTCCCGGCGAGCAGCGTCGAGACCTCGAAATCGCCCAGCATGAAGCTGTGCTTCTGCGCGTTGGGCGGCGTCATGCTCATGCCCTGGGCGGTTGCCGGGCCTGCCGTCGCGGCCGCCGCGAACGGCAGCGCCGCACCGCTGAGAAGCGTCTGGCGTCGTGTCAGTCTCATGGGTCTCTCCCTGTCCCTGTCGGTTTCCGTTGCGTCAAGGATAGACCGGGGACCGGAGCGGACCAGTCGGGACGGATGCACAGGGTCTTGGAATTTCCGCACAGCCGGCGGGCAAGGCCCAAGCGAGAGATGGCCGAGGTCGCGAAGAGGCGGCGTACGGCCTGCAAACGCCCGGTTGCGCCGGACAAGGCAAGTGGTATCCTGCGCATCAACTGGCTGAGGCTCTGACTTGCTCTTTGGTTGGGCCGACGACGCGGCCGCCCGAGGACAGTGCAATGAAGAGTTCCTTTCTGAAATGGAGCGTACTGGCGGTCCTCGTCTTGCTGCTGGTGGGAGCGTTCGTCGTAGTCGGTGGAAGCTATTTCGAGCACAGACGGCTGGTGGCGCTGGAGACGGAAGCTCATCCGGCCCCCGGCACGCTCGTGGATGTCGAAGCCGACAGCGCGGTCCGTGACCCGTTCAGCAGCGGCTCCCTGCACGTCTACGCGGAAGGCCAAGGCGACCCCACCCTCGTGTTCCTGTCCGGCTTCGGAACGAGCTCTCCCTACTTCGATTTCAAATCGCTGTTTGAGAGGCTGTCCGACGATTACCGGGTCGCCGTGGTGGAACGCTACGGATACGGGTGGAGCGACGTCAGCGATCGTACGCGCGATCTGGAGACCGTCCTCGGCGAATCGCGCACAGCGTTGCGGCGTGCAGGAGAAGGTCCGCCATACGTGCTTTTCCCACATTCCATGGCTGGTTTGGAAGCCGTTTATTGGGCACAAGAACACCCGGAAGAGATAGAGGCGATCATCGGCCTCGACCCTCTCGTCCCGGGCTACTACGAGGCCACCGAAGACGGAGCATCGCTTTCACCCCTGGTCACGTTCCTGGCGCGCACTGGGCTCATGCGATCCGGGCCTGATGTCTTCGCTACGAACTTCCCTGCCATGGTCGAGGGGCGGCTCACGACGGAAGAGGCCGCGATCGCCGAGACCATCTTCATGCGCCGCACCAAGACGCCGGACATGTGGGCCGAGGCCCGCGTGCTTCCGGAGAACGCGGCCACCGTTTCGGCAGGCGAATTGCCGGACGTGCCCTTCCACGCCTTCATCTCCGAGTCCCAGCCCGAGATCTGGAAGGAAACCGTGGCGGGCTATGCACAGGAGACTGGAGGGCAGGCCTTTGTCCTTGACGCCGGACACTACCTTCACGTTGAAAGACCGCGCCTGATTGCCGAGAGGAGCGACGCGCTCATCGAGGAGGCCGTGACAAACTGACATTCGGCGATCCGGAAAGAGTTCGCACCCAATCCGGTTGTCTTGGTCGAGTGTCCGATCCCATGCTCCCTGCCAGGCGCTGCACGGCCGCGGCAGACCATGTTCAAAGTCTGAGACGTGGACGGAGCTGCCGTTTGACCTTCGGCCGATCAGCGATGCCGCCACACCTTGACTGCGGAAAACACGAGGATTACCGCGAGCGCCGGGATCAGGATGCGTCCGGGGACAACGCCCAGCAACATGCCTCCGATGAAGGTCCCGACGATGGATCCTGCCGCCATGATCAGAACGAAGGACCTGTTCCGCCCGAGCACCACGAAACTCTGGTCCTGGCTGTATCTGGCAAATCCCACAAGCATGGTCGGCAAACTCACCGCGAGGGACAGCGATCCGGCCAGCTTGATGTCGGCCCCGAACACGAGGACGAGCGTGGGGATCAGCAATTCGCCACCGGCAACGCCCATGAGCGATGCCACGACGCCGATCCCGAACCCAAGAGTGACACCGGCGGCTAGCTGCGCCGCTCCCGCCACTGCCACCCCCGACGCGGTTACGTCGTGGCCAAACAGCAAGACGGCGGCGATGCCGACCATCAGGACGGCCAGCACCTTGTAGAGCGTTTCGGATTTCAGGCGCGTTGCCCAACCTGCGCCGACCCATGCGCCAAGCAGGCTGCCTGCCAAAAGGTTAAGGATGATCGGCCAGTTGGCCGCGATGTCCTCCAACGGGACGGTTTCCGCCCGGAAAGGCAAGGCAGTCGCGACGACGGCAAGGCTCATGGCCTTGTTCAGGATAACCGCCTCCAGCGCGCCAAAGCGGAACACGCCGATCAGGAGTGGCAACCGGAACTCCGCGCCCCCAAGCCCGATCAAGCCGCCAAGCGTTCCGATGATGGCTCCGCCGCCAAAGGCGGCGGGCAGGTTGCGCTGTGTGGTCGAGGCCCGCTGATCGCTCATGTCCGATATGTACGTTCAAATATTTCCGATTTGCCACCCGTGAAACCTGCCCGTTTCGTCGATCAGGGCCACCCGATCTCTGAGAAGCAGACAAAAAGATCTTCGATCCGGGCCCCGGGGTCGCGTCGTCGCCCCGGCTGACCCATGCTGCGGCTGTCTCTTGGCCGGGCTACCAGATCTGTTCCGGAGACCGGGGCCAGCGCGACATGTTCAGTTCGCCCAGCGCGCGCAGCCTGGCATATGCGGCCTCGCAGAGCGCCTGGCAATCGTCCAGCGCCTCGGCAAAGCGGGCCTCGCTGAATTCGCCGAGCAGCCGAGCGGCCAGGTCCCCTTCGCCGGCCTCCAGAAGAACCTCGGCGGTCCTCAGGATATCAGGCAGTCGGGCATTCGTGTCTGCCTCGACCGCGCGCCAATGGGTCCAGATCTCGGTGAGGATCGGGTCGGGCTTCTGAAAAGCCAGATGCATCAGCCGTTTGAAGGCGTGAAAGGCCGACGGACCCGCCTCGATTCCCTGGGGCACCAGAGACACCGTGTCGGGGTCATTCTCTTCCTTGCGGCGATCGAGGAAGCGGTGGCTTTCACCTTTCGTCAGGTAGCGGTGCTGTCGCCATGCGTGCGGCACCGATGGCTGTCCCAGAAAGACCGGCAAGAGCGGCGCCGTGACCGGACCTACCGCCGCGTGCCACAACATGCGCAGCGCGTCGTGGGAGGGATGGCCGAGAGGCACCACCTGACCGTAACCTGCCGTGTCGCCGGTCAGACGCGACGTGCTGATCGACCAGAAGACATCCTCAAGCCCGATCTTCCCGGGCCGCGCGGCGCGTTTGCGCATCTCCTCCTCGATCCAGATCACGCCGGCCCAGCGATGCTTGCCGTCGCCATAGACGTGGTTGACGTGGAACCGCCCATCGTCGGGCGACCACCAGCCCTGTTCGCGGGCCGTATCGAAGAAATGGGGCGGGAAACGGAAGTCTTCGTTGGACGCGTCGGGGATTTCTCCGATATAGCCGGGCCGCGAGGCGCGGATGCTGTCGGGGCCCAGCCGTTCGGCGCACCAGAGCCCCTTCCCGCCGGCGAATTCGATCACCACCCAGGCCTCGTCGGGATCGGCGATCATGTGGGAATTGCCGCCATAGGTGGAGTAGCCATGCTCGGCGATGAGCCGCCCGATCAGCTCCACGCCTTCGCGTGCGCTGCGCGCACGCTCCACGACGATCCGCGCGAGGTCGGAATAGTTCGGACCGGTCTGGTCCTCGGGCGTCATGGCGATCAGCTCGGCCCGCGAGGTGGACCAGATGTCGCGCACCGCCACTCCGCATTCGTTCAGCCCGCCATTGGTCAGCGGGGCCGGCACGCCGAGGTAGTAGCTGTAGCTCACGCGCATGTTGCGCAGGGTCTCGCGGGCCTGCGGGATTTCGGTGAGGTGGCCGGGCATGTCCGCCTCCGGCGTGACGCCCACCGTTATCCGGCTGCCCTCCGGATGCGTCGCGCGCGGGCATATCTCCAGCCAGTGACTGCTGGGCTCGTCGCCGTAACCGGCGAGATAGGCCAGTCCGTCGGCTGTGTGGTCGCGCCCGATGTAGATCCCGTAGCTCATGTCCTGGTCTCGTCGCCGTCCGTCAGTGCAGTGGGAAGTGACATGCGTGGCGGCGTCCGTCCGCCATCGTCACATGAGCCGGTTTCCCTGTCCGGCAGCGATCCTGCGCCAGAGGACACCGCGCCGCGAAATCGCAGCCCTCGGGCCGGTTGAGCAGGCTTGGCACTTCGCCGGAAATCGACACGTGCTTGCGTCGCCGGTCGGGATCGGGCTGCGGCACGCCGTCGACCAGCGCGCGGGTGTAGGGGTGGACCGGGCGGTGAAAGACCTCTGCGGTGCGTCCCTCTTCCACGATGCGTCCGAGGTACATGATGGCCAGGCGGTCGGCGATATGGCGTACCACCGGCAGGTTGTGGGTGATGATCAGGTAGCCCAGCCCGTGCTCGGCCTGAAGGTTCGCCATCAGGTTGAGGATTTCGCCCTGCACCGATACGTCCAGCCCCGCCGTCGGCTCGTCGGCTATGATCAGCTTGGGGTTCAGGGCCAGCGCGCGCGCCACGCCGACACGCCGGGCCTGCCCGCCGGACAACTCGTGCGGATAGCGTGACAGGAACGGTTTCGGAAGGCGCACCATCTCGGCCAGCCGCTCGGCCTCGGCGTCCAGGTCGACCCCGGTCACGCCGTGGATCTGGAACGGTTCGGTGATCAGGGCGCGCACGGACTTGCGCGGGGAGAGCGAGCCCACGGGGTCCTGGAACATCATGGCCATGTCCCGGCGCAGCGGCTTGAACCGGGATTCGGGCATGTTGTGCGTGTCCTGACCTTCGAAGCGCACGCGCCCGGCTTGCGCCTGGACGAGGTTGAGCACGGTGCGCCCCAGGGTCGTCTTGCCCGACCCGCTTTCGCCGACCAGCCCGACGGTCTCGCCGGGGGCCACGCTGAGGCTGACGTCGAGGACCGCGTCGACATGGCGTTGCCTGATCCCCTTGAGGCGCGCGCGCAAGCGGCCCACGGTTTCGAACTGCACGTTGAGATCGGTCACTTCGAGCAGGGGATCGTCGCGCCTGACGCGGGCGGGCTTTCTCGCACTCGCCTCGCCCTGTCCCACGGTCGTCACGTCCAGCGGCGGTGGCCAGGCCGTGTCGTGATGCGGCCCGTCCAGAAGGTGGCACCGCGCGAGGCTCATGCCGCCACGGGCGACATCGGGAGGCGTTTTTTCGCGGCAGATCGGCATGGCGCGCTGGCAGCGCGGCGCGTAGATGCAGCCCGACAGCGACCGGGTCAGGTCCGGAATGTCCCCGGGGATGACCGGGAGCTTGCGCGAGACGTCGTCGATCCGCGCCGGATCGCATTCCAGCAATGCGCGCGTATAGGGGTGCTGCGCGTTGTGGAAGATCTCGCGCACGTCGCCCGCCTCGATCACCTCGCCCGCATACATCACGACCACGTCGTCGCAGAGTTCGGCGATCAGACCCAGGTTGTGCGACACGACGACCACGGTCGCGTCCAGCTCCTTTTGCAGGTCCTGCAACAGGTGGATGATCTGCGCCTCCATCGTCACGTCGAGCGCCGTGGTCGGCTCGTCCGCCAGCAAGAGCTGCGGCCCCGTGAGAAGCGCCATGGCGATGCCCGCGCGCTGGCGCATGCCGCCCGAGAAATGGTGCGGGTACTGGTCGATGCGCTTGTCGGGATCGGGAATCCCGACCTTGCCAAGCATCTCCACCGCCATGCGCCGTTTCTCGGCCGTCGAGGCGTTGCGACGCCGGTAGAGGACGTCCCGCATCTGCGTGCCGTAGGTCAGCACGGGGATCTGGCTGGTCATCGGGTCCTGGAAGACGACCGAGATCTCTTCTCCGCGCGTGGCGCGCAGCTGCGGCTCGCTCGCGTAAAGCAGGTCGCGGTCCCCGAACCGGACCTCGCCAGCCACGACCTCGGCATTCTTGGCCAGAAGCCCGAGCAGCGCCCAGAGAACGGTCGATTTCCCCGATCCGCTTTCGCCGACGATGCCCACGATGCGCTTCTTTCGGATCGGGAAGGAGACGTCGCGCAGCGCCTTGACCCGGCCGCGCGGGGTGCGGAAATCGACCGACAGGTTGCGGATGTCGAGCAGCGCCTCGGACCCCGCGATCGCGTCTTTCGGCATATCAGCGTCCTTTCCCCATGCGCGGATCGAAGATGTCGCGCAGCGCTTCGCCAAGGAAAGTGAAGCCCAGCGTGGTCAGGATCAGCGGTATTCCCCCGGCAATCACCATCCACGGCGCGTCGCGGATCACGAGATAGCCTTCGTTCAGGATCGTGCCCCAGCTTGCCGTTGGCGGCAGCACGCCCAGCCCGAGGAAGCTCAGCCCCGCCTCGACGGTGACCACGACGGGTACGTCCATCGCGGCCAGGATCAGCAGCGGCCCGACCACATTGGGCATCACGTGGTGCAGCAGTGTGCGCGACATGCTGGCGCCCAGAGACCTTTCGGCGAGGATGAAATCGGTGTTGCGCAGGGTCAGCGT
>Ga0102938_10002921_pt1 | contig 12859 bp, 8 predicted proteins | sample SalPonR2_B_D2_MG_FD_84516 | JGI IMG/M metagenome (GOLD analysis project Ga0102938, IMG submission 84516) | Salt pond soil microbial communities from South San Francisco under conditions of wetland restoration - Salt Pond MetaG R2_B_D2_MG | ecosystem: Environmental > Aquatic > Marine > Intertidal... | reverse complement strand
GCAAAAGGAGCGGTATTAAAAACAGACGTACAATTTTTCAATAATGAAGCTGCCGATGAACCATCGCATGTATTCAATGCTGGTTTTGGTGTAATGTTTTAAAAATAAAGGACACAGGCATTTTATAGTCGTATTTTACTTAGCACGCAACAAACCTTAAACACAATGCAAATTTTAATAAAATATTCAATTTTACTGTTAGGAATGGTCAGCATGGGCCTTTCTCAACCAAATATCGAACATGAAAATAAAATTTTACTGAGAACCTTAAAAAGAGGATTCGATATTAAAAAACCCGAATTTGATGAGATAAAAGTATCAGAAAAGATCATAAATGACTATCAGATCAATGGCAAAGTGTTTAAGGTTAGTAATCCCGATAAAAGTCAAGTTGTTATCATATATTCAGGGCGAGTATACAGCTGCCGAAGCGGTGGCTGTTCTGCTCCCCACAAAACCTCAGGTAAAATAAGCGGGGAGTATTTTGACTATTTCGCAATATTCAATACAAAAGGAAATATAAAAGAGGTCAGGGTGCATAATTACAAAGCTACCAAAGGACATGGCATAGTATCAAAAGGCTGGTTACGCCAGTTCGAAAAACTTAACCACAACGAAAAACCTGTTGTTGGAAAAAATATTGATGGAATATCAGGTGCTACTATCTCATCGCATGCCATTACTGAGGATATGGCGCTTCGGATTAAAATGATGGGCAAAATTCTGAAGCGCAAGCCAAAAATTACCGAAAAATAGTTTAAAACTTTACCAGCTAATTCTGCCTAAAAGAGAAAAAAACAGGGAAGCTCATGGATTTCAATCTTAGGCAATATTGGTGAAAACCTCCTGCACATCGTCGTCATCCTCGAGCTTATCGAGCATTTTCTCGATTTCTTCAAGTTGCGCATCAGAAAATTCTACCGGGCTGTTAGGAATACGTTGCAGGTTGGCTTTTTTGATATCAATCCCCATGTCTTCAATTGCTTTTGTCAACTCGCCAAATTCGGTATAATCTCCATAAACATAAATACGCCCCTCGTGCTCTTCAATAGCATCCAAACCGGCATCAATTAGCTCAAGCTCCAGGGTTTCAATATCGGTATCTTCACTTTTCTCAAACTGAATCACAGCCTTGCGGTCAAACAAAAATTCAAGTGAGCCATTCGGCACCATGCTACCACCAGCTTTGTTGAAATAAGACTTTACGTTGGCTACGGTACGCATGGTATTATCTGTCATGCATTCTACAAAAACCAAAACACCATGCGGTCCTTTGCCCTCGTAGTTTACTTCTGTGTAACTTTCAGCATCTTTACCGTCAGCACGTTTAATGGCATTTTCAATATTGTCTTTGGGCATATTCTGTGCCTTGGCATTCTGAATCGCGGTACGCAGTTTGGGATTCATTTCGGGATCTGACCCGCCATCTTTTGCTGCTACAGTTATAGCTTTGGCAAGTTTAGGAAACATTTTAGACATTTTATCCCAGCGTTTCTCTTTTGCTGCACGGCGATATTCGAATGCTCGTCCCATGGTATATGATTTTGAAATATTTAAAATGAGGCCGCTAAGATACGGTTTTTTCTTAGAAAAATCACATGAAAGGAACCTGATCAGCTTTCATAAGACATTGATTCCATTAACCGGCATGGTAAAAGATGAAATTCCTCATATATCTTTGCAACAGGCAAATCCATCAAAACTTAAAGAGGATCTCGCTGAAGCAAAACCCTCTTTATTATTCTAAAATATGTTATAGTCACCGTTAAGGTTATTCCAGCGAACCAACAGTTTTCTCAACCTCATCAAGAATCTCAGCCGACTTTATTAAAGCCTTCATGTTGGTATGATCGTCGTAAAGTGGCCTGTCCACATCAAGAAAATCGACATGCTTGCGCACAGTTTCCCACGCTTTCTGAACACCCATACCAAAACTGTATTCTTCTTTTCGGAAGTCCAGCGCCTGTGCAGCTGCCATAATCTCAATTCCCAAAATACCATAAGCATTATCCAGTATCTGAAAATTCTTTATGGCTGTATTCATACCCATTGACACAAAATCCTCCTGATCGGCAGCAGCCGGGATGGACTGGATTGATGCAGGAGTGGAAAGAATACGCTGCTCTACAATTTGCATATCGGCAGTGTATTGACTTAACATCAAACCTGAAAACATACCAGCACCTTTGGTTAAAAATGATGGAAGACCGACATTAAGGGCCGGATGATTCAGGCGATTCATACGCCGTTCAGACATCACACTAACCATAGTAATGCAGGAGCCCACCATATCCATTGGCACAGCAACGGGTGTACCCTGAAAATTTGCTCCGGAGAGTTGCAGTTTTTCATCGGGAAAAAAGATAGGATTATCGCCGACGCCATTCAGTTCAATTTCCACCTGCGATCGGGCATAAGCCAGGGCATCGTGCGCTGCGCCAATTACCTGTGGTGTAGAACGCATGGAATAGGCATCCTGCACTTTACATTTGACCTTCCCTTCTTTGAGGTCGCCACCTGCAACCAGTTTATTAATGGCATTTGCACTGCGTACAGCTCCCTTAAAACCACGCACTTCATGTAACTTGGCAGTGTAGGGTTTCATATTAGCTTTGAGTGCTTCCAGTGACATAGCTGCACCAATTTCGGCCTGTTTAAGCCATTTATTGGTATCGTACAGCAAAATTGCACTCATGGCGGTCAGCACATTTGAACCATTGATGGTGGCAAGGCCATCTCGGGCTTCAAGTCCCGGAATGGGTATACCGGCTTTTTCCATGGCTTCTTTACCGGGCATAAGCTCCCCCTGATAGTAGGCTTTCCCTTCCCCCATCATTAGCAGGGCTATTTGCGACATTGGAGCCAAATCGCCGCTGGCGCCGACTGATCCTTTTTGGCATACAAAGGGTGTAACGCCTTTGTTGAGCATTTCGACAAGGGTTTGTGTAATTACCAGGCGGTTTCCCGAATGGCCGTTGGCATGAACGTTAATACGGCCAAGCATAGCGCCCCGAACGTACTCAATGGGTGCCGGATCGCCAATACCTGCTGCGTGATTATAAATCAGGTATTTCTGAAAATCCTTGACCTGTTCATCAGACAGCACCACCTCAGAAAACTCTCCAATGCCTGTATTAACGCCGTACATAATTTCATGTGCCTCGATTTTTTCTTCGAGCATGGCCCGGCATTTATTAATTCTTTTTACAGCGTCGGGGTGTAGCTCAACTTTCTGATTATTGCGTGCTACAGCCACAACTTTTTCAATGGTTAAATCTTTACCAGTAATTGTTAGTGTCATTCTCTCTGATTTTAAGCATTTGCAAACGTTTGCAAAATACTAATTTTTGAAGTAAGCTGTACACAATTTACTGTAATATAAAAAGATAAAAAAGTCTGCTACACAGCAAAATGCAACTAAAACCCGCAACAGGCATGTGTTTATTTTTTTTAAAAAGCCACTTTAACCATCAGCATATAATTTCTTCCCGGCATGAACCGGTTCAGTATACTACGGTAAAACTCATCGAACAGGTTTTTCACCTGTAATTCGACATTAATTTTAAATCGATTCAGATGCCACCGCCTGCCCACAGAAGCGTGGTTAAGATGATAAGGATAAAGTCCGTCGCTTTGATTGTTACTGTAAAGCAAATAACGGGTACTGTATGAATTATGCTGGTAATTGATATAGTAGCCATCATAGGCTGCAGAAGCAAAAATATTACCTGAATGTTTAGGAATAAAAGGTAATTGCTTTCCTTCAGAAATATCTACGTCAGAGAGTCCCCTACCCGCATTCACTGTTTGTGTAAACGCATAATTTGCCATTAAATATAACCGGACATTCCCTGATGACCACCGGGTTTTTAACATCATTTCAATGCCGGAAGCCTCAACACTCATTAAGTTATAAGGCTCCCATGGCCCTTTCAGACCTGGCAGCCAAATAATCCAATCGTCAATTTGAGAATAGTAGCCGGTAAATTGGCTCTCAATTGACCATTGCTTTTTTTGCAACAAATAATGTAATCCCCCATCGATCGTGTAGCCTTTTTCGGCTTTAAGATCGGGGTTACCACCCGGCTGCCAGTACATATCGTTCAACGAAGGATTACGAAAATTGCGTGTTATACTGCCCTTAAAAACAAGATTTTGCGAAGTAATTGGCTTATAATTTATGCCAAAAGTATAAATCATCGGGGTGTGTCGCTTTTCCAGCCAATCCTGCCGCAATGTTACAGAAATCTGGAGGGGTGCAAAAGGTTCGTAGTAAATAGCACTCATAACTGAAGCCTCTTGCCGTGTGACATCATATCCAAGCAGGGCAGCTGTGTCGTACGATGCAATATCATACAGGTTATAATCGCCTTTTAGATCTACGGTAATTTTATCAGAAAACCTGTATTGACCAGAAAACTGGTTGTACCAACTTTGCATATCACTTCCGGAGTTCACATTCAGGTTTTCCTCATTATTTACGGTATAACCATTTACATAATCAACCTCCTGAAAATCGAAACCGGAATGAAATTTAAAAGTCCACGCGTCACCGAAAAAACCTGAATTCACAACGGCTTTAACCGTTCGATCGTCCTGCCGGTTAATACGCTCCTTTGAATCGTCGCTGCTCTCATCGGTTAAAACTGTTGGAATAGAGCGATAAGCATCCTGCCACCACACCTTTGCTGAGAGCTGCCACTGCGGCAAAGGTCGGTAATAGACCTCCTGCATGACGCCATATCTACCATAATCGGCATTTTGATTACGTTGAACCTCAGGCTCCGGGAGTAAGTGTTTATTCAAAAAGTCATAGTTGTTTTTCGAAAAAAAATGGTAGGCCCGCGTCTTAGATTGCACTGTGGCTGAGCCCAGATTTATTTGGGCAAACTCGCTGAATGTATGAAAACTGCCCACTCCCTGGTGATATCGGCCACTAAAGCGATTTTTCCAATCTACTTTATTACGAATACTGATATGGCCACCAAGGCCCCCGCTTTGCTCACTTACTGAAGCCGCACCATGCTGCAATGTGAGGTCATCAATAATATTCACCGGAATCAATGAAAAGTCAACCATTCCCAACATTGGGGAATTGATATTGATTCCATTCCATGAAACCTGGGTATGAGAGGGTGCTGTGCCGCGAAATGATGCTGTGGAAAGCGCACCGCGGCCATAATTTTTGATATAAACAGGTGTGTTTTCTGCTAAGACCTCAGATAAATCAGCACTGATTTTTTCCAGTAAAACAAGGGAATCAACCCTGGTCTGTTTCAGCCCGGCATCGGCCTTTTGGAAAAGTCGTTGTTCAGATATCTCCACCTCAGGGATACGAAACACGGAGTCCTGTATACCCTGGGCGAAGGATATCACATAATTAAAACAAACCACTATGCATAAAACATATTTACGCACACTCTTCTATTTTTTGATTACTTTTTCCACAAAAATTCCGGAACCGGTATTCAATTGAACCAAATACAAACCCGGACTATATGCAGCCATATTTATGCGCTCGCTGCCTTGAATATATTTTTGATAAATAACGTGTCCCGCTCCGTTGTAAACACGCAATTCTCCACTCGTAGACTTCACATTTAGCAAATCGGCGAATGGATTAGGATAAATATCAATTAATTCATTGCTGGTCAAATTATCAAAACCGTTCCCCAAATCCACAGCTGCTGTAGCAGTAGCCGAAATATTTGGAAAACCTGCAAGTGTAGCAGTGACTTCGAGCTCGCCTGATTGAGTAAGATGGAGTATATTATCCCCATCAACAGAGGCCCCGCTCAAATTCACAGACCAGTTAACGTCATAATCGGCAATCAGCCTCCCCTGATCAAAAGCATAGACCTCCAACTGCAAGGTGTTTTCATAAATCACAGGTGGTAAATCTTTTATTACGAGCGCAAGCGTTTCGCCGGTTATTGTAGCGTTTGGTGCCACATCAACAGCACCGGTTATCTCTGTAGAGACCTCTCCGAGCCATCCTCCGTGAGCCAGCATACCATTTTGCACTTTTACAAAATCAACTTCATCCAACTGCACATAATTGCCGGCTGTATCGACGGCCCAATTTAGATCAAAAGCATCACCTCCCGAATTCTCCACCGTTTGTGTATAAGGGTTATCCGGCATATCATAGGGCGCCTCACCGCGAAACTCATTATCGGCATAGCCAAAACCCCGTTGGTAGATTTTCACCATTGAACTGGTGCTATCGACCGCCGGAAAGATTCGCGATGCCGTAAAAATATATGCTTCCTGATTAATTTCCGGAAAAGAATCGGCCAAAGGGTAATAAGGTTGGGGATGCACATCATTGGCATAAATATAGCCACTATTTCCAAGATTATCACTCCATGGTACATTTGCCGCTACACCAACTTGCGGGTTAGTATAACTTACCCGGTAATTATGAACCGTGCCTGAAAAATAGTAATCGCTACCGGCCAGTTGATACCATGTATCATCGGCTAAACCATTCTGATTGTCATCTCTCATTACCCACACAATACCGGGCTCGCTCCAATCGGGCATGGGATTGCCGAAAACAGTAAAATCCACACCAAACGGATTATCAGGATGGTTCTCCACAGGTGTTGCAAATTTGAACACCACATAGCCTCCCCATGCACCAAGTGACAGGTGACCATTTATACCTCCGGTGATACTACCGGCAGCAGAAGGCGTACCCCATGGAGCCTCATTAATCAGTTGCCCCGGAGCAGGTTTATACTCAAGCACCTCGCTGATATACTGGGCATGTGATGCATTTATTCCCGCTACCAGTAAGACTGCTGAGCATACGCATAAGATTTTATAAAAATATGTATTAAACATTGTACTATTGTTTCACAATACGTTTGGTCGTAATTTGTTGTCCATTTTGAATTTTCAGTATATACATGCCGTCGGGATATGCAGACAGGTCAATTTGCCGGCTATGCAGGGCATTTTTTATTTGTTGTAGTGCCTTTCCGGTATAATCATACAATATACAACTGAATGTTTCGGTCGACTGTGATGAAACGGTTACCCGTTCTTTCGCGGGATTAGGATAAAGCGCGAATTCTGATTTTAAGGTAGTTTCCCTCTCTATTCCAACTTCTGCCTGGCCCACATAGAAATTATCTGCGCAATAATAAGCTGGTGTATTCATACCCCACTGGCCTTCGTCAGATGAAGATAATGCCATTTGCAAGCTATCGACAAACCCGAGCGACTCGAGATCGATCCATTGCCAGGTTTCCACAATATAATCTTTGGAGTTATCCTCAAACCTGTAGTCAGCAAGGTAAAATGAAATTGTATCGGTAGGCATTTCATTATAAAAACCCCAAACCTGCAATTTAAACCAGTCTGGATCGGAACCGGTTACGCCACCAAACTTTTTAGTAAACGCATCGCCGTATTTCATTGAAAGGGCCGCATAAGTATTATTAGTTACATAAAACCCTTTCACTCGGTGTGCGTTTTCATCATCAATACTAATTACGGGCATACCTGAAGCATATGAAACGCCATAAGTAGCACCATCTGAAGAAACCGAATCAAAGCCGCTGCCAGTGATGGCACTATATTGATTGCCATAACCCGCAGTACTATCATCTGTTACAGTTGAATAAGCCCAACCATTCCATGATCCATAATCTGGGTTATAATTATTTGGAAAAGCTAATAAACCCGATGTAAAACCTCCGGATGCATCTGACCCATTCCAATAATCATCCGCTCCGAGCCCCATACCTTCAAAGTCGCTAACTGTGTAGTCGCCGGTAATCTCAGGATATGCACCCAAAATCATTTCTACACTTACAGATCTGCCTGCATTAGTGGCCGTTATGTAAATTGTTGTTTGGCCCGGTGCTACAATCTCAATTTGCAGAATTTGATCCTGTACACTCACTCCGGCTACTTCACTATTGCTGCTCGAAACCGTATAACTAAAATTATCAACGTCATCCGGATCTGTAAAGTGATTATTTAAATCAACAAAGATACTTTCAATTGAGGCCACTGTTTGTAGTGTTTCAAATGGCTCAGCCACCACAGGCCCATAATTATCTCCATTAACTTTAACCACTGGTCGTGCATAAGAGAGCACAAAAGCACCATTATGCTCGCCCGGCTCCTTAACATCACCAATGGTTTTAACCATTGTAAACCAGTCATAATCGCCACCGGTAGTTGCCAAAGTATCATAAGTATTGCTGGAGCTGTTATAAATGGCGAGCACCTTATCGCTGCTGTAATCATTGAAACTAAAAACCACATTACCTGCCTGATCTACATCTGTATCGTATGCTCCTGCAGGAATATTAGTTAAAACAGCACCTTCCTCAAACGGCAAAGGGCTTGCCGTGGTATCCTCCATAACTGTAAGGAGGGCGTCGCCAGAGAAGCGAACCAACTGGTTGTTATTCGTAAAAGATGTACCATAATACAGATTTCCACTGGCATCGATGGCAAAACCAGCAGAGTTGCCTCCGGTTTCAACAAGTAAGCGATGATCATCATTACCCGTGGTGTCGAGCAAATATATTTTATTGGGCTCACCGTAAACAGCGCCATCGGCAATAAGGTAACCGTTAAATATCTCAAGATCAAAATTACCGGTGAGGGTTGCCTCATGATGCCATGTTCCGGTAGATGTTGGGATTCTGTAAATTCTGTCGTCGGAGTTACCTGTTACGGTATATCCGGCCCAAATTGCGGTACCATTTTCATTGACAGTTATAAAACTTGGAAAAGCGTCATACGTATCGGGCTTTGCGTAAGTTGCCAATTCGTTTCCGGTCGCGAGGTCCAACACACGAATGGTATCCCCCTCATTTCCATAAAGTAAACCGTCTCTGATATCAAACGTAGAGAACAGATCGTAATTGACTAAAATATCCTGAGCCACATAATTCTCTCCGGCACTCACATAGCTATCCTGTGCCTTAATTCCGGCGGCATAGATCATTGCTACCAAAAACAAAAAGTAAAGCTTTTTCATGAAAAATAAATTTAAAAATTAAACAAAAAAATAACCTCACCCTTTGGCAACAGGCTTATTTTATCTCATTTAAAATGATTTAGAATTCTGCTGCCAATAAGGTTCTTTTTCAGATTGCAGCAGACGATACTGTGGATAGCTCTATACCAGTATGATCAGCTTCCTGTTCACCGCAGGCTGCGAAATCTGATATCACTGGCAGGTCTTCTGACTCTCCTCTGGTTACTGGCGCCTTCCCATTCTTCAGTTAAGAAAAGTGGCATGTTGCCAGTCCTTTGATGAGGATCACAGCAGCGGGAACTGTTGCCGAATTTCGCGGCATTCCCTTTTCATCCCATGGTTAAAAAACCATTTCGGGAACCAATGATGAGACAAAGGTATGATTTTTTAATATCAACATAAATATTTTAAAAAACATATTTTTCAATTACTGTTGCAGGAACATGAGCAAAGATTCGTACAGTAACGGTTCATAAGCATTATGAATAAAAAAATGCCTTTTAAAATAACTCATGTTTAGGATTTCTGCTTTCTAAAGACCTTGGATATAATCTATAAACTTATCAGAGCCCCATTTGGTGGCCCCGGTCTCTTTGAGTAAGAGGTTCCCTTTTTCATCTATTAAGAAGGAAGCAGGGATTTTTTTACTATGGAGCATTTCTCCGGCACGGCTTTTTTGTCGGTAAAGTGGCAGATCGTAACCTTTTTGTTCAATATAAGCAGCAGCTTTATCGAGATCTTCATTTACCAGCACCACCAGGTGAATATCATCACCGGCTTTTTCGTACAATTTCGCCAATGCAGGCAGCTCAGCCACACAATGGTGACACCATGTAGCCCAATAGGTTAACAATACCGGCTTATCAAGCATGTTGCCCAGCTGATAAATCTGTCCTGATTCGGAGGCATAAGCCAATGTCAGTTCTGCAGGTGGTAATGCTTTTTTTTCGGTGACTTCAATATCAGGTGATGACATAAATAACCTGACCACAACTGAACCAACCTCACGGCGCCATGATGGCACAAGCATCACAATGATAAGCGCGACCAATACAATATCTGATATAATAGAAGACTTTTTACGTTTTTTATACTTATCGAACCATTTTTTAAGACCCATAATTTCTGAATTTCATTTAAGGCGCTATCCAGTCGCCATTATCTTTAATTAATTGTACTAGCTCATCAACAGCTTTTGCAGATGAAATGTTTTTCCGCTCGGGGTTTTTGCCTTTGTACAAGGTAACCTTCCCGGGCGCGGCCCCGACGTAGCCATAATCGGCATCAGCCATTTCTCCCGGGCCATTCACAATGCAACCCATTACGCCAATCTTAAGGTTGTACAGATGCCCTGTTTTTGCTTTCACCTCCTGCAATACTTTTTCTATATCGAACTGTGTGCGGCCGCATGACGGGCAGGCAATAAACTCAGTTGTGGTTGTTCTTGCTCTTGAAGCCTGCAATATTTCAAAATCCAGTTTGCCAATAAAAGACATATCAGGTAAAAATGGGTTGGTAAGCCAAATCCCTTCGCCAAAACCATCGATAAAAAGCGGTGCTGAATCTGCAGCAGCCTTTATGGTCATCAATTCTGTATTTTCTTCAATATAGTTACGCTTTACAATCACCGGATGATTTAACCTGTGTGCCTGCATTTGCATAAAAAACGCCCTTTGATCTGCGGTTCCGTTAATATGTGTGGTTTCCAAAACAATAACTGTATGCGGATCATTGCGTAGTATTTCAATCATTTCATCAGAAAGCTCTTCGTTTCTGAGATACACCCATTTTTCCTTCAAACGCATCAATTTATGAAGCTGCACATATTCTGCACGCGTCAGCACAGGTAATGCTTGTTCTGTGGGTTTTCCGGTAACACTTGTCTCGTAAAGCAATTTCAAGCCATCAGGCAAATCGACCTGCACCTGAGTGGTGCTTACAAATATATAATCGGCAGCACGTCGTGTGGCACTCCATCCACTTTCAGTCGACTCATAACCTAATTGCTCAATAACCCTTTTGTCAATTACTTCCACATGTCTCAGGTCTACAATTACAGCAGGCCGATCCGGGTTAATGCTTAAATTCCCCTGCGCTTTACGACGCGCAAAAACCAATGGATTGTATCCATGCGTTTCTGGAACTTTCACTGCGGTTGAAGAACGATTAGTAAAATGATTAACCAATGTAGCGGCCACAGGAATTTCTGCCACCGGATCCTCAGTTAGAGATACCCGTATGGTATCACCCAAACCATCATTTAGCAAAGCTCCGATACCCGCTGCAGATTTAACTCTGCCAGACACACCATCCCCGGCTTCTGTAACACCCAAATGCAAAGGGAAGTACATCTCCTCATTTTGCATAGCTGCAACAAGATTGCGATAGGCCTCCACCATCACACGTACGTTTGAGGATTTGAGCGACACAACAACATTTTCAAAACTAGTTTTTTTGCAAATGCGTAAAAACTCCATAGTCGATACCACCATGCCTTTGACTGTGTTGCCATAACGGCTCATTATGCGATCTGAAAGCGATCCGTGATTAGTTCCAATACGTAATGCAGTGCCGTTCGCTTTGCAAACTTCAATCAACGACACAAATTTTTTCTCCAAACGATCCATTTCTATGTTCCATGCCCCATCGTCAAGCTTGCTATCTTCGAACTTTGCTCTTTTATCAACAAAATTTCCTGGGTTAATGCGCACTTTTTCGATGGAGCTACCAGCCAACATTACAGCAAGGTCTGCATTGAAATGTACATCAGCTACTATTGGAGTATCATACCCCATAGCTTTCAGTCCCTTACTTATTGCTATCAACCCATCAGCATCTTTGCGATGGCGCACCGTATAACGCACCAGTTCACCTCCCGCTTCAATAATTTCTATTGCCTGTTTTACAGAAGCTTCCACATTGGTTGTTGCCGTGTTACACATTGACTGTATCCTAACCGGGGCATCACCTCCAATGGCGACATTCCCTACGTGCACCTGCTCTGTTTGGAAACGCTTATGTTGATTAAGCGGATATGGAAATTTATCGGTCATGTAATTAAATATTTATGCAAAAATAGCGATCAATACAGTTTTTTGTTCTATAAACCTTTAGTTTTTAAACAATCGTTCAATTTTTGCCATAATTTGAGCAGGACAGCTCATTGATGCTTATATTTGTAGTTGGAAAGAAATTTGCTAATCATTTATCAATTGATAACAGACCGCCTATGTCCGCATATTATCGCATAGCAGTAGATGGCTTCTCATCGTGTGGCAAAAGCACACTTGCCAGGCAAATTGCCGAGGTTCTTGGCGCAGTGTATATTGACTCGGGTGCAATGTACAGGGCTGCTACCCTGCTCGCCATACAAAACAATTGCATTAGAGACTGGCACCTCGACACAGGTTGTTTCATGCCTATTATTCAACGTGCCAGAATTGAGTTCCGTACCACAGACAACCATTTACTATTGAACGAAAAAGATGTGGAAAAAGAGATCAGGAGTCCGGAGGTGGCAGACCATGTAAGCGAAGTAGCCAGTCATGGGTTTATAAGAGAAATCATGGTACAAATGCAACGAAGCTACAGTGAGAAATCCCCTGTGGTTATGGATGGACGCGACATCGGAACCCATGTATTTCCCGATGCTGAAGTTAAAATATTTCTCACGGCAGAACCCCGTATACGGGCCGAACGCCGCTACCAGGAACTACAGGAACAAAGTGTAAACATTAGTTTTGATGAAGTTTTTGAAAACGTAAAAAAACGGGACGAAAAAGATCAAAACCGTTCTGTTGCACCTTTACGAAAAGCAGATGATGCAATTGAAATAAACAACAGCTACCTCAG
>Ga0102938_10002914_pt1 | contig 12870 bp, 12 predicted proteins | sample SalPonR2_B_D2_MG_FD_84516 | JGI IMG/M metagenome (GOLD analysis project Ga0102938, IMG submission 84516) | Salt pond soil microbial communities from South San Francisco under conditions of wetland restoration - Salt Pond MetaG R2_B_D2_MG | ecosystem: Environmental > Aquatic > Marine >... | reverse complement strand
GTTCCAACTCAAAAAGGTGGCAAATGGAGAGCGACTACAATACGTGGAATGGCTAGCAATGAAAAATACACCGGTGATGCTATCTTCCAAAAGACCTATACTGACAGCTCCTTCAATAGACACATCAACAATGGGGAGAAAGATCAGTACCTTTTTAAAGGACATCATGAAGCAATTATAACCCATGATAAGTTTGAAGCTGCTCAGGCCATTATTGACCAACGCGGCCGGGAAAAAGGTATAAAGAAAAATACCTCTAAATACCTTAACCGCTACCCCTTTTCAGGAAAAATCATCTGTAGTGAGTGTGGTGGAAAATTTAAACGAAGGGTCATGACCTCAGGAAAGCACAAAATCACATGGTCCTGCTCCACTCACATTTCAGACATCGCCAGATGTTCAATGGAATTTATTCCTGAGGCTAAAATTGAGCATGCCTTTGTCACGATGATCAACAAGCTCATCTTTGGACATAAGTTTGTTCTAAAGCCCCTACTGGATAGTCTGACCGGAATGAACTCTGAAGATAGCCTTTCAAAGATTCAAGAGATCGATAAGAAAATTGAAGAAAACGGTGAGCAGCAAAATGTTCTTAGTGGGCTTAGAACTAAAGGTTATCTTGATCCAGCAGTTTATAAGAAAGGTCACAATGAGCTTTTAAATGAACTGGAGCGCCTGAAGCAGCAAAAAGAATATTTGATGAGGTTACTGAATAGCGATGACGAAACTCAAAAAGTTGTTAATGAACTTTTGAGGTTTACGAGCAAATCTCCAATTCTCTTAGAATTTAACAGTGATATTTTTGACAGGTTTGTGGACCACATCATTGTATTCTCAAGGGATGAAATTGGGTTTGAATTGAAATGCGGCATTACTTTAAAAGAAAGGCTGGTGAATTGAATGGGCCACACACCCTACGGTTACAAAATTGAAAACGGTAAAGCGGTTGTCGATCAGGAAAAGTCAGAAAAAATAAAATTGCTCTTTGAAGCTTATCTACCTGGTGATTCACTGGCCACTGCTGCAAAGAAAGCGGGCATTAAAGCTTTTCATGCCGGAACGGAAACATCCTTAAAAACAAAAGATATGTCGGTGATAACTTCTACCCTGCAATCATTGATAAAGCTAACTTTAAAGCTGCGGAATTAGAGCGCATGAATCGGGCTGAAAAGTTTGGACGTATTTGGGAAAAGAAAGAACTCATAGGGTCTCCTGCTCCCATTTCCTTCTTCATTGCAGAGGGAAATAAACAGTTTGATGATCCTTTTAAGCAGGCAGAATACGCCTACAGTCTGATAGAAACGGAGGTGAAGAATATTGAATAAAAACATCACAGTAATTCCTGCGAGAAAACATTCCAGAAAGAACAAAGATGAAGAAAAACCCAAGCTACGAGTAGCCGCCTACTGCAGAGTATCCACTGATAGCGATGAGCAGGCCACAAGCTACGAAGCTCAAATTGAACACTATACAGCGTTCATCAGCGGTCATCCAGACTGGCAACTGGCAGGAATATTTGCGGATGACGGAATATCAGGAACCAACACCAAGAAACGTGAAGAGTTTAATCGCCTGATAGATGAGTGCATGGCAGGAAATATTGACATGGTGATCACTAAATCCATAAGCCGATTTGCTAGAAACACTCTTGATTGCCTGAAGTACATCAGGCAGCTTAAAGATAAGAATATCGCGGTATTTTTCGAGAAGGAAAACATCAATTCCATGGATTCCAAGGGTGAGGTCATGCTCACCATTATGGCTTCTTTGGCTCAGCAGGAGAGCCAGTCACTCAGTCAAAACGTAAAGCTTGGACTTCAATACCGGTACCAACAGGGCGAAATCCAAGTGAACTGCAAATGGTTTCTAGGCTACACAAAAGACGAGAATAAGAAACTGGTTGTTGTTCCAGAAGAGGCTGAGATTGTAAAACGCATTTATAGAGAGTACCTCGAAGGGGCAAGCATGCTAAAGATTGCCCGAGGTCTGGAAGCTGATGGAATTAAGAACGGAGCTGGGCGAGACAAATGGCATACCAGCAACATCACTCAAATCCTCCGGAATGAAAAATACATCGGAGATGCGCTCCTTCAGAAGACCTACACCGTTGATTTTCTTACAAAGAAACGCGTCAAGAACAATGGCCTTGTCCCACAGTATTATGTGGAGAACAGCCATGAAGCCATCATCCCGCGTGAAATTTTCATGCAGGTCCAGGAAGAGCTGATCAGGCGGCGCATCGTCCACACCAGCCCAAATGGTAAAAAGAGAACCTACAGCAGCAACCACTGCTTCTCACAAATGATTATCTGCGGCACCTGCGGAGAGGTTTTCCGAAGGGTCCACTGGAATAACCGTGGCAAGAAGTCCATCGTTTGGCGATGCGTCAGCCGCCTTGAAAACACTGGGCTATTCTGCGACGCTCGAACTGTTCAAGAAAGCAGCATTGAGCAGATTCTTATAAAAGCCATTAATGAAACCTTGGGTGAGAAGGACACCTTCCTATCCATTTTAGAAAACAACATTGCCACAGTAATAAGCCTGGATAACAATCAGGCTTCAGCAGACATCGACAAGAGATTAGGCGAACTACAAGCAGAGCTTCTCAAGCTGGCCAGCACCAAATCAGACTACGAGGATGTAGCCGATGAGATTTACTCATTGAGAGAAGAAAAGCAAAAGATCCAAGTGGACAGCGCTAGCAAGGACGAATTTAAGAAACGGATCGCGGACATGAGCGCCTTCCTCAATGAGCAGCCCACCACTATTACCGAATACGATGAGGCTCTGGTAAGGAGGCTGATTGAAAAGGTCTTTGTTCACGAAGATAAATTCACTGTGGAATTTAAGTCTGGACTGACAGTTGATATAGATGAATAGAAAAATGTAAGGCACTCTACAAGAATTTATGTAGGGTGCCTTACATGCTATGGCTAATATATTAATAGTAATGCGACAAAATCTTTTTACAGATAGTCTGGGAGTTTTGCATTTTCTACAGTACTTAAAATATATTCCATATGCCTTGCCCACAAACTATAACATTCAATATTTCTTGGTTCGAGGTCAAATACTCCTTGATAAGTTTCATCTTCAGCAATCATCCATGGGGCGTACATCGGTGCGCCACCAGAACTGATTCCACGTGTAATAACTTTGATGTTATACTGTCTTTCAATTGAAAAATCGTCATATGCACTATCAATCTTCTTTTTTCTCAGACTACTTAAATGCCACGGATGTCTTTCCTCAATTTTAATATATTCTCCATCTACTATCATATTTCTTAAATCTTTTAGACATATATCCTTATCAGAGCAACGATAATAGTGATTTCTATTTAATGCATATTCAAAAGCTTCATAACTAAACGTTTTAGAAGTTTTAATATTTTCGATAATGAATTCAATGTCTTTAAGTCCTTCTTGGGGGTAAATCAACTTACCACCTTCCATCCGTTCAAAGATTTCTTTTGATAGTTTTTCACTATGCCGAAATCTCAGTTTTTCAAATTGATTATCATTTTGCAGTGGAAATGGTTTGCGCATATAAATGCCGTATCCGTGTTGCATATGGCAGCGCATGAAAGGTTGAAAACCAATTGGTAAAATTGTATTATGATTACGCACTACAGGTCTTGAGCTATTTGAACCATGACTAGAATATTCATCCCATATAGAAGCCTGCATTTTCACTGCAGCTATATTACTAGGAATATGATAAATAACGCCGTATTTTGCTGTCTCCTTTTTTTCTGTTTGCTCTTTCGTAAGAGGGTTCCATTTTTTCCCGTCATAATAACATGTTGCAAAAAACAATGCAGTACTAAAATCATTTGTTATATCTAACCATCCTGTTTCTAACCCATAGTGCTGTGCTAAAACTTCATATAGAACATCACAATGGTCCCATTTATTAACATGTTCAAATTTGTTGAGTAGCAATGAAAACTCTGCTATCCTCATATCCGATATGAATCTGTATAGTTCCTTTTCTTTTGGAGAATTTATGTATTGTAATTTTCTAAGCAATGAAGGAATACTGGCATCATAAATCTGACTTTCTCCCCGATAAAAACTACTACACATTGCTTGGCTTAATATAATTCCATGTGGGTATTGGATTTTAAATCCATTTGTCAGTGGGTCATTAACCAATACTTCTTTATACATTTCATGACGTAGATTTGATTGATTATCACTAAAAACAGGGCGTTTCCCTTGATATCTATCCGCTGAAATTAATCTACCATTTAATTTATCTTTTTCGTTTTGGTCGAACATCCTTTTAAGTGTTAAATGCTCAACATCATAATACTGATTATTTAACTCTTCACTAATGTATGATGACATTTACTCCCCCCCAAATTACGAAATCCAATCTGCTCTTTCAACCCCTACTACTTCACAAAAACATCTATTCTGCTCTGTACGGAACCTCTGACATCCAATCTGTTCTGTACGAGGTCAGTGACATCTAATCCGCTCTGTACGGGGCCATACGGCCTTCATGGACTAGTTCCCGCAGATTAAAAAACCATCATTTTTCAGCTTTCATTTTTTCAATCTAAAAACCTGGGAAGGCTTATATCAAGCCTTCCCGAGCACACTTCTTTATTTTCGTGACATCAATACTACCGTCTCTACGTGAAATTTTTAGGCTATTTCACATTTTTAAAAGACGCAGTAAAAACGCTGTATTTAAGCAGTTTTGACATCCGTCCTATCTTCTCGACAAATAACTTTCGATTAGGCTATTTAAATTTTTTACTGCTTTGAACTGTATTTTTTGCTTTTTCTCTTGCTTCTATTTTCGCCCTTTGTAACATTACTTCGGCGTTGTTTTTCAATTTGCACCGCCTGAAATGTTTCCTTAGATAGGATTGCCGGGTTGTTGTTCTCTGACAAGTAATACGATTCATGCTTGCCATCATTCAGCAATCGAACATCACCTTTGTATTTTTCATTACTAAGCATTACGTCAATTGTTCTCTTAGGCCATGTAGCCTTTCCTGTAGGAGACTTGATTCCCATTTTTTCTAATTCAGATACGATGCCTAAAACACTCTTACCACGAAGATAAAGATCGAATATCAATCTTACATTTTTCGCTTTTTCATCATCAATAGCCAGATTACCATTCTCATCATTGATATACCCATAACACTTTCTGTTATACAGCTTTGAAGTGCCTTGTGCGGCACGTTGTTTAATACCCCATTTAATATTATCACTGCGTGATTCATTCTCTGCCTGGGCAATTGACTCTATTATTGAAATCATTAGATTGCTGTCAGTATTTGATGTGTCCAGTTCTTCCTGTTCAAATATGACGCGAACGCCTAGAAGCTTCAACTGATTCAACGCATCGAGAATCTCTACCGTATCCCGTCCAAATCTGCTGATGCTCTTGGTCAGAATAATATCCAAATCATATGATTGGCAATCCTTCAGCATACGATTAAATTCTTTACGAGAAGACCCTGTCTTGCTTGACGCAATATCAGTATACACATCCACTATTAACCACTTTGGATTAACCGATGTTAATCTTGTTAGTGCTGAAATCTGTGCAGTCAGGCTTTTTAGCTGATCAGCACTGCTAGTGCTCACACGACAATAAATACCCACTCGTTTCTCTCGCTTTGAGGGTTTCGCTGGAATAAAGTGAACTCTCTTGTTTTGAGCCATAACAGCACCTCCTTGATTTCAGGTTTCTTGGCAAATTTAAATTTGCAATTGACCTATTATGCTCATTTTGCACGCTTGAGTTTTCCTTGAATAAGTCCATATGATTTTTTCAATTGCTTTCGAAATATCAATCCGATACCAACTATAAATGATATGGCTAAAATGAGCATAAAGTTTTCTAACCCATGTACCCAGATAAAGTTTGCTAACCCAACTTTCCATGATTGTGTTTCTGGATTAAAGTTAACGATTGGTGCAGGATACATTTTTTCTAAGACCCATATAACAAAAAAACTTATGGTGGAAAATATCACACAACCAATTCCAAACCAATTTGTATATTTATTGTTTTTACTGACTACTGAAATTTGACATTCATTCGCGTTTGTAATGTCATCTTTTAATATATAATCAGTAGACACATTAAATAAGTCACTCAGCCGAATTATTTTTTCAGTATCTGGGATTGAATCATTCAATTCCCATTTTGATACAGCTTGTCTTGATACACCTAATTGTATGGCAAGTTGCTCTTGCGACATCCCTTTTTGTCTTCTTAGCGATTGTAGTTTTTCTCCAAAAAGCATAACTAGCTACCCCCTTTCCTCTTTCGTCATTATAATATTTATTGTAGTTGCATTCCACCAATTAGGCATTGAATATCCGCAACTATGGGTTGCAAGTCTTAAATTAAGCGGATTAGAGGTATGAATTTAGGATCATTTACCGGTCTGCAATTCAAATTTATCAAAATGCTTATTCTCCCTCTTAACATAAATTCATCTTAAAATTCAACAATGTGGCTAACAAACATATTAACACATTCCAGCTATGTTAGTTAGCCTATTTTGCAATTACTTATCAACTAAACCTAAAAAATCAATACTGACCGCACAACCATGGGTTTTTCAAAAAACATCTATATCGACTACTCGTGAACCTCTGACATCTAACCTGACTTCTCGTCAAGCACCGACATCTAATCCGCTCTGTACGATGCTTTATGGACCTATTGGACAAGTTTCCGCGGAGTAAAAAATCTTGGTTTTTCTAAACGAAAAAATTAACACTTAAAACCCATAAAGACTTATATCAAGCCTTCCAGAGTACACTTCTTTATTTTCTTGACATCAATACTACCGTCTCCACATGCATCGCGTTGGCTATAACCCTTGATAGAAAACACCTTTCCGCCACTCCAAAACCGACCAATTTCAATCAAAAATAACCGTCCCATTTGATATCAGTGTTCTGCTAAATTAAACAATCTCAATGTAGCAAAATAATTCATGAATGTGGAATAAATAAGGTTGAAAATGAGAAAGGCACTCTACAAATGAATGTAGGGTGCCCTGTATTTTATGATATCTTACAGTGGTCTATTCCTGATTGATTCAGGATCAAGCCCACTCTCATTCATCAAGCATTGAAATCGCAGCTTCGTACTCATCCTGACTTGCTTGATACTTCTTTTCTTTAGGCGGAAATAACTTGTCAAATTCGTCAACTTCTTCCTCCGTCACATCGAGCACTTCTGAAAAAGCGGCATAGCCAGATATGTTGTCTAATGCGCCTTCAAAAAGCGGCAACACTAATAAGCCTTTATAGAACTTTCCATCCGGCATAGAAATATTATGTTTTTTGCCACCTAAGAATCCGTATGGCTCGTAGTGATATGGATATCCCAGCGTTAGAATTGCTCGATAACCCAATTCTTTAGCTACTTCAATAGAGTGAGTAATAAGCTCTTTTCCAAGACCTTTTCTGTGAAACTCTGGAGAAATGAAAACTGGCCCAAAACTAATAGTCTTGTGCTCGGTATGATCTTCTGACACTATTTTTGAATGCGTGTAAAAGATTGCGCCTTCAATTTCCCCTTCAACTTCGATGACAAAGGCAAGTTCCTTTATAAAATCCGGATGACTTCTCATTTTATGAACAACATAATGCTCATGCCCTCCCGGAAAATATAGATTCCAAAATGCTTCTCTCGCTACTTCTTCAACTCTTCTGTAATCTTTTGGTTCTTCATTTCTGATTTTTATATTCATTTTTTCCTCCATTTTTTTTAATTTGATTTTTTACGTTGGAGGTTGTTGGTTGTTTATTTTAAACCCCCAACGTTGCTACCGACTCAGATTTACCAAATTTGTTAAACATAAAAAATCCTCCGTATTTAATATCGATTTATTGGCTAAATTATACCATACAAAATATATGTTGATTCGCCTATCAGGCAACCTTTTGGTCCCAACATAAAACCTGATTTCTTAACCTATAAAAATCCATAAAACATCTACATCGCTCTATCGTGAGCTTCATACATCTAATCTGCTGTTTCATCAAGCCCTGACATTTAATATGCCCACTTGCCTATCAAATCCTCTTCCGTCGATATATTGCCGCGAAGCTGTAATTTTCATTTTTTAAAAAATAAAAATAATCACAATTAAGCAAAAGGTCCAGTATTACCAGGCTTTTTACACGCTCTTTATTTTTTCTTTGACATCAATACCACCGTCTCAACATGAGGGGTATGTCTATCATACTTCTTATATAGTCTCATATCGTCTCTATGAATCCCATGCAGTCCTTGATACCAAGCAATATGTTGGAAACTAATCCCATATAAGTCCATATCGTATAAATGCGTTTCATACCGTTATTTATGGTAACCGCCGACAAAAGGTAGGCAAATTCCAATATATGCTCAATGTATCAATAACCCGCAACCGTTTGCGTCAATGGTCGCGGGTTATTATTTACTATTCCCACTCTACAAGCATACTTTAATCACCCTTCTCACCCGTTGCAATCACTGCCTTTCACACTCCTATTTTCACAGTTTTCACCGATCTATCATCTTTTCCGAGAATTTTGTGTACTGTATATGTACTCCTATGGTTACGCAAACTTTTTATGATTAAAGACAAGCAGCAATCTTAATGTGCCTCAGCTTGATTATGCTCCTTAAAAAATACTTTTTTCCCACTTCAATATCTACCAATTTCAATCAAAAAGAACCGTCCCTGGTGATTTCGTTTAACATCGTTTGTGATTAAAAACCCACCCTGCCGTCGAAATATGTAGATTTTCAAATATCATTTGTCATTTCTACTAGAAGGAATATGGGTCATATCCAGAAACATCACTACTTCCTTAAGCGAAAGAATTCTTGTGGTCAGCGGTCCTTCCAAATTGGATTTCAGAAAAAATTCGATCAACTGGCATGTTGTATCTTCACTCATCTGATGATCCAAAAAGATTGCCTTGACCTGCCAAATGGCTTTCTGCATGCCTGCCTGATTTGATTTTTGGAACGCTTTCTTAAACTCCTTCATATACCCAACCATCCGCTCATGATCATTTGATGCTGTCTCCTTGCTCATCATCCCTAAAAGGAGCTGGTACTGTTCGTCGCTGAGATTTCGCTTGTACCAGTCAATGTGCTCTTCCTCGAGGCTCACTGCTAGGGCATCGACAACTTTCAAATCAGCTTTATTCTCAACGTTTTTCAGCAGTCGTTTTGCCAGCTGCAGTTGAAGAATTTGCTCATCGACGAAGCGCTTTTTTTTCGCGATTACCTTTCGGAGTTGTTCAAAGTCACTTTCCATATTTTGCTTGATCTCCCGTAAACTGAATCCAAGTACCTGTAAATTCCGAATAATTTGCAGACGGTTCATAGCATCCTCGTCGAAATACCAGTATCCATTATCATCAATCCTTGAAGGGGAGAGCAATCCAATCTTGTCATAATGGCGCAGTGTCTTTTTCGTCACGTTTCCTATTGAAGCAAATTCACTTGAAGAATATTCCATAAAATAATTTCCTTTCGACTCTTGACTTCGACCTTAGGTCATACATTACACTTATTTTAACACAGAGAGGAGTGTTTGAGAGATGGAAAATATATCTAATCATAAAAATAAGAAAATAAGGAAATGGCCGAAAGTAGTAGGTGTTGTTTTGTCAGTGTTGCTGCTGATCATACTGTTAGGACCATTTCTGATACCAGTGAAAGGTGCTCTAGGTTTGAATGAGCCGACTGATCTGATTGGACAAGATGGAAATATTGTAACTGTCCCATTTGACGGTACGGACGGAATTGACATGTACTACATTTACAAGCCTGCTCAGATCAAAACAGAACGGAATTTTATTCTGATTCACGGCTCCCTTTACAACAGCAATACTTGGAATGAAGTCATTGATTACTTTTCAACAAAGGGAAATGTGTACGCCTACGATCAGGCGCCTTATGGGCTGACTGAGAAACTGGTAGAAAGCGACTGGACTAGCGCGAATCCATATACAGTAGACTCAGCGATTGTTCAGTTGGAAGCGTTCATGGATAAAATGAATATCGGCTCGGCTACATTGGTCGGCAGCTCCTTTGGTGGCGTATTGGCTGCAGAAGCTGCAGTGCAAATGCCTGACCGTGTGGATGAACTCATCTTTGTTGACGCCGCTGTATTCGTTACCGAGTCCATGCCAACATGGCTTTTAGAACTGCCTCAGGTAGACCATCTAGGACCAATACTTGCAAATACGCTCGGTTCTGGTGATGGCTTCTTCGAAAGCACATATTTTGACAAAAGCAAGATCACAGACGAGCGCATGGAAATTAACAAAGCGTTGACCAAAGTGAACAACTGGAATATAGCCCTCTGGGAATATCTACAGGCATGGGGGACCGCACCATGTGATGTTTCCACGCAGCTGGATAGAATCACTCAGAAAGCGTTGGTCGTCAGTGGTGCCGAGGACGCAATCGTACCGCTGGAGAAAAGCAAACAGCTGGCAGAAGCACTACCGAACGCAGTACTAGTAATTATTGATGATTGCGGTCACCTGCCGCATGAGGAATGTCCTGAAGCATTCATTAAAGTGCTTAACAAGTGGTTTGAGAAATAAAGGATAAGGGATGAAGACACACATTTTCCGTATTCCGATTCGCCTTTAGCGTATTGGCATATGGCAGATACGCTATTTTATGAAATGGAGTGAATTAAATGGAAAGTATTTTGAGCATTAAAGAAGTGAAAAAAGTCTATAAAGATGGCACCTGTGCTCTGAAAGGTATCAGTCTAGAAGTGCCAAAGGGCTGTATCTATGGACTGCTAGGTCCTAACGGTGCCGGGAAAACTACTTTGATATCCATTATGACGACTCTGCTCTCCAAGACAGAGGGCAAAGTCTACGTGGACGGCATCGACTTGGACAATGCCCCTGATACAATCAGAAAGTTGATTGGGGTCACATTTCAGGAAAGCATTAACGAACGGGATTTGACAGGCATGGAGATCTTGATTAGCCATGGTGCTCTGTATGGCATGCGCGCAGGTGAAGTAGCCAAACGCACGGAGGATATGCTGAACATGATGGGGCTTTCAGACGTCGCCAATAAGTATGTGAACACCTACTCTGGTGGTATGCGCAGGCGTCTGGAGATTATTAAAGGCATGATGACAGAACCGACTGTTCTTTTTCTAGACGAGCCGACGCTTGGACTTGATCCACAGAGCCGCCATCAGATATGGAACTTTCTGAAGGAAATCAAAAAGAAGGGGACCACGATTTTCGTGACCTCCCATTATATTGACGAGATTGAGCGAAATGCAGATCATGTTGCGTTCATTGATCGCGGAAAAGTTATTGAACAGGGTGTGCCATCGACTCTTACAGACAAGTACAGCAAGCTGAACTCAGAGGGCAAAAGCACTCTGGAGGACATCTTCCTGTATTTCATAGAACACAGCAAAGGAGGGACAATCGAATGAGAATCATTGTATCCATTTGGAAGAAAAACATGAAGAAATACTTTCGAAACAAAATGGAAAGTGTTGGATCGTTAATCCAGCCGATGATGTGGCTTTTGCTGTTCTCGGTCGGCATGTCCAGCTTCATGACTGGACCTGACGGTGCATTTGACTATCTGACATTCGTTCTGCCGGGCATGATCGGCTTTACTATTGTGTCTGCCAGTATAAATGGCGGCACTTCATGGATTGACGAGCGTATGAGCGGCATTGTGAAGACCTATCAGGCAGCGCCCATTTCAAGGTTTGCGCCACTGGCAGCCAATGTGATGACCGTATTGTCGAAGGTTCTCATCCAGTGTCTCGTCATACTGGCAGTAGGTCTACTTTTAGGCGCATCATTGAATGTGAACCTCATCAGCATTCTAATCGCATTCCTGCTGGTTATTCTGTTTGGGATAGGCTTTTCCGGCATAGCGCTATACTTTGCTTCAAAGGCACCAAACGGCGGTGCATATCACATGGTCATTTTCATGTTTCAAATGCCGATGCTGTTCTTCAGTAATGCGCTGTATACAACAGCGCAGCTGCCGCTGATTTTCAAAGTGATCGCAACACTGAATCCAATGACCTACCTGATTTCAGGGCTGAGAAGATTGACTGCTACCATACCGAGTCACGGCGTGATGGATCTAATAGTTCAACTAGCTATACTGTCCGTGTTTGCACTATTTGGAATGATGATTGCGACGAACGCGTACAAAGGTATTATTGACCATGACTGATCATTGATACATCAATAATCAAGGGACGGTTTGGTCTAGACCCCCAAAATACAAAAAGCCCAGTATTACTAGGCTTTTCACACACTCGTTATTTTTTTCTTGTTATCAATACTACCGTCTCCACGTGCGTCTTGTTGGCTATATGCCTTGATAGAAAACACTTTTCTATTAGTCAAATATCAACCAATTTAAATCAAAAAGTACCGTCCCCAGTGATTTTATTTCCTTAAAAGTCTGAGTTGTACTTACTTTGAATTCCCCTATCCAATTTGTGCTTTCTCCTCTATAAGTATAATTATGATACTCTACTATTTTATTTGAGCAACCTATCAATAGTAAGATTATCAAGACAAGCATAACAAAAGTCGTTTTATTATTAATCATAGAAAGTCCTCCTTCAGGAAAAACTTTTCATTATCTTTCCATAAAATTCGTTGCTATCTAATTCTATAAATAGTTTTAATTTCCTTCTTAGGGGGTGCGGACAAATAGCGGTGTTTGTCAAGTAAGTTGTCATAAAACATGTAGTTGCAACCGACCGATTACGATATTGATTTTTGATCTATTTTAGTTGATGCATCATCTTTTTCCGGGTTCAGCCAAACACAGTCTTCAAGTGACTAGGTTCTGATTTCC
>Ga0102938_10002910_pt1 | contig 12875 bp, 11 predicted proteins | sample SalPonR2_B_D2_MG_FD_84516 | JGI IMG/M metagenome (GOLD analysis project Ga0102938, IMG submission 84516) | Salt pond soil microbial communities from South San Francisco under conditions of wetland restoration - Salt Pond MetaG R2_B_D2_MG | ecosystem: Environmental > Aquatic > Marine >... | reverse complement strand
TCGCCGCCCGCTTCGTCGTGGTGCTCGACCGCGTCGGTGACCCTGGCAACCTCGGTACCGTGTTGCGATCGGCCGAGGCAGCCGGCGCCGATCTCGTGGTGTTGACCCCCGGCAGTGTCGATGCGTTCAACCCCAAGGTCGTGCGATCGTCGGCGGGGGCGCTGTTCCATGTGCCGGTGGTGACGGCCACGGTCGACGACGTCGCCGCATCCGGGCTGGCGACGATCGGCACCACCAGCCACGACATGCCCGACCGTACGGCCGAACCGTACACGGCCACCGATCTGACCGGTCGGGTCGCGATCGTGATGGGCAACGAGGCCGCGGGACTCCCTGCCGAGTGGAACGACTCGTTCGGCCCGATCCAGCGCTGGACGACCATCCCCCACGCCGGTCGCAGCGAGTCGCTCAACGTGGCAATGGCGACGACCGTGCTCGTCTTCGAGGCGGCCCGGCAGCGCGGTGGCGACCGACCGACCGCCACGCCACCTGTCCGCTAGGAGACTGCTGCACAATCGGCTTTGTCGGGGCTGTGCTGGTGGTGGTCGGGGGATGGCCTGACCGAAGATCCGGTGTCGGGGTTTGATCCGGTCGTGCTCGAAGAGGTTGCCGGTTGCCTGGTTGTCTGGCTTCGACTCTGCTGTTCAGGAGGGTGCGAGGTGCCAGGTGTGGCCGTCGTGTTGGAGCCCGAGGTTGATCAGCCGCTTCAAGTTGACGGCTGCTGCTCGGGTCGAGAACGCGAGTCGGTTGCGGTCGACACCGCGGTGGCGTAGGCGGCGGTGGCTGTTGGTGACGAGCCACGCGATGGTGCGCTCGACCATTGGTCGGTGCTGTCGGTAGTCCGCAACGAGTTCGGTGTCGGTTCGCCAGCGCTGCCGGTTCGCGGCGAGCTGCTGGTCGTGTTCGGAGACAACGAAGGTCTTGCCGTCGATTGCTGTGGTGCATCGAGATCTGATCGGGCACCCTCGGCATTTCGCTCCGAACGTCGCAGCTCCCTTGGCAGTGATGTGGGTGGTGATCGCGTTCGGGCAGGTGACGGTTCTGGCGGTGTAGTCGATGGTGAAGTCGTCGCGGTTGAACTGGTCTTCACCGAGCTTGGAGTTCTGCCCGAGTGGCCATGGCTTGATCAGGATCCGATGCTTGTTGGCGTCGAGCGCGGCGAGTGAGTCGCCTGAGCCGTAGGCGGAATCGGCGAGCACGTCGAGGCCGGCGGGTTCATCGGCGAGGAGTTTGATGCCGGCTGGTCCGTCGCCTTCGTTGGCTGGGGTGAGATCGCAGGCTGTGATCAGCCCGGTGTCGGGTTCGACAGCGACGTGAGCTTTGTAGCCGTCTCGATATGACGACCGAGACTTGTGCATGTGCCGTGTTTCGGGGTCGACGGTCGAGATCACCCGATGCTTGGTGACACCACGTTCGATCTTCCACGTGCCGTCTTGCTCGCCGGGCTCAACGTCTTGACCCGCGACCAAGGCGAGCAGACCAACCAACTGCTGCTGGGTGTCGTCGAGGTCGACGCCGTCGACCGCTGCGAGCACGGCGAGGGCGTCGTTGACGAGTCGGGTGACGAGTTCGTCGCGCGCGGCCGGGTCGTTCCAGGCGCACGCCGGCTTGCCCGAGCCGGCCTCGTAGTCGTCGCCGACCACAACAGCAGCAGCTGCTTGGGGGATGGCTTTGCGGACCCGGCGGATCATCGACACCAACTGCGTCACCGTGTCCTGAGTCGCGACCGCATCATCCAACAGGGTCGAATCGAGCGCCCGACGGTGCTTGTTCGCCAACACATTCGTCGCGCCGATCACGTCACGAACAGCGTCGAAGATCCGCTCCGGGCGATCCGACTTGCGGAGGCGGTTGCGCCACTGCGTCAACGTCGTTGGATGAAAACCCGGATCGGTGATCGACAGACCACACGCGACCTTCCAACGCAGATCGGTTGCCAACGCCTGGGTCGCGTCACGATCCGACAGCCCTTCCAGCGACTGCAGCACCAGCACCGACGCGACCACCTCTGCAGGTTGCGACGGGCGGCCCCGTCCCGAGCCGAACAGGTCGCCGAACATGTCGTCCGGGAACAAACGCCGACGATGCTCGGCCAGGAACGCGTACACCGAATCGTCGGGCACGAGGTGCGACACGAACGCTGCTGCGTCCAACAACTCGACGTTCGGATCCGAGCTTCCCTGCATCCCCCAATTTTCGTGCACCCACCCGCAAATCGCGAGCCTTTCACCCAGGATTGTTCAGCAGTCTCCTAGCGGCACATCTACGAGCGGCACGGTCGACCGACATGCGCGTCTTCTTCACCGGTGGCAGCGGCAAGGCCGGTCGTCACGCCGTCGAGCACCTCGTCCGGCAGGGCCATCGGGTCACCAACGCCGACCTGGTTCCTGCCGGCCTGGACTCGGTCCCCGACCTTCGCGTCGACCTGACCGACTCGGGTCAGGTGTTCGACGCACTGTCGTCCTACGCCCGGTTCGACGAACTCGAGCCCGGTACCGGTGTGCCGACGTACGAAGCGGTCGTGCACTTCGCGGCGATCCCGGCGATCCTCGTCCGGCCCGACAACGAGACGTTCCGCATCAACACGGTCAGCACCTACAACGTGATCGAGGCGGCCGTGAAGCTCGACGTGCCGAAGATCGTGTTCGCCAGTTCGGAGACCACCTACGGGATCTGTTTCGCCGACGGCGAGGTGCGGCCCGAGTACGTTCCGATCGACGAGGAGCACCCGACGGTCCCTCACGACAGCTACGCCATGTCGAAGGTGGTCAACGAGGCGACCGCCCGTTCGTTCCAGGCGCGCTCCGGACTCGACATCTACGGGTTGCGGATCAACAACGTCGTCGAGCCCCACGAATACGCCGAGAAATTTCCCGCCTTCGTCGACGACCCGGCACTACGGCGACGGAACATCTTCGCCTACATCGACGCACGCGACCTCGGCCACATGGTCGACTGCTGTCTGCGAACCGACGGTCTGGGCTACGAGGTGTTCAACGTCAGCAACGACGACACCTCCGTCGGGATCTCCAGCAGCGAGGTGTACGAGCGCTTCTACAACGGTGTGCCGCTGCGACGCACGCTCGGCGAATTCGAGACGTTCTACGCCAACGGCAAAGCGAAACGCCTCGTGGGTTTCGCACCACGCCATGGCTGGCGTGACGCGGTCGGGTCGGCCTGAGCAGGCGGACGAGCGCTTCGCCGGATGTTGAACAGGCTCGCGACGGGGACGGGCTGCCAGGACGGTGCAGGACGGTTTGACCGTGGCCTCCTGCCGGGAACGCCCACGGCGAGGAGGAGGGCAGAGTGACCCCGCCAGACGAGTTCCACCGCCGGCGGCGGAAGAACGTCTTCGTGCTGGGCCTCGACGACGTCCATCTCCGCCAACTCGAATCACTGCGACGGGCGGACGAGTACCGCTTCCACGAACTGTGCTCGAAAACCGAGGTGAAGTCGTTCGAACCCGACGTCGTGGAGCGGACGCTGACGTCGGCTCGAGAGGTCCTGGCGTCCTTCGACGGGCCGATCGATGCGGTGGTCGGCTACTGGGACTTCCCGGTGAGCACGATGCTGCCGATCCTGCGCGGTGAGCACGACCTGCCCACCCCGTCGCTGGAGTCGGTGCTGCGATGCGAGCACAAGTACTGGAGCAGAATCGAGCAACGCCGATGCATCCCGTCGTTCGTCCCGGACTTCTGCCTCGTCGATCCCTTCGCCGACGACGTCGCTTCGCAGATCACCATCGAGTATCCCTTCTGGATCAAACCGGTGCGGTCGTTGAAGTCGTACCTCGGGTTCCGTGTCGAGAGTCCCGACGACCTCGCAGACGCCATCGGGCGCATCAGGTCCGGCATCGACACGATCGCAGTTCCCTTCGTGGATCTCCTGCAACATGCCGAACTGCCGGACGACATCGCGCCGATCGACGGACGACACTGCATCGCCGAGTCGCTGATCTCCGCAGGGCAGCAGTGCACGCTCGAGGGGTACGCCCACGACGGTGAGGTCGTGGTCTACGGCGCGGTCGACTCGATCCGGGAGGGGCCGTACCGATCCTCCCTGGCCCGATACCAGTACCCGTCGATGCTGCCCGACGCCGTGCTGGCGTCGATGGCGGAGGCCGCCCGGACGTTCATCTCGCACATCGGCTTCACGCCGTCGCCGTTCAACATCGAGTTCTTCTGGGACGAGACGACCGACGACACCTGGCTGCTCGAGGTCAACGCTCGGCTCTCGAAGTCGCACGCGCCATTGTTCGAGCACGTCGACGGCGAGTACCACCACCAGGTGATGCTCGATGTGGCGCTCGGCGAAGATCCGCACCCACCGCACCGACTCGGTCGACACCCCCTTGCCGCGAAGTTCATGTGGCGCTCCCACGACGATGCGATCGTGCGGCACGTGCCGACGGGCGACGAACTCGACGAGCTGCGGCACCGGTTCCCCGACGCCGAGATCGAGTTCGACGTCCGGGAAGGGGACCGCTTGGCCGATCTCCCGTCGCAGGATAGCTACAGCTACGAACTCGCCACGATCTTCCTCGGCGACGACGACGAACAGTCGATGATCGACGACTACGAACGCATTCAGGCAGCGGCACACCTCGAACTCGAGCCGCTCCCGAACGACACCGAACTGGATGAGGAGGTGGCGCCGTGAAGACCACGACCGACACACCGCGCCGTGTCCGACACGTCGAGAACACCTGGATCCAGATGCCCGACGGGACCCGACTCGCCGCACGCATCTGGATGCCCGACGACGCCGCGGACGATCCCGTCCCCGCCGTCCTCGAGTACATCCCGTACCGGAAGCGAGACGGGGTACGAGTTCGCGACGAGACGATGCATCCCTACGTGGCCGGGCACGGGTACGCCTGCGTGCGCGTCGACCTGCGCGGCTCGGGTGACTCCGACGGTGTGCTCACCGACGAGTATCTCCCCCAGGAGCTCGACGACGGCATCGAGGTGATCCGATGGCTCGCCGCACAGCCCTGGTGCTCGGGACGCGTCGGCATGATCGGGATCTCGTGGGGCGGATTCAACGGCCTGCAGATCGCTGCGCTGCGCCCACCCGAACTCGGCGCGGTGATCAGCGTCTGCTCGACCGACGACCGGTACGCCGACGACGTCCACTACATGGGTGGCTGCCTGCTCGGCGACAACCTGTCGTGGGCCTCGAACATGTTCGCCTACAACTCCCTCCCGCCAGATCCGCTGGTGGTGGGCGATCGTTGGCGCGACACGTGGTTGCAGCGCCTGGAGGCCGACGAGCACTGGCTCGTCCCCTGGCTGGAGCACCAGCACCGGGACGCGTACTGGAAACACGGCTCGATCTGCGAGGACTTCGGCCGCGTCCAGGTCCCCGTGATGGCGGTGAGCGGTTGGGCGGACGGTTACTCGAATGCCGTGTTCCGACTGCTCGCCAACCTGTCCGGGCCGCGCCTCGGCATCATCGGACCCTGGAGTCACAAGTACCCGCACCTCGGAGTGCCCGGCCCCGCGATCGGCTTCCTGCAGGAGTCACTGCGCTGGTGGGACCACTGGTTGAAGGGCATCGAGACCGGCATCGCCGACGAGCCGATGCTGCGGGCCTGGATGCTGGAGTCGATGCCGCCGTCGGCGGCCTACCGTCAGCGCCACGGACACTGGGTGAGCGAAGCGACCTGGCCCTCGACCAGGATCGTCGAGCACCACTTCCACTTCGGCCACCATCGGCTCCTGGACGCCGCCGACCCAGCCGATCACGAGCTCAACGTTCGCTCGCCGCTGAGCGTCGGGCTGTTCGCCGGGAAGTGGTGCTCCTACAGTGCGCCGCCCGACCTGCCCCACGACCAGCGCGAGGAGGACGGCGGCGCGCTGGTGTTCACGAGCGACCCACTGTCCGAGACCCTCGAGGTGCTCGGCGCCCCGGTCGTCGACCTGACCCTCAGCTCTGATCGGCCCGTTGCGATGGTGGCGATCCGCCTGAGCGACGTCCAGCCCGACGACAAGGCGACCAGGGTGACCTACGGAGTACTCAATCTCACCCATCGCGACAGCCACGAGACGCCCACTGCGCTCGAACTGGGGTGCGCGTACGAGGTGACGGTCAAGCTCAACGACGTGGCACAACGGTTTCCCGCCGGCCATCGCCTCCGCTTGTCGGTATCGACGTCGTACTTTCCGCTCGCCTGGCCACCACCCGAGCCGGTCCAGTTGACGATCCACACCTCGACCAGCCGACTGCACCTGCCCGTGCGTCCACCTCGTCCGGAGACGACGACCTTCGACGAGCCCGTGGGGTGGCCGCCGAGCGAGTGCCGAACGGTGACCGAGGAACACCACCAGTGGAGAGTGGTGCGTGACCTGGCCATCGACCGATCGATGCTGCAGGTCATCGACGATCGCGGGACCTGCCGGCTCGACGACATCGACCTGACGCTCAGCCGCTCGACCACCGAGGAGTACTCCTACGAGGCCGACGACTTCGCATCACCGACCGGCAGCGTCGCGCAGGTCCGTGGACTCGAGCGTGGTGCCTGGTCGGTGAAGACGATCACGCGCAGCAGGCTCACGGGCGACGCGACGAGCTTCCATCTCACCGCCGAACTCGACGCCTACGAGGGTGAGCGTCGGATGTTCAGCCGGAACTGGAGCCGACGCGTCCCACGACGGCTCGTCTGAGTTCACCTCTCTGTCCCGGCGGCCTCGGCGACCCAGTCCCAGAGCTGTTCGCGCCGTTCCGCGGTGTCGGTTCTCTTCGTCGTCGGGAGCTTGTGGATCGGGCGCGGCGCGCGATCGAGCCAGAAGCGGCCGTTCGACGCGAGCGCCGTGTCGTCGGCGGCGAGCCAGACGAGGGTGTCCGCGCCCTGCTCGGGGGTCCGCAGGAACGGACCCATCACCTTCGCGAAGATCGGGAGTCCGTTGTCGACGCCGGGTGTGTCGGCCCAGCCGGGGTGGAGCGCGTGGAAGGTGATGCCTCGATTCCCGTGTCTCTCGGCCCACATCTCGTTGAGCGTGACCTGGGCACGCTTGGCCCGTGCGTACTGCTCGGTGCCGTTGTACTCCTCGGGGGTCATCTCGAGCCCGGACACGGTGAGCCCGGTGGCATACATCCCGCCCGACGACATCGTGAGCACGCGCGCCGGGGCCGAGGCGGCGAGGCGATCGAGCAGGAGGCTCGTCAGGAGGAACGGTCCGACGACCTGGCTGGCGACGGTGGCCTCGGTGCCGTCGGGAGCGACGCGGCGCTCGGGGTCGAGCGCACCGGCGTTGTGGACGAGGACATCGAGCTGGTCGTGGTCGGCGAGCACCCGTTCGGCAAGATGCCGGACCTGGTCGAGGTCGCCCATGTCGGCGGCGACCTGGGTGATCGACGGCTTGCCGGTGGCCCGGGTCAGTTCGGTGACGGCCCGCTCGTTGCGTTCGGCGGTGCGGCCGACGAGCACGACCGTGGCATTGCACCTGGCGAACTGTTCGGCGGCTGCGTAGCCGAGCCCCGACGTGGCGCCGGTGACGACGACGACCCGACCGGTGAGGTCGTAGTCGTCGAGGGGCGTCCAGCCGGCCAGCCGGCGGCGGGCTTCGTAGCCGAGGCGGGTGAAGCTCGTGACGACCGGTGCCTCGATGAGCGCGTCGGCGATCTCGCGACCGTTCATCAGGCTGATGCGGCGATCCGCTCGCCGGCGAGCGCGGCGACGAGCCCGGACGCAGCGCGGTCGCCGATTCGGTCGAACGTCAGCCCGAGCAGCGGGTCGGACAGACCGAGGAGGCCCTTCAGCTTCAGCTCGGCGTCGTAGGTGACGACCGAACCGTCGCCGTCGGCCACGACCGTGATCGTGTCCTCCGAGGTGAACAGCGCGTTCTCGGCGAAGGCCGTCATCGTGGTCGAGGTGGCGTCGAACGCGGTCGTCTCGTAGCGCAACGTCATCGTCCGGCCGGGCACCTTGACAGCGACGTCGAACGTGGCGCCCGGTCCGGGGCCGCGGCCCTCGACCTGCTCCACCCGGTCGACGCCGGGGTCCCACTCGGCGAAGTTCGTGAGGTCGGCCATGTAGGCGAATGCCTGGGTGGGCGGCATCGGGGTGCGGACGTGAACGACGTAGCGGGCCATGACGAGTCGAGCAACAATTCGACCCCGAGTATTCCGGACCCGAAGCTTTCGGGTCGCGATCGGAACTCGGGTGCAGTCGCGGCGTCACGGATGTCTACGGTGCACGCAATGACGAGCGTGGCCGTGCTGGGCAACCTCACGGTGCAGGCAGGTCGCCGGCGGGTGGAGGCGGTTGCCGCAGCGATCCGCGCGCGGGGGCGCGATGTCGTCGTGCTCGATGCGTACTCGACCGACGATGCAGCGGTTGCGGCCCACAGAGCTGTATCCGACGGGATCGATCGGCTGATCGCCGTCGGCGGCGACGGCGTGGTGCACATCGCCGTCAACGCCGTCGCCCGGTCCGAGACGCCACTCGGCATCGTCCCGCACGGCAGCGGCAACGACTTCGCCCGCGCGCTCGGTCTGTTGGACGGCACCCTCGACGAGCACGTCGAACGTGCGCTTGCCGACGCGGTACCGATCGATGCGATGCTCACGAATCACGGGTGGGTCGCCACCGTGGCGACGCTCGGATTCAGCGGGGACGTCACGGCTCGCGCCAACGCGATCCGCTGGCCTCTGGGGCAGCTCCGCTACACCGTTGCAACCCTGGCCCAGCTTCCACGACTCCGCTCGATCGCCGTGACGATCGATGTCGACGGACGACGCTGCGACATCGAAACCAGCTTGCTCGCCATCGGGAACACCGCCTGCTTCGGCGGTGGCATGCTGGTCTGCCCCGACGCCGAGCCGAATGATGGTCGCCTCCAGGTCGTGTGCATCGGCGCCGTCTCCCGCACCACGTTCCTCAGCGTCTTTCCGAGGGTGTTCTCGGGACGGCACGTCGGGCACGCCGACGTGAGCACCGATTCGGGCTCGGCCGTGACCATCGACGGGGACGATCTCGACCTGTGGGCCGACGGCGAACGACTCGGTTCGCTCCCGGTCACGATCGAAGTCGTGCCGGGCGCCATCCGTGTCGCCGGTGCGCTCCTCACTCGCTGACGCGCAGGCGCCGACGCCGGCGATCCTCGATGCGACCACCGGCTTCGGCGATCTCGAACCGTTGGACGACTGACGCGGCGGAGATCGCGCCCGGTCGGGGAATCGCGCAGGCGAGCAGCGCTCCGCCCCGGCGCGTGGCACAGTACGCAACGGTGAATGCACTCACGCTCCTGGCCCTCGTCGTCGGACTCGTCGGTCTGGTGGGGGGAGCCGAACTCCTGGTGAAGGGCGCGGCGACCATCGCGTCGAAGCTCGGCATCGCTCCCGTGATCATCGGGCTCACGGTGGTGGCGTTCGGCACCAGCGCGCCCGAGCTGGCCGTCAGCGTGTCGGCCGCGATCGGTGGCAGCGCCGACGTGGCACTCGGCAACGTCGTCGGGAGCAACATCGGCAACATCATGCTGATCCTCGGAGCATCGGCGATCGTCGGCGGACTCGCCGTGCAGCAACGGATCATCCGCTTCGACATCCCCTTGCTGGTCGCGGTGTCGGTGCTCACCCTGGTGCTGTCGCTCGACAACGACATCGGCCGTTTCGACGGCATCATCCTGTTCCTCGGTCTGGTCGCGTACCTCGGCTGGCTCATCCGCGAAGCCCGAGGCGAGCGCACCGACGTCGTCGCGGAGTACACCGAGTCGGTGGAGACCCTGGAGGGCGCGGCCCTCGAACGCCCCGTCTGGTTCAACGTGCTGCTCGTCGTGGCCGGCCTCGCCGTGCTGGTGATCGGATCGCAGTTGCTCGTCAGCGCAGCGACCGACATCGCGGAATCTGCCGGTGTCAGCGACCTGGTGATCGGGCTGACCGTGGTGGCCATCGGCACCTCGCTGCCCGAGCTGGCCACGTCGCTCCTCGCAGCGATCCGCGGACAGCGCGACATCGCCGTCGGCAACGTGATCGGGTCGAACCTGTTCAACCTGATGTCGGTCCTCGGCCTCACCTCGATCGTGTCCGGTGACGGCATCCCGGTCAGCGACGTGTCGCTGCGGCTCGACTTCCCGGTGATGCTCGCCGCCACGGTGATCCTCGTGCCGATCGTGTGGAACGGGTTCCGGATCAAACGCTGGGAAGGGTTCGTCCTCATTGCGTTCTACGCCGCGTACGTCGCCTACCTCGTGCTCGACGCCAGCGACTCATCGGCTGCCGGCGTCGTCGGACCAGCTGCCCTGATCGTGGCGCCGCTGGTTGCGATGACCTTCGCCGTCACCGGATACCAGGGATGGCGACGCCATCGGCGCGATCCGCACACGACCATCATGTGACGCGGGATGGTCCGGTGCGCGAGGTGCGTCGTACACGGCGATGCCGTCGACGACGTGCCGTCGGCCACGTGATTGCCCTCAGAGCTGCGGGAACACGGTGTAGTTGGCACCTCCGGTGGCGACGAACTCGTCGCTCCACGACGTGCCGTAGACGTCCTGGACCTCCTGGGCCTTGTCGGAATCGGCGCCGTCGGGGGTGGACTCGATCGTCCATGCCTGGCGCTTGTAGGTCCAGTTGCCGGGGAACAGCGCGTGCGCCTGTTTCCACCATCCGATCGCGGCGTCGTGGTCGCCGCGGCGTTCGGCGGCAAGGCCCAGTTCGAAGCACGCGGCAGCTCGGCTGTGCTCGATCGGGCGCGGCTGCGACCGTTCGATCACCTCGGTGGGGGAGAGGGCGTAGCGGCTGTCGGCGCCCCGGTTCGCCCAGTCGACGATGGCCGCCCGGTACGCCTCGGCGGTTGCGGGCATCTGTTTGAACTCGCCGAGTACGGTGCGCGTCCGCTCGGACATCTCGTCGGTGATCTCGATCGCTGCGAACGGGCTCGGTTGGATCGAGGCGCCCTCGGGCGGGCGCACCAGCGTGCCGTTCTCGTCGATCCACACCGCCATCGGCACGTTGCTGATGCCGAGCTGTTCGTCCACCCGGTGGTCGCTGTCGATCAGCGACGGATGTGTCGGTGCCGCAGCCGCGATCCAGGGCCGGGCCTTCTCGGGGTCGAGGTCGAGCGCGATGGTCACCACGCTGAGGCCGAGCGGTTCGAGTTCTTCGTGGAGTGCCTGCCACACGGGCAGGTCAGCCGAACAGCCTCACCACGACGCCCAGGCGACCAGCAGCACCTTGCGGCCGTGCATCGCCGACAACTTGAACGGGTTGCCGTCGACGTCAGGCAGTTCGATCTCTGGCACCACGGCGGTGGTCAGCGCCTGCCCGCCGCTCTCGGGCCCCAACGCCCATGCGCCTGCTGCCTCGTCGGCGACGAGCGCCATCCCCAGCCGCTCCGCCACCGAGGACACGTCGATCGTGCCCTTGGCGTTCACGGCCCCAGGCACCGGAACGCAGGCATCTCCCTTGCACATCCCCTCCGGTTTGGCAGCCCACCCGGTTGCCGCCTCGAACTCGTCGGCGCGGACATCGAGTGTGGTCAACAGCATCGGCACACTGTTCCAGCCGGGCGTCGTCGTCGGCGAAGCGAACGTCGAACTACGGTCGCTCGCATGAGTGACTCACCCGCCACTGCCCCCGCCGGCTGGCACCCCGATCCCCAAGGCCGCCACGAACTCCGGTACTGGGACGGGGCGAAATGGACCGACCACGTCTCCGACGCCGGGGTCACCGCGACCGATCCGGTGACCCCGAAGAAGTCGCTGTTCTCCCGCATCGAGGAGGCGGTGACGGTCGGCGACCAGGACGACGACGACGCGAAGGACAAGGTGCGGCGCCAGGTGGACGGCGAGGGCATGTTCGGGACCGGGGTGAACGCGCGCACCGATCGTGGTGGCGGCGCGCTGTTCTCCGAGCCGGTGCTGGTGGTGAACCAGAAGACCAAGATCATCGAACTCAACAACCAGTACAGCGTGTACGACCAGGACGGCAACGTGATCGCCACGGTCAACCAGGTGGGTCAGTCGTCGCTCAAGCAGGCCGCCCGGCTGGTGTCGAGTCTCGACCAGTTCATGACCCACAAGCTCGAGGTCAACGATCCCACCGGAGCGGTGCTGTTGCGGCTCACCCGTCCCAAGAAGATCGTGAAGTCGTCGATGGTCGTGTCGGATGCCGACGACAACGAGATCGGACGGATCGTGCAGCGCAAGGCGATCGGCAAGATCCGGTTCGGCCTCGAAGCCGGCGGCAAGACGGTCGGCATGATCAAGGCCGAGAACTGGAAGGCGTGGAACTTCCGCATCGAGGACGACGACGGCAACGAGGTCGCCCGCATCACCAAGACCTTCGAAGGCATCATGCGCACGGCGTTCACGACCGCCGACAACTACGTCGTGCAGATCCACCAGGACATCCCCGAACCGCTGCATTCGCTGGTGGTGGCCGCTGCGGTCAGCGTCGACACCGCGCTGAAGCAGGACGACCGCGGCTTCAACTGACGGCGCTGCCGAGGTCCGACGCCCGCGGCGTCCGGTCGGGCGGTGGTCCGGTTCGCGGTGTCGTTTCGCGTCGCAGGTGCGACTCGCTCGTCTAGTGTGCGGGCACGCAGCACAGCTCGGGGGGCGAGATGAGCAAGATCTTGATCGTGGGGAATCGATCGTTGGGTGGAGTCGAGCTCGGCAACATCGTGGCGGAGCGCTTGTCGGTGGGGACGTGCGAGATGCATCTGGTCGTTCCGGTACCGAGCCCGGTGGCAGCAGCGGTGGCCGTCGGTGCGGCGGCGCCCGACATGGCGATCACGCTCACCCGCGACGTCGAGGGCGACCGCCGCCTCGCCGAGAAGCAGTTGACCCAGGGCCTCGAATGGCTCCATCGGATGGGTGCCGAGTCCACGGGGGAGCTGGCGATGGAGTCCGATACTCCAGCGGTGGTGGCCG
>Ga0102938_10002909_pt1 | contig 12877 bp, 10 predicted proteins | sample SalPonR2_B_D2_MG_FD_84516 | JGI IMG/M metagenome (GOLD analysis project Ga0102938, IMG submission 84516) | Salt pond soil microbial communities from South San Francisco under conditions of wetland restoration - Salt Pond MetaG R2_B_D2_MG | ecosystem: Environmental > Aquatic > Marine >... | reverse complement strand
GATTTTTTTTTTATTAAAATTATATAAATTGATCAATTGACAAAAGCTATATATTTTAATAAAAAAAAATAAAAAAAAATTAAAATATAATTTTAATACGAATTTTAATAAAAAAAAATTGAAGAATGAGTTTTAATACAAGCAATGTTCTGTAATCCATTCAAAATTTTCCTTTTGTTTAAGTTCTACAGAGTCTTTATTGTTCACAACAATGTCTAATCTTATGGTTCCGACGACAGGAGTTACCACTTCAGAAACAAATTTGGCACCAATGACAAATGGAGAAGAAACCACTTTTTCAATAATTTTGTCCGTTTTTGATTGTTGCATATCTTGCGCTTTTGAAAACAACCTCACGACATGTGTTGGCACGAATTCTTCTGTTCCAGGAAGTTTAAAAAAGCATCTTTCTTTGTTATATATTTCGTTGTCGTTATCTATAACATTTTCTTTTCCCTTGACTCTAATCATTGTCTTTTGTAACTTATCGTTTATCTCTTGAACAACGTTATCTATTTTTGTTTTTGTTTTTGTGTCGATATATTCCAGTTTTTGACATGGTGGAAGCATACGTGTCACATTTCTGATGACCATTTCTTGCGCCGGTGTGTTTTCAGGAATCCGAATAAATGCAATGTGGTCTCTTTTAAAAAGAACATCTTCTATGGCAACTCCCCTATACATATTTTTCATATCAAATGTAGAAAACTGGGAACCAGGAACCTCGTACTTTGGTGACCATTCTTCAGGTCTATCTTTAAACATTTGAACAGGAACGACAGACCTCCAAGAATAGATAGTTTCTGGTTCATTAATAAAAGTTACAGAATCTTTTATATTTGATGCTCTTTGCCATTTTTTTGGTAATGGGGGCCCTATCATTTCGACATTCGGGGAATCTTGTTCTTCTTCAGTAACAACAGGATACATAATCGCTATTCTTTGATAAAACGTGGAAAGTCTTCTGTCTTTATGTTCGATGATCATATCTTGATTTTTGCAAAGATCCATATTTTCCAATTCTCCTGGATTCTGAAGTTTTGAATGATCATGATGTTTTTTCATATATCTCATTGTTTGCCCTACCATGACTCTGATGATGGCATCTTCTTTTTTAGCTTGAGTTGTAATAGCTTCTACTTTTTTTTTGATAGAAGATTCATAACACGAAATCGGCGCTAATCTAGGGTTCAACATGCCGGTACCTTCTCCAACTAAAACAGGAAGCCTTTCGGTCCATACAGCATAGTCTTTATATGTAGTTCCATCCGTCCACTTGATATTTTCAACACTTGAGTCATCATGCTTTGTCCATGTTTTTTGAAACATCTTTAAAGATTGTCTCATGGGAATAAACATGGTCCACATATGTGCACCAGAACCCGATTGAATATCTTCTGGAGAATCTAATAAAGGATTTTCAGAAATTGAACTTCCCTTTCCGCTCTCTTTTATATTTCTAGAATCCACTGAACCAAGCACTGCAAAACACATGTAATTTTTGGCAATGTTTTGAGCAGCGTGCAGTAATTGATTATCTTTAGGAATGTTTTTCATATCTCGGAATCCTCTATATATTCTGGTAATTGCGTTGGACACTCCTTCACAATCATCTGCTCCTTTGGCAAACGGGTCGTCACAAGATTCCGTAACCACATGGTATTTTTTAGAAGAAAAACGTTCTCTAGACCGTCTATCGTGATTGAAATCATCATAATCAGCAACATAGGGAATAGAATTGGGAAGAATGGTACAAGCTTCAACAAACGAAGAAGCCATTAAATTCCATTTGGTATCATAAGGAATTCCCCCTATAATATCGTTTGGAGATTCTAATACTCCACTCTGAATCATTTTACCGTACTTAATAAACTCTTCTTTTTCAACAAAGTTCCTTTCTAACGAAATTTCTATTAATTTTGTATAAAGTTTTTGATTGTAATTATCTTCTCCGTAATGGTTGGTAAAATAACGGTTTCCGGGAAGAGGAACAGCATCCGTCACAAAAAATGGAAAATTGACTTTTTTCATAATTTCTATGCTAGGTTTTATTCCGTTGCATATTTTTAGTTTTTTTGAAAATTCTTCTGAAAACGGAAATTTATCTCTTTGTATTGCCAACATAACTCTAGATTCAATAAAAGGTATGTTTTCTCTTGTAATGTCAAAAAGAGAAGCATCTCTGAAAAACTTTGATGATATTTTTTCTATAGGACCCCAATCTTTTGAATCTCGGGTTGGTTTAAAAGATCCAGAACCATATTTGTGTTTCACTATTATTGATCCTTTGTAAAATGGTTTATCTAACAACATTCTCGACGATTGAAGAATAATAGGGACTTCGTATGTGGCATTTTCAACATTGCTCTCAAGTGGAGAATGAACCGTTTCAAAAACATTTTTAGCCATACCCGAAGAAATAAAATGAGAGTAAATATATTCATCTGTTTTATCGTTTTCATGATGGTCGTGTTTGTTCATTATTTGTACAAACTTAGAAGAATCTTTCTTGGTCTGATTATCATCAACGAAAAAAATTAGAGGTATGAGACAAGACCCTGTCTTTTGTAATCTGAAAACACCTTCGCTGGATTTGCTGTGTGCAAATAATTGAACACAGATAGCCGCATCTCTGGGCCATGGAGCAGGTGTCGAAATATTGACAACCATCTTATGTTCAACAGACAATTTTCCTTCTTGGTCTTTAGACCATATTACTGGAAATTGAGTGTATCCTACTTTAGGAGCTTCTCTAAGCGTACTATGAACACCAAAAACAGGATCGTGTTCCTTAGACGAAAGGTCGCTTTTAAACCATAAACTAAAAGGTATTTGATATAGAGAGTCTTCTTCGTTTCTTTCACCGCAGACGTGAATAGTGTTTCTTTCAATTAATCTTTCTTTATCGGTGTTTTTATCTATCAGGTTCAATGAATGGTCAAAACGTATCATTTTCTTTTTCAAATTTATTGATGTACTAATAAATGGTATTGGTTTATATGGGTTTTCTTCTCGCAGAATTATCCGTTTAATTTTTTATATTGCTATATATTTTTATGTTTTTCTAAACAAAAATAACAGTATTAACGTACATTCCGTTTTCTTTTTTAAAAAAAAAAAGAAAATGTAAATTTAAAAAAAAAATCCAGACGATGTATATTTATATATATAAATATACTGATGGATAGCTGCGAATTTGAAACACCATCGGGGTATGTTTGTCGATTAAGCTGGCAAAACTGGGTTATTAAATGTTCATTGGAAAGATATAGGCCATCAAATATGAAAAAAAGACATGTCACTATAGACTCAACTATGTCTGTGCCGGACATGATTTCCTATACCTTTCAAGAAACAACTTCCAGGAAACGTGTAGGATGTTCTGTATCTAAAAAAGCTCGAAAACAATCAAGATCAACAAAAAAATACAAAAAACATGCTCGAATGTTTGAAAAAGGAGAGCTTTCAGCTTCGTCTAGTCATTTGCTTGACAGAGAAGTTGTCGATCCACTAAATTTAGAAAATAAAACAAATTTTAGTATTAATTTATTTGAAGCTGCTATTCGACTGCAGGACAAAGGAGTCCAATACAACAATACAAAATTTCCAGCCATAGTTATAAAATTTCGTAGACCTTCTTCTGCTGTTTTGGTGTTTTCTACCGGAAGCATCATATGTACAGGAGCTAAAGACGAACTAACTGCAACATACTTGGTAAACTATATGGTTGGATTGCTGAGAGTTCGTATGTATCCATCGTTAAGAATAAAACCTGGAACGTGGAGCATCGAAAATGTAGTGGCAGACACTCATGTAAAAAACAAAATCGATGTTTATGGGTTTTCAAAAAAATATGCAGAAAATTGCAACTATGAACCAAAAATATTTTCTGCAGCCACCTATAGGAAAAAAATTATCGATTCTTCAGGCGAAGGAAAAAAGATAGCCATTCTTATTTTCAATTCTGGAAAGATTGTGTTTACCGGAGCCAAAAACAAACAAGAGATTATTTCTGCTTTTCATGGTTGTTTGTCTGAACTTTCCCCTTTTATTGAAAAATAAATAGTGTTGTGTTATGTAAAAATATAAACTAATTTAAAAAAAAACAACATATGTTTTGTGTTTCGTATGAATCTGATAATAACCATCTCAATCTCTGTTGATAATTTAAATTAAATTAGATACCTTCTACCTCTGCAAACCGATAAGGACATATTTTTTTTTTAATCTAATTCAATCATGTCACACACTACAAATACCGCAGAAATTGCCATGTATGTGGAAGCATCCGTGCTTGCCGCTTTATCTTTGGCTTATGTCGTCTGGGCTTCTTGGGCAGGCGGGCTTGTCGAAACTTTTTTGGGAAAACGTAAAAACGCTAGAATGTCTTACCATAGATTTGCACTTCTTGCCATAGCATTTGGTGCTATGGCATTATCACTATCTATTTTTGTCATGACTCAAAGTGAAGGGATAACCACCAGAAGAGACGGAGTAATTTCAGAATATGCTCGACAAATTGGACTTGGGGTTGCTGTTGCTTCCATTGTATTTTCTTTTGGGCAATATGCAATGTTTACTGAAGCTTCGACCGTTGTCACAGTAACTCTCACATTAGTTGCTTTTGCTTGCGCTACTTTTGCAAGTCTTACTTCTGCAACCAATCTATATTGGGTATTTTTTGCATACTGGCTCGCTTCTGTAGTAGCATCAGCGTACTGTACCTTTGTTGGACAACGAATCAAAGATGTATACTGGTACACAAATCTTGTTGTATGGGGTCTCGTCTGGTTACATGTAGCATTATACGGGTTATGGTTGATTCTTTCTCCTCAAGTATCAGATGTCATCAATAGATCTACCGAAGCCATTCTTTATGCTGTATTTGATTGCTTGATCTTTTTAACCGCTGGAGTAGGAATTGGAGTTACATTTACAGCAACCGTTCCACTTGGGGCTGTAATGGCACCGCGCAACAAATGGAACCACATGCAACAAAGAATGAAACAAAACATGTGAAATTTCAAAGAATAAAAAAAGAATAGAGAGATATACAATATATGTATAAATATATATATATACAAATTTAAGAATTTTTTTTAAATTAATACCTAATAAATAAATTTAATTTTAATTTTTTTTTTAAAAGAAAAATTAATGACAAATTATTTACAAAATTAACAAAAAAAAAAATTAATTGTCACTTTATATATTAACATTCAAAAAGAAAAAAAATCATGACGTCTACATACGAAAAAACTGAATACAAATTGCCATGTAAGATGAGGTGGAAAGAAAAACATAGATCAGGAACACCGCGATTTGAAATGAATAAACCTAAAAAGTATCTATTTTCCGGGAATGAAATATTATGGTTTACCCAACAACAATTAAAAGCCCTGAAAGATATGGAAAAAGCTATAAAAATACAATAATCGGATGATATATATGTATGTATGTATGTGTAAAATATACAAAAAAAAATTGTAATTATTGATTTTGTGTAAATAAAATTATTGTAAAAAAAAATAATATTACTCTTAATTTTATTTTAATTATACAATCTTTAAAAATTAAAACCAGGACAACCGTTTTCTTTCAACCACTCTATGTTTTCTGGATTCCTAGATTGAATGGCACCATAAGGTGTAATCTTATCCCAAGGACAACCATTTTCTTTCAACCATTTCATATTATCCAGGTTTCCATATTTGGCAGCATAAGCAAAAGTAGCTGGACCCCAAGGACAACCATTTTCTTTCAACCATTTCATAATATTCAAGTATCCACGTTCGGCAGCACAAACAAATATACTTGAATTCAAAACACAACCATTATTTACAAGGTATTCCATAAAGGTCACCCTTGGTTCCTTATCTTGTTCTAAATACCTCCATTTATACTTTGGGTCTGGTATTCTCTGAGACAGATGCTTGAAAACTTTACACGTCACTTGTAAAACTGATTTCATCCAAGGAATACGTGGAAATATTTCTGTTTCCCATATTTCAAAAGGCAAATCCAACACATTTGCATTAGTATGCCTGATTGGTTTTATTATTCTGTATTTCATTTTTTTTTGTGTTTTATGTATTCTAATTGTTTTGTAATTTTATCTCTTATCCTTATTGATGTTGTTGTTGTTCATGATTTAAATAAAGTGTTTATTTAAAACTCTAAACTAAAGAAATTTCATTTAAACTCTAAACTCTAAACTAAAGAAATTTCGTTGATTTGATACTTAAAAAAATAATCTATAAACTAACGAAATTTCATAATTAATTAAAAAAATAATTACCATGCAAGATTGTTTTTGTTTTAATTTTTTTTTATTTTATTAAATAAGTCTTTATTTTTTTTAGTTGGAACCAGGACAACCATTTTCTTTTAGCCATTTTGTGTTGTCTGAATTTCCGCAGTTAACAGCAAAGGAAAATGTGTCTTCATTCCAAGGACAGTTGTTCTTTTTTAGCCAATCCATAATGGTCAAGTCTCCGTATTGAGCAGCATAAGCGAAAGTGAAACTATCCCAAGGACAGTTGTTCTCTTTAAGTTTTTTCATCACTTTCAATTTTCCATATTCAGCAGCTGTGATAAATGCACCTTCATCCCAAGGGCAGTTATTTTTTATAAGCCATTGTATAGCCTCTATATTCCCATTTTTAACGGCAGAAGAAAATGTATCTGAATTCCAAGGACACTTGTTCTTTTTGAGCCACTTTAGTATCTTCAAGTCTCCTTTTTCAGCAGCACGGGCAAACACATATGAATTCAAAGGACACCCATTGTTTTTCAACCATTCCATATTGGCTATATTTCCATGTAAAATAGCGCATATAAATGTGGGTAAAGTCAAAGGGCGGTTTTTGCTTCTCAGCCATTTCATAACATGCAAATGACCATTTTTAGCAGCGTGGCGAAATGTGATGTTGTCCAATCGAGAACCACAATCAATAAGATATTCCATAAAGGTTATCTTTGGTTCTTTATCTTGCTTTAAATACCTCCATTTTTTCTTTGGATCTGGTATTCTCTGCGACAACTGTTTGAATTCTTTACACGTTCCTTGCAAAATTAGTTTCATCCAAGGAATATAAGAAAATATCTCTATTTCCCATAATTCAGAAGGTAAATTCAACCAATTTACATGAGTGTGTTTGCTCTGTTTTGTGGGCCGAAATTCATCTCTTTCATGTCCTGTACACTCTTCCTGACTTCTTTTCATAGTTTGCTGCTGATTTTACATATATCAAAAAAAATTGAACAACTCTAAACTCTAAACTAACGAAATTTCAATTAAACTCTAAACTCTAAACTAACGAAATTTCAATTTAACTCTAAACTTTAAACTAACGAAATTTCAATTAACTCTAAACTCCAAACTAACGAAATTTCATAATTAAACAAAAAAAAATTAAAGTTGTCAAAAAAAAATAATTTTAACTTTTTGTCTTTATTTTATTAAGTGAGTTTTTTTTTTATTAAAACACAGGACAACCATTTTCTCTTAGCCATTTGATGTTTTCTAAGTTACCCTTATCAATAGCAAATTCAAATGTGTCTTCATCCCAAGGACAGTTGTTTTTTTTGAGCCACTTCATGATATCCAAGTCTCCGTATTGAGCAGCATAGGCAAAAGTTAAAGGGTTCCAATGACAGTTGTTCTTTTTCAGCAGTTTCATCACCTCCAATTTACCATTTCGAGCAGCTGAAATAAATGCACTTTCATCTGAAGGACAGTTATGTTTTATCAACCATTGTATAGCCTTTATATTCCCATTTCCAACTGCAGACGTAAATGTATCTTCAGTCCAAGGACACTTGTTTTTTTTGAGCCACTTCATAATTTTCAAGTCTCCTTTTTCAGCAGCGCAACAAAAGGAATAGGAATTCAAAGGACAGCCACTCTTTTTCAACCACTCCATATTGGCCATATTTCCGTGACCAACAGCACATAAAAATGTGAATATAGTCCAAGGACGGTTTTTCTTTCTCAGCCATTTCATAATATGCAAATGTCCCCTTTCAATAGAGCGGTGAAAAGTGGTGTCATCCAAACAAGAACCATTATCAATAAGATACTCCATGAAGGATATCTTTGGTTCTTTATCTTGTTCTATATACCTCCATTTTTTCTTTGGTTTTGGTATTCTCTCAGAACAATATTTGAAATCTTTGCACGTTCCTTGCAAAATTGGTTTCATCCAAGGAATATAGAGAAATATGTACATTTCCCATAATTCAGGAGGCAAATTCAACCAATTTACATGTGTGTGTTTGCTCTGTTTTGATGGTCTATATTCATCTCTTTCGTGTTCTATGCGATCTGCCTGACTTCTCTTCATAGTTTTGCTGTTGAATTTACCTATATTAAAAAAAAAAGTAAACAACTCTAAACTCTAAACTATCGAAATTTCATTAAAACTCTAAACTCTAAACTATCGAAATTTCATTAAAACTTTAAACTCTAAACTAAAGAAATTTAATAAAAACTTTAAACTCTAAACTACCGAAATTTCATTAAAACTTTAAACTCTAAACTAAAGAAATTTAATAAAAACTTTAAACTCTAAACTAATTAAATTTCTTTAATATATAATTTTTTTAATTCAAATAAAAATCAACACGATATGGATCATAGCGACTTGCCTACTAGAGACGTCATCGAAATTTCAGATAATTCAGACAAAGATACTTGTGATCGTCCTGCTCCATTCACACTAATACCAAGTAGTGTATCCACTACTACAAAAAGCTACACAAAGAAAGAGAAAAAGATTACTACCACTTCATCGCATGTTGTAACGACTTCTACGTCTTCTGCTCCTGCTCCTGCTCCTGCTCTTACTCTACACTCTAACCTAGGAGAAGAATACACATCACAAATTGTAATAGAAGACAAATGTACTATTCTGAACAATGGAAAGAATAACGTTCAAACGGACAACGCTTTCTGTTACTGCAACTTGATGTCTTTCGAGGAATTTTTAGAAAATAGATGTAAATATTGTGTCATTATAGGAGATTTCATGTCTCGTATGAAGAATATGCTACAACTTGATGATTGTTCTGATGAAATTTCATTGAATTTTCAACTTGGAACAAATAAGAAAAAAAGAAAGACACCAGAACCAAAAGTAGAAATTTCGACATGCTCTATTTGTTTTGAAGATTATGGTCCAGGAGAATACGTGCAAAAAGTAGACTGTTTTTGTAATAGAGGATACTTTCACAAAAAATGTATAGATAAATGGCTCAAGAAGAAACAGACTTGTCCTCTCTGTAGAGATTCAGTATCAAAAAATACTAAAAAAATTAAAATATAAATTAATAAATAAATTATTTAAAATTTCAGTTTTTTAATTTTTTTTTTCTCAAGTCAAAACTCTAAACTCTAAACTTGTGAAATTTAATATTTTTTTTTCAAGTCAAAACTCTAAATTCTAAACTTATTAAATTTAATATTTTTTTTTTCAAGTCAAAACTCTAAACTCTAAACTTACGAAATTTCGTTTTTAAAAGTTAAAACTCTAAACTAACGAAATTTCATGAACAATAATTTCAAATTGTTATTCTGATAATAAAATTGGGTTTTTAATAAGCGCCAGGACAACCATTTTCTTTCAGCCATTCTATAACATTGATATTTCCGAGTTGAATAGCATGAGAAAATACAAATATATCCCAAGGACATCCACTTTCTTTAAGCCATTGTAGATTATCTAGATTACCACATTCGACCGCTCCAGCAAATGTGGCAATATTCCAAGGACAACCACTTTCATGCAACCATTTCATATTATCCAAGTTTCCATGTTTAGCGGCATGTGTAAATGTATATTCATTCCAAGGACAGTCGTTAACCCTTAACCATTTCATATTATCCAAAATTCCACATCTAGCAGCCATGGAAAATGTATCTGGACCCCAAGGACATTCGTTTTCTCTTAACCATTTCATGACATGTAAATGTCCATATCTGGCAGCCGTGGAAAATGTAGATTTACCCCAAGGACAACCTTTTTTTTTAAGCCATTTTATGTTTTCCAAATTTCCACATTTGGCAGCCATATCAAATGCAGAAACATTCCAATCAAAACCATTCTTTTTCATCCATTTTATAATTTTTAGATCTCCGTGTTCAGTAGCGTCAGAAAACGTATTTAAATCCTGAGGACACCCGTTATTTTTCAACCATTTGATATTTTTCAAATCTCCATATTTAATAGCGCCCTTAAATGTGTGCATACCCCAATTGCAGTCATTTTCTTTCAACAACTTCATTATTCTTATATCTCCATATAAAGCAGCTTGAGAAAATATATTTCCGACCCAAGGACATTTATTTTCTATTAGCCATTTTATGTTTTCCAAATCTCCATATCTAATAGCTTCAAAAAATGTATGAAAACTCCAAACACAACCGTCTTTCCTTATCCATTTCATAACCTCTAAATTACCACTTTTAGATGCCCAGAAAAATGTATTGTAATCCCAAGTGCAACCATTTTTTTTGAGATATTCCATAAAAAATATCCTTGGTTGGGTTTCTTCTCTCAAATATCTCCACCTTTTCATTGGGTTTGGTATCCTCTGAGATATATGTTTGAATTTTTTACACGTCATTTGTAAAACTGGCTTCATCCAAGGAATATGAAAAAATATCTCCAGTTCCCATATTTCATGAGGTAAATCTAACCAATTTACATTGCTATGTTTGTTTTTGGTTGATGGCCAATATCTATCTTTTTCGTGTTCTCCATACTCTAATTCTTTTCTTTTCATTGGTATTGGTGTTGTTGTTTATTTAAACTTTTTTTTAAAGTCTAAACTCTAAACCATCGAAATTTCATAAAGTTATAAACTTTGAAAATAATAAAAAAAAATAGTCTAAACTCTAAACCATCGAAATTTCATAAAGTTATAAACTTTGAAAATAGTAAAAAAAATAGTCTAAATCCTAAAATTCAAACTAACGAAATTTCTATTTAAAAAATAAAAAGAGATAATATTGTATTTAATTTTTTTTTATTTATTACATAATATAATTGTTGTCTTTCAACCATTTTAAACTTTCCTTATTTCCATATTTACAATTAAATAAATATATATATGGTTCCCAAGGACATTCATTGTCTTTCAACCATTCCAAAATTTCTAAGTTTCCATATTTGACCGCGCAAGAAAATATGTGTGAATTCCAAGGACAATCATTTTCTTTCAACCATTTTATAATCTTCAGATCACCAAATTTGACAGAGTTATAAAATGTAATGAAATTCCAAGGACAGTTAATTTTCTTTAACCATTTCATAATTTTCAGATTTCCATGTCTGGCGGCAGCTGAAAATGTATCTTCATCACAAGGACATTTAACCTTTTTTAGCCATTTCAAATTCTTTAAATTTCCATTTCTGACTGCATAGACAAATGTATCTGAGTTCCAAGGAAAGTTGTTTTCGTACAGCCATTCCATGACGCGTAAATTTCCTTTCTTAGCTGCACACATAAATGTATATGAATCCCGATGACAGTCATTGTTTTTCAACCACTTCATGATTTCCAAGTCTCCAAGTTTAGCCGCATAGGCAAAAGTAAAACGATCTAAAGTACAACCGCTTTTTGAAAGATATTCCATAAAAAATATCCTTGGTTGGTTGTCTTTTTTTAAATATCTCCAATTTTCTTCCGGAGTTAGTATTCCTTGAGAAATTTCGTAAAAATCTTTACATGTTCTTTGCAAAACTGATTTCATCCAAGGAATTTGAGAAATTATTTCCATTTCCCATATTTCGCGGGGCAAATTTAACCAATTTGGACTAGTGTGCTTGCTTTGTTTTGTTGGACGACTGGCTTCTCCTTCAAGATCTTTATACTCTAATTGTTTTCTCTTCATGCTGTTGTTGCTATTATTTTAAAATTAGTAACAAAAAATATAAACTCTAAACTAACGAAATTTCATTTAAAACTTTAAACTCTAAACTAACGAAATTTCATTAGAAACTTTAAACTCTAAACTAATGAAATTTCATTAAAAACTTCAGAATTATTAATAGCTTTATCACTGACTGATGATTTTAATTGATCTTCATTATAGACAAGACAAAAAGTAGATGGTAATAAAGTAGAATATTATATTCATATTATGTTTGTAGATTTAACACTATAGTAATTAATTTCATAAATTAATTCCTTGGGTATTTTACCAAGTAATTCTCCAAACTTGTTCTTTCCTGAAAATAGTATTCGTCCTTTTTCCCACCAGTTTCCGTTTTTTGGAAAGAAATATTTTAAATTTTTTAATCTTCTTATCCTCTTATCTGGATAAATCATCAAAATCTTATGTTCCAATTGCAATGTTACGCATACATGTTTATATAATTCCCTTTGCACGATCACTTCCACTATGTTATTAAAAACTAAATATAGGGGTCGCAAATCAGGAATATTTTCTATTTTCTTTGATATTTGGGCCATTTGATCAATAGATAAATATAAATTATACGATTTGGTGAGATTTCTTATTTCTTGTGGTAGTTCACTAATTTGATTGTTGAATAAAATCAATTTTTGTAAATTAGTGAGTTTTCCTATTTCCCCTGGTATTTTCGAAATTAAATTTCCAGATAAATCCAAATGGAACAAATTAGTGAGTTTCCCTATTTCCCCTGGTATTTTCGAAATTAAATTTTCAGATAAATTCAAATGGTCCAAATTAGTGAGTTTCACTATTTCCCCTGGTATTTTCGAAATTAAATTTCCAGATAAATTCAAATGGAACAAATTAGTGAGTTTCCATATTTCCCCTGGTATTTTCGAAATTAAATTTCCAGATAAATCCAAATAATTCAATTTAGCGAGTTTTTCTATTTCCTTT
>Ga0102938_10002908_pt1 | contig 12878 bp, 7 predicted proteins | sample SalPonR2_B_D2_MG_FD_84516 | JGI IMG/M metagenome (GOLD analysis project Ga0102938, IMG submission 84516) | Salt pond soil microbial communities from South San Francisco under conditions of wetland restoration - Salt Pond MetaG R2_B_D2_MG | ecosystem: Environmental > Aquatic > Marine > Intertidal... | reverse complement strand
CTTTGAACTCACTGGCCTGGGGACTTGGGTTGTGTGTCAGTTTGCTCGGCAGCGAAAGGCTGCTGGCGGCCGATTGGACGCTCGACGAAATGGTGACCAACCGCAATGGCCAACGGGTCTTCAACGCGCGACCGGTCGATGTGGAGCTACAGAATCCGTGGCCGCCGGCGATGGAGGCTGAGTTTCAGCGTCGTGCCAATGAAATCATTTCGTTGCAAACCGAACAAGTCAAAGGTGGTGTGAACACCTACTTCGAAAACGAAAAGCGGACCTACGGTTATTTAATGGCGCATGTGCTGGGTGGCAAACAAGATGCCGCGTTGAAAGATCTTCAGGCACGTGATCATCAACATCAAGAATGGCATCGTGAAACGGCCGGAATTGACTATTACGCCTGCTTCACATTGAAGCATCAGATGCGAAAGTATTTTTACTTTGGTGATTTGCTTGAACCGGAGTATCGCAAGCAGATGTTTGCTGGGGCCAAACTGTGGACGGCTCAGGATCCAATGCGCCGGCCGCACTATGCGTATCAGGGGCCAAAGGAAGGTTGGGGCCCCGACGCACGGAACAGTTGGGTCGACATTCGTGGCACGGAAAATCTGTTTTTGATGCGACTGACCAGCGTTTACCTAATGGCAGAGGAGACAGGCAACCGTGACACGGCGGGGCTTTATAGGCAAGCCATCTTGGACTACACCCGCACGCTGTACCGAGTAGGGATCGGCGAATGGGATTCAGAGAACTACCACGGTCATTCGATTGCTCCACTGTTGAACTTGTACGACTTTGCCAAAGATCGCGACGTTCAGTTGGCGGCCAAGGCGTGCCTCGACTTCTATGCCGCCGCCGGAGCGGTGAAATATTGGCGAGGTGGTTTTAATGGTCCTACCAAACGTGACTACAACCATGCACAGCCCTTTGGTGGTAGTGCCGCCAATGCGTTGTGGGTTTGGTTTGGGGAGCATCCCCGGGGAAAGACTGACCACTGGGAGTCCGATGAGGTTCATCAAATTACGAGTGCCTATCGGCCGCCGTTGGCGGTGGTTCAGTTGGCTCGCAAGCAGTTCCCCAAGCCGGTCGAAATTTTTGCCGCCAAACCTGCTTACGAAGCCACCACACAATCCAAGTCAGACAGTGCACCGGAGTACGCCGAGACGCAGTACATCGCACATACGTATCAGATGGGCTCGCTGACCGGCGGTACTTCGGTCGATGGCGGCGATGTGAATGGCTTTAAGATTTTGGCTTGGGACGAGCAGCAAGGAGCCGTGGCGTTGCATGCGGCACCGAGCGAAAACGCCAGTTACCCAGGATCACCGATGTACAAGCAGGGCGTCGTGGCAGCTGCGAATCGAGTGGCACAACAAGAAAACGTGGCGCTGTGGTTGGTGCAGGATGGGCAATCACCGTGGTTATGGACGATTCCCGATGATGTCAAAGTCAGCTCGCAGCAAGGGGTCACTTTCTTGGAGTGTGATCGGACTTGGGTTGCCATTCGACCGCTTGGTGCGGGGCCCCTCCAGGTCGATGCCGAGCGAACTTCGCAGCTAAACGACAATCCGAAATCGAGCTTTCTGGGGCATCAAGTATTAAGCACGCGGGGCGCGAACGACCGCTACTGTGGGCTGGCGATCGAGGTGGGTGAGCGAGAGTCGCACGGTTCGCTGGCCAAGTTTAAGCAAGCGGTCTTGGCAGCGGAGGTCGATCTAGCGGAGTTAGATGCCGGGGTGGCACGCTACAAAACGACCGATGGCAAATGGCTGGGTATTCACTGGAATGAGGATCCCCTGCGGCTCGGCGTGTGGCGAAATGGCCAGCGCCGCGACTTGAGCAAGCTCTCGCTGTATGACAGCCCCGTGATCTCGGCCGCCTGGGGAGCTGGCATGTTAGAAGTCAACGCTGGTGATGCGAGCTTTCGCTGCCAAGTCGATTCCGCAGGTCGTGTCACTTTCGACTGATGTGTGGCGATGTCTGCTCGTTCTCTGCTCAGACTCGGGTCCGTCCTCCGCAAAGCAATAAAAGTCTGCCGCAGCGCGTTGGTGTTCCGCTTTTAGGAACCGTGTGCTAACACGCTGCGTGCCGAACCATCGATGTTGCGGTTGGACCGCTGTGATGCCTAGACCCCTAAATAAATTCGGCTTGGCACTTCTCGCAGAGATCGAAAGTGTCGTAATACGAAACCCAGCCCGCGTCAGCTTGCTCTGGATGGACTTCGATTTTGTCAAGCAGTTCCTCGACCAGCAGGCGGTAAGCTTCGACGTCCGTGTAGTGATCACAAATCGTTAGGTTGACGCCGTGGTCCGCCATGGCATCGAGGAGCGTGTCGAGAGCCGCCCCAGCTTCTTCTTCGGTCTGTACGTCTTGAGGTTTTGGCAGATGCAGTGGCCCCTCGATGAGGTTTCGGATCGGTTCGTCTTTGGAGCCATCGGTGATCTCATCCCATTGTTCATACATCGCTTCGATTTTGGGATCGAGACCAGGAATCACGTCGCTCCAGGCGCGCCGTTCTCCGGGCTGGCCCGGATTCAACGCATCGTCTTTTTCGATGGGCCTATCGAGATCGTTCGCATCGATCACAGGAAGCGGACTAGGCACCGCGGGAGGAGCGTCGTCGATGAAATTCAGGACCGGATTGATCACTTCCAAAACCACATGTCCGTTGTGGCTGAACCATTCCAGGTGCAGCGACGTGCCGCGGTCGACCGGAGGTGTTTCTCCACGCGCGATCCCTTCGTGAACCGCTTCCACCGACAATCGTGGCCCATGGACTTCTTGCCAGAAGCAATCGCCAGCCTCGCCGACTTGCTCGCTGTGCAGCGATTCCGGCAAGGGCACCGGTGCAGGTGATTCGGCTTCTGTCGATTCAAATTCGAACGACCGTGACTTGAGAGAGCCCGAGAGATTTCCCGTCAGTTTTATCTCCACAGTGATCGGTTTCCATTCGTTAGGACTCTCCTCTGAACGCGGGGGCCAAAGCTGCAGCTCACCGGTGATCACGTTGTGCTCGCGATTGCTCAGCCGACCACGAACCCGATGGGGATGGAGTCGCATTGCCATGATGGATGAACCCTTTCATTCGAAGGAAGCGTGAAACAATCGAAGTAGGAGTGAAGCCGCATTCGCCTTGCCGGCAAGCACGGCTCGCCTCGTCGTCACGCGACGATGTCTTAAGTGGACGCAAGTATACGCACCCGGAGAGCCTCGTCAAGTGTTGACTAGCTGCCGGGGCAGAGTGCATTGCAGGCTGACTGGTTTGGTCGAGTCCGGCCCATTTCGTGCGCCGCAACGGGCGGTCGCACGACTAGCTAACCCAACGTTTCCTACTAAGCACCTCCCGAAGAATCTTTGGGTTTTAGCTTTCGGTACGCGGGCATCCCGCCCGCACGTTTTGGCGGAAGCGGGCGGGACGCCCGCGCACCGTTGTACCGAATCACTTCACCAGACATGCTTAAGCCAGCGTTTCGATCGTGCTCCGGTGCCAAGCCTGGAACTCTTCGGCATCCTCCCCTTCGCGTTGGGCAAACGCCAGCATCGATTCGCGTCGGAGCTTGAATTCTCCCCGCAAGACTTCGCATTGCTCACGCCACTCGGGATGCTGCACTGCGGTGATGGTAAGGATCTGATCGACCAATGTAAAACGATCGATGTGGTTCGCTGCGAGCAGGCTGAGTGGCGTGGTGGTGGTGCCTTCTTCGATATAGCCGTTGATGCGAAACCGTTCGGTATGTGGTCGATTCCACAGCAGCTGCTTCACCGCCGATGGGTAACCATGGAAGTTAAACACGACCGGTTGTTCCGTCGTGAAGTAATGCTGGAAGTCTTGGTCGGTCAAGCCATGCGGATGAAACGACTGCTGTTCCAAAATCAGCAAGTCGGTCACGTTGATAAACCTCAGTCGCAGTTCTGGCAGCACAGCGAATAAATATCGCGCCGCGACGACCGCTTCCGCCGTGGGGTAGACTCCTGCACAGGCCAAAACCACATCGGGCGATTCCGCGTTGTAAGAGCTGATCCAGCGCCAAATCGAGATGCCTTGTCGGCAATGCTTTTCGGCTTCGTCAACGTCCAGCCATTGCGGCATCGGTTGTTTGGAAGCGATCACCAGGTTGATCTTGTCGGTGCTATTCAGGCAATGGTGCATCGTCGACAGCAGGCAGTTCGTGTCGGGTGGTAAGTAGATGCGCACATGCTGGGCTTTCTTGTTCAGCAGAGTGTTAATAAAGCCCGGCATCTGGTGTGAGTAACCGTTGTGGTCTTGTCGCCAACCTTCACTGCTGAGCAGATAGTTCAGCGAAGAGACCGGTTGTCGCCAGGGTATCTCGCCTGCTCGTTTGAGGAACTTTGCGTATTGCCCCAGCATGCTGTCAACAATGGAGATGAACGCTTCGTAGGATGGAAACAGACCATGCCGACCGGTCAGCAGATAGCCTTGCAGCCAAGCTTGGCAAGTATGCTCGGATAGGATTTCCAGCACGTCGCCTGCGGGGGCAATGTGCTCCGCTTCCTCGGGAGCGGAACCATCGGGGGCGGGCCAAAGAAACTGCCGGTCGGTGGCTTTGAAAACAGCACTCAGCCGATTCGAATCGATTTCGTCGGGGCAGAAAATACGAAACCGGCCGCGATTGTCGGCGATCACCTGCTGCAGAAAGTCACCACAGCGCTGCGTATCGCTGGAGGTGACGCTGCCCCGTTGGTCGGTGTCAATTTCCAAGCCGAAGTCGCGCCACGCTGGACGCTGTAACGGCCGTCGCAACTGGCCCCCGTTGGCTTGTGGAACCATTCCCAAGCGACGGTCGCCCGTTGGCAGCCACGCATTCCAGGCACCAATCACGTTGCCGATCGGATCAAACAGTTGCTCTGGTTGATAGGAACGCAGCCACTTTTCCAGCGCGTTTCGTTGCTCCGCGGAGTGCTTGGGATCGGGGATCGGGACTTGGTGGGCGCGGTAGGTGCCTTCGATGGCGGTGCCTTGCAGTTCGTCGACCACCGTCCAGCCTTTGGGAGACCGCAGGATCAGCATCGGCCAACGCGGTCGAGCCGAACCGTTGCCCGCTCGCCACGCCGATTGAATCGCCTCGATCGACCGGTGGGCGTGATCGATCGCTCGAGCCATCTGCGAGTGGTCGTCGAGAATTTGTTGTTCGTCTTGTCCCACTTCGACAATCTGCGGCGCGTAACCATAGCCGCGCATCAGCGACAGCAGTTCCTCGTCGGTCATCGATCCAAAAATGGTGCGGCTGGAAATTTTGTATTGATTCAAGTGCAAGATCGGCAGCACAGCGCCATCACGGCGCGGGTTCAGGAACTTCGTCAGATGCCACGCGGTGGCGGTGGGACCCGTTTCGGCTTCACCGTCGCCGACGATGCAGGCAACCAGCAGATCGGGATTATCGAAGGCCGCTCCGAAGGCGGTTGCCAAGGCGTAGCCCAACTCGCCTCCTTCGTGAATCGCGCCGGGCGTCGCGGGCGTGAGGTGGCTTGGAAATCCGCCCGGCCAAGAGAAGGACTGCACCAAGCGTCGCAGCCCCGTGGGGCCAACTTGGTATTCCGGATAACGCTCGCCAAGTGAACCTTCGAGGTAAAGATTTGCCAAGTTCCCCGGAGCGCCGTGTCCTGGTCCGGTGACCAGCAGGACCGACCGATCATGCTCTTGGATCAGCCGGTTTAAATGCGCATAGACAAAGTTGATGCCCGGTACGGTGCCCCAATGCCCCAGCAAACGCGGCTTGATATCGTCCGCCGAGAGCGGGTCGGTGAGCAAGACGTTGTCGCGCAAATAAATCTGAGCGGCAGCCAAATAGTTAGCTGCACGCCAGTAAGTTGCCACGTGTTCCATCGCAGTCGTCATGAGTCCTCGGAATGGCTGTCGTGGGGAAGGTCAGGACTGCTCGGTTACGGTTTCAATTTGGGGGCGTGACCGGGGCCGAGTTGGTTGTGACAGGCGTTGCATTTCTGGATTAAGTTGCGGTATGCCTGACGCGTCGCTTGCAGGTCTTTGCTTGTCGCAGTCGATGCGAGTTTCTTGCCCGCTTGCTGCAAATCCATAGCATGCTGCTGCCAGGAATCGACGCCATGATGGGATTCACGAATGGCCACAAGGTTGGCAATTTCCGCCGCCTGCCTGCCCCGATCAGCGATGCTTTTCCACTGGGAGTCGGTTGAGGGCTGGTTTTTCATCGCTTGCTTTAGGTGTTCGTAAAGCGGTTCGTTGAACAGGTGCATTAGGTCATGTGTGTTGACAACCGGTTGCGGCAACTTTTTAGCAGAGGGACTGTCTGCCTGGGCTTGAACAGGCAAGGGCAGCATGGATATCGGCACCCAAGCCAACACGACTAGCACTACCGGTAACCATCGCAATGCGAACCGACGTCGGTGGAAGGAGGTTGTGTTCATGGTTGGAAACCCGTCGGGAATCTCAAAATGGAAAGGTGTCGAATAAAACGCACAGTGGACAAAGCGAACAACCGATTCGTGGTTTACAGGCTGGTGCCGTGCAGCGACCGATGGAAACCAGCCAGATCAAACAGGCTTCACCCGATTCCTTGCCACCACCTTGTCGGCTTACTGGTCAGTCGGTTGGTCCATCAGCAACTGGGTTTCCGCCGACCCGCTGGTTTCGGAGCCGAGAGGAATCCTTGACGAAACAGCGTTTTTCAGAGCAAGTTCCATTCCATTAACATGCTGCCACGGCGGGTGGGTGTGGATTGGGTGAGCGGCTCGACTGACGGGGCAAGCCACCTCGGGACAGCCCAAGGCGCGCTCGAGGAGACGCATCGACGTGGTATGCAAACTGCGACACTTCGCAGTGCTTGGTCGGTCTTGATGAAATCCGCCACCCATAGTGAAGCGGAGAGGCCGTTTCTAAACAGCGCTGATCGGAGTCCATAAGTAGATGATGAAGCATCCTCCCATGGTCGTTGTGATTGGCGCGTCGGCTGGTGGATTGGCACCGCTGCGCGAGATCCTTTCTCAGCTTTCAGCGGATTGTGCGGCGACGATCTTTGTCGTCCTCCATTTGCATCACCAGCATTCCGAGCACTTGACCGATGTGCTCGGCAAGCGCACGACATGGCCGGTTCAGTGGGCGACCGATTTACAGGTTCCTGAAGCGGGCACCGTTTATCTAGCGCCGGGAAACCACCACTTGTTCTTGGAAAGCGGCCAGATGCGCGTCCTCTTTGGGCCCCGGGAATGCGGTTCGCGGCCTTCGATCGATGTACTGTTTCGTTCGGCGGCGGTCGCGTATGGAAATCGTGTGTTGGGGGTGATGCTGAGCGGAAAGCTGGATGATGGAGCACGGGGGTTACAGATGGTCCAGCGGTGTGGCGGCACGACGGTGGTGCAGGATCCCGGGCAATCCGAAGAGCCCGAAATGCCACTTAACGCGATGCGTTATTCGAAGATCGATGCTTGCCTGTCTGCCGCCGAAATCGGGGCGAAAATCTGCCAGTCGAGCGAGCGGGCGCCAGCGCAGCCGACGCAGTTGCCAGGGGACATTGAGCTGGAAAATCGTCTTGCTCGAGATGCGATGAGCCCGCGATCTGCCAGCCCGTGGAACCTTCCCGAAGGGGGTGCGTGCCCTGAATGTGGTGGCGATCTGCAGTTGATCGATGCAGTGGGCCATTACCGCTGTTATCTCGGTCATGCCTTCGGGTCCAGTTCCCTGCTCCGTGAACAGCACCAACAGCTTGAGCAGGCCTTATGGACCGCGTTGCGGGCGCTGCGCGAACGGCATCGTGTGTTGGATCAATTAGCACAGGACTATCATCATAGGTCGAGTAATAAAATCGCCTCGACGATGGCGCAACGCGCGTTGGAACTGGAGACGCATTACCGGACGGTGCATCATCTGTTGGTTAACCTGCCCAGCCCCGAAGATTTGACTCCGTCGTAGCGACGGTGCGAAGCGAAGCAAGGGTTGCCGGTGTCCCAACGCCGCGGTCCGGTGTCCCAGCGCCGCGGGGGCCGATAAGCGTTATTCTGTGCTGTCAGCACTCGCCGCCATCCCGGCTCATTCTTGCTTCCTAACCCGATAAGGCAGATGCCTGTGATGCCCCAAAAACTTGCCGGACTCGTCGCGGCGACCTATACGCCTCTTCGTTCAGATAGTCGCTTGCATCTAGAGCAGGTGTCTCCCCTGGTAGAGCATCTTTTGTCCCAAGGCGTGGCCGGTTTGTATGTCTGCGGCAGCACCGGCGAAGGGATGTCGCTCAGCAGTCTAGAGCGTCAGGAGGTTGCCGAGGCCTATGTTGGTTCGGCGCTCGGCCGCGTTCCGGTGGTCGTCCAAGTGGGGCATAACAGTCTGGTCGAAGCACGTAGCTTGGCAGCTCACGCGCAGCAGATTGGCGCAAGCGTCATCTCGGCGACCTGTCCGTCTTACTTCAAGATCACGACGGTTGACGCGTTGATCGAGAGTATGGCGATCGTAGCGGCGGGAGCCCCCGAGCTGCCATTTTATTACTATCACATTCCGATGCTGACCGATTCCAAGCTGGACATGGTGGAGTTCATGCAGCGGGGTAGTGAACGGATCCCGAATCTAGTGGGACTGAAGTATACCGCCGCGACACTGCACGAGTTCCAGCAATGTGTTGCGTTGGACAACGGTCGTTTCGATGTCGTCTGGGGATTCGACGAGATGCTATTGGGAGCCCTTGCGACAGGAGCCACTGCGGCAATCGGCAGCACGTACAACATTGCAGCACCGCTTTATCTTCGCATCATGGCCGCTTTTGCTGCGGGTAACCTGCAGGAAGCTCGCCAGTTGCAGGCCCTCTCGATCACGATGATTCGCCGCATTGGAGCTTACCCGTTTCATCCCGCCATGAAGGCTGTGTTGAAAATGAAAGGGTTGGATGTCGGTGGGTGCCGGCTGCCGCTGGGACGCCTCTCCGAGCAGGAGGCTCAGTCGCTAAAGTCCGATCTCGATGCAATCGGTTTCTTTGATTGGTCCGTTAGGTCAACGCCGTCATGATGCGAGCAACCATCGCAATCGCCATCGTAAGTGGTCTGCTGTTGATCGCAACGGCCCCGTTTGCTGCCGGGGAGCAACCGTTGTTGGAGTGGAGTGAATTGCCTTCGCTCCCTGACGAGCTCGGTTTTGCCGGTCCGTTTGCCGGGGTCCACAACGATGCGTTGATCGTCGCGGGCGGGGCCAACTTTCCGCGTCCGGTGTGGGAGAACGACAGCAAAGTTTGGCATGATCGCATTTTTGTGCTTGTCAAAGCGGAGCCAGGGCTCACGTGGAGGGAGGCGGGCAAATTGCCTCGACCGATCGCGTACGGCGCGACCGTGTCGACACCCGAGGGGCTCGTCTGTATGGGAGGCAACGACGCGGAGCAGACGTTTGACGAGGTCTTTCTGCTGGGCTGGGATCCGGTGAGCGAGACCATCCAACGAGTCGACTATCCCGCCTTGCCGGTCCCCTGTGCTTTCTCCGCCGCCACGCTGATCGGCGACGTGATCTATTTGGCAGGCGGGCAGCGCGGTTCGTCGTTGGACTCGGCGATGGCTAATTTTTGGTCGCTCGATTTGTCCAAGAAATCGAGCGCCGAGGAATTTACATGGAAGGAGTTGCCTGCCTGGCCGGGGCCGTCGCGAGCTTTAAACCTCACCGTCAGCCAACACAACGGCTACACCGATTGTGTGTATGTGATCAGCGGCCGTCGGCAATCCGACCAGACCGTCGAGTTCTTAAAAGACGTCTGGGAATTCAATCCCACGACCGGCGACTGGCGTGCTCGGGCCAACGTCCCCCGATGCGTGATGGCCGGCACCGGGATCGGATTTGGTCAAAGCCATGTGCTGGTGTTGGGAGGCGCAACGGGAGAGCTGTTTTTTCAAGCCGATCAGTTGAGGGATCAGCATCCCGGCTTTGGCAAGCGATCGCTGGCCTATCATACGATCACCGACACGTGGACCGAAGCGGGGCCGACTTTAGCAAATCATGTCACGACAACCGCGGTTCGGTGGGGGAATGACATTATTATCCCGACCGGCGAGATCCGCCCTCGCGTCCGCTCGCCGAAGGTTCTGCGAGTCGTCCCACTACGGCCCGTTCGCGATTTCGGGACGATCAATTACATCGTCCTGTTTGGGTATCTGCTGTCGATGGTTGGCGTGGGATTTTATTTTGCCCGCAAGAACAGCAGCACCGACGATTTCTTTCGTGGTGGCAAGCAGATTCCTTGGTGGGCTGCTGGTTGCAGCATTTTTGCAACAATGCTCAGTTCACTGACCTTCACCGGCATTCCTTCCAAAGCGTACGCTCAGGATTGGGTGTACTCGGTTGGCAATTTCACCATTCCAGTCGTGGCGATCGCTGCCGTTTTCGTAGCGCTGCCTTTCTTTCGTCGCATCGACGCGACGAGCGCTTACGAGTATTTGGAGAAGCGATTTAGCCGCCGGGTACGTTGGTTTGGCAGCGCGAGTTTTACGCTGTTTCATGTCTTCCGGATGGCGGTCGTAATGTCGTTGACCGGTTTGGCCATGGCGGTCGCCACGCCTCTGACGCCAGTCCAGTCGGTGTTGCTGATGGGTGGGTTGAGCATCCTGTATTGTACGCTTGGGGGCATCGAGGCGGTGATCTGGACCGACACGATCCAGACGGTGGTGCTGCTCGGCGGAGCGGTGGTGGCGTTCGGCATGCTGTGCCTGGGAACCGCTGGCGGTTTTGACGGTTTCCTCTCGACGGCCACCGCGGCCGATAAGTTTACGATTGCAAATCTCCATCTCAGCCCCACGAGTGCGCAGATTGCCTTGTGGGTAATTGTGTTGGGGGGGATCGGCCAAAACTTGTCGTCCTATAGCGCCGACCAAGCGGTGGTCCAACGCTACATGACAACGGCCACTGCCAAACTTGCGGCCCGCTCGATTTGGACCAATGCGCTGCTTACCATTCCCGCGACCTTGCTGTTTTTCGGGATCGGCACAGCCCTCTTTACGTTCTATCGTTCGCATCCTGAAAAGCTCGACCCCACGATTACAACCGATCAAGTCTTTCCGTTGTTCATCGCTCAGGAGATGCCGATTGGCTTGGCTGGGTTAATCGTCGCGGGTGTGTTCGCCGCCGCGCAATCGACCGTTTCAACCAGTATGAATTCTACCGCAACAGCGATCGTGACCGACTTTTTGCGTCCCTTGCACGCTTGCCGGTCCGAACGTGGCTATCTGCGGTCCGCACGCTTGCTGACCGTGTGCACAGGCGTGCTGGGGACGTTGCTGGGGTTGGTGTTTGTCGACCCCAGCATCAAGTCCCTGTTCGATACTTTTCTGGTTGTCATCGGTTTGTTCATGGGCGTGCTGGGTGGTCTGTTTTCTCTAGGCGCTTTGACCCGTCGCGCAAACGCGACGGGAGCCATGATCGGCGCGATGGTTGGCGCGGCGACGATGTTTAGTTTGTGGAACTTGACTGCCATCAACGGCTATCTCTACACGACATGTGGGATCGCGAGTTGCTTTGTGGTCGGCTACCTTACCAGCCTATTGGTCGGCAGACCTCCAAAGGACTTGTCGGGATTGACCATTCACAGCATTCAACTGCAGCCAGCGACGACGCTCGAATCGTGACAGCACCGTGGCAATGGAAGCGACTTATGGACTCGACACGCATCGCGGAACTGCGCGCCGTCTATCGTGACGGACTGCTGAACGACACGCTGCCGTTTTGGATCAAGCACTCGGTCGATCGGGAGTGCGGAGGCTTCTTGACGGCGCTGAACCGTGACGGCACGGTGATCGACAGCGATAAGGGAATGTGGCCGCAAGGTCGCTTTACGTGGCTGCTGGGTGAGCTCTACAACCATGTTGAACCGCGCGACGAGTGGTTGGAGTTGGCAATCCACGGAGCGAAATTTCTCAACCGTTACGGATTCGATTCCAGCGATGGACGCATGTGGTTTCAGGTGACTCGCGAAGGCCAGCCACTTCGCAAGCGACGCTATGCCTACACAGAAAGCTTTGCCGCGATCGCTTACGGTGAGCTGTTCAAGGCCACCGGTGAGGCCACTTACGCGGAACAGGCGACCCAAGCTTTCGAACGCTTCGTCGATCACAACCTGCGGCCACAAGACGTGCAGCCAAAATATACCGACGTCCGTCCGGTGAGAGGGCTGGGGTTTCCCATGATCACGATCGCCACGGCTCAGGAACTGCGTGAATCGATCGGTTTACCGACGGCCGAACGATGGATCGATCAAAGTATCCAAACCATCCGTTCGTACCATCTGCACGCCGAATATGAATGCGTGCTGGAAACCGTTGGCTCGCAGGGAGAATATATCGACCACTTTGAGGGCCGGACGCTGAATCCTGGCCATGCAATCGAAGGCGCTTGGTTCATTATGGAAGAAGGCCGCCTGCGCGGCGACGAACCATTGATTCGCACCGGTTGCCAAATGTTGGACTGGAGCTGGGCCCGTGGTTGGGATCCGCACTACGGCGGCATCTTCTATTTTGTCGACGCAAAGGGGTTGCCGGTGCAAGAGTACTGGCATGATATGAAGTTTTGGTGGCCGCAGAACGAAACGATCATCGCGACGCTGCTGGCATATAGCTTGACCGGGGATGCGAAATACGCCGCTTGGCACCAGCAAATCCATGACTGGGCGTATCGCCACTTTCCCGATTCAGAGCAGGGTGAATGGTTTGGCTACTTGCATCGTGATGGTCGGCTCAGTTCGCCGCTCAAGGGAAACCTTTGGAAAGGCCCCTTTCATTTGCCTCGCATGCAGTTGATGGGCTGGCGCATCTTGGATCGTTTGCAGGCACAACGCCTCGCCGAACCGACGCTATAAGATTTGCCGCGTTCTATCGGGTAGGCTAAAATTAGGGCCTCGCCTAATGACGATGCCTCTGCCCTCTGCCCTCTGCCCTCT
>Ga0102938_10002906_pt1 | contig 12880 bp, 9 predicted proteins | sample SalPonR2_B_D2_MG_FD_84516 | JGI IMG/M metagenome (GOLD analysis project Ga0102938, IMG submission 84516) | Salt pond soil microbial communities from South San Francisco under conditions of wetland restoration - Salt Pond MetaG R2_B_D2_MG | ecosystem: Environmental > Aquatic > Marine > Intertidal... | reverse complement strand
GGTCGGGGGTGAGGGGGGCTCAGAATCGGATTCGCCCGTCATGACGGGCGCGGACGCCATCAACGGCAGAGATCCATCTTCCAAGCCCCTCACCCCCGACCCCTCTCCACGGAGGGAGAGGGGAGAAAGCGCCGTCATCGCCGCACTGATAGCCATTGCCCCCGATCGGCTATGGATCGGAGTCAGTGCAAGCTATGGACGCGCGCCGCGTCATACCATGGCGGCGCGGCGGGAGCTGGCGCAGGCGCACGGGCTGCCGCTGATCGCCGTGGGGGATGTGCTCTATCATGAGCCGGAACGGCGTGCGTTGCAGGATGTGGTCAGCTGTATTCGTCTGGGCCTGACCCTCGATGCAGCCGGGCAGCGGCTCGAGGCCAATGCGGAGCGCCATCTCAAGCCATCGGCGGAGATGGCGCGGCTGTTTCATACCATGCCGGAAGCGATTGCCGAGACGGGCCGCTTCATGGACGGGCTCGGCTTTTCCCTCGATGAATTGCGCTACGAATATCCGGAGGAAGCTCGCGCCGGATTCGATACGGCGCAGGAAGCGCTCGAACACTATACCCGCCAGGGCGCCCGGGAGCGCTTCGGCGAGACTATCCCGGAGAAGGTCGAAACCGCCCTGGAGCACGAACTCTCCCTGATCGGGCAGCTCGGCTACGCGCCGTACTTTCTGACCGTACACGATATCGTGCGCTTTGCCCGCTCCAGGGGAATCCTCGCCCAGGGGCGCGGCTCGGCGGCGAATTCGAGCGTGTGTTTCTGCCTCGGCGTCACCGAGGTCGACCCCACGAAGCACGACCTGCTCTTCGAGCGCTTCGTCTCGGCGGAACGCAAGGAGCCGCCGGATATCGACATCGATTTCGAGCATGAGCGACGCGAGGAGGTGATGCAATACGTCTATGCGCGCTATGGCCGCGAGCGGGCCGGGCTGGCTGCCAGCCTGATCACCTATCGCGCCCGCTCGGCCATCCGCGAGGTCGGCAAGGTGTTCGGCCTGTCGCAGGATACGCTCGACGCGCTGTCGGGCTCGATCTGGGGCTGGTCCTCGGCCAGGGTCGAGGAAAACGAAGTGACCCGGCTCGGGCTCGATCCGCAGGAGGAGCGCCTCGCCATGGCGCTTCGGCTCGCCGACGAACTGACCGGCTTTCCCCGCCATCTCTCCCAGCATACCGGCGGTTTCGTCATCACCCGCACGCGCCTCGACGAGGTCACGCCGGTGGCCAATGCCGCGATGGAGGGGCGCACCACGGTGGAATGGGACAAGGACGATCTCGATGCCCTGGGTATTCTCAAGATCGACCTGCTCGCACTCGGCATGCTGTCGTGCCTGCGCGGCGCCTTCGATCTGCTGGAGACGCATTACGACAAGCGGCTGCAACTCTCGACCATCCCGGCGGAGGATCCGCGCGTCTACGCCATGATCGGGCGCGCCGATACGCTCGGCGTCTTCCAGATCGAGAGCCGTGCGCAGATGTCGATGCTGCCACGGCTGAAACCGGCCTGCTTCTACGATCTTGTGATCGAGGTGGCGATCGTGCGGCCCGGCCCGATCCAGGGCGACATGGTGCATCCCTATCTGCGCCGGCGCGAGGGAAGCGAGCCCGTCGCCTTCCCCGCTCCCGCTCCGGAACACGGCCCCCCGGACGAGCTCGAACGGGTGCTCGGCAAGACCCTCGGCGTGCCGCTCTTCCAGGAACAGGCCATGCGCATCGCCATCGTCGCGGCCGGGTTCAGCCCAGGCGAGGCGGACCGGTTGCGCCGGGCCATGGCCACATTCAGGCGTGTGGGCACGATCTCCACCTTCGCCCGCAAGATGGTCGATGGCATGGAAGCGCGCGGCTATGACCGCGTCTTCGCCGAGCGCTGCTTCAAGCAGATCGAGGGCTTCGGCGAATACGGCTTTCCCGAGAGCCATGCGGCGAGTTTCGCGCTGCTGGTCTATGCCTCCTGCTGGTTTAAGACGCGCTACCCGGATGTCTTCGCCTGCGCCCTGCTCAATGCCCAGCCGATGGGGTTCTACGCCCCCGCCCAGATCGTGCGCGACGCCCGCGAACACGGGGTGCGGGTAGAGCATCCCGATATCAACGCCTCGGACTGGGATTGCACGCTCGAAGCCGATGAACCCGCCCATCCGCGCCTGCATCGCCGGCATGCTGACATGCGCGAAGATATCCTGAGCGATCACGCGATCCGGCTCGGTTTTCGCATGATCAAGGGCCTGCGCGAGGCCGATATGCGCATGATCGTGGAGCGGCGCGGGGGCGGCTATGATTCGGTGCGCGATCTGTGGCTGCGCACCGGGCTTTCCCCCGCCGTGCTGGAACGGCTGGCGGAGGCGGATGCGTTCCAGTTACTAGGGCTGGAGCGGCGCGACGCGCTCTGGGCGGTGAAGGCCTTGCGACGCACCGGCGACAAGGATGATCTGCCGCTCTTTGCCGCCGCCCGCATGGCCGAGCGCGAACCCGATGCCGAGCTGCCCGCCATGCCGCCCGGCGAGAAGGTGGTGGCGGATTATCGCGCGCTCACCCTGTCGCTCAAGGCGCATCCGGTCTCCTTCCTGCGCCGGGAGCTCGCCGGGCGCAATCTGCGCGCCTGCGCCGATCTCGATGGGGCCCGACATGGCGTCAGAATCGGCTGCGCCGGGCTGGTGTTGATTCGGCAGCGCCCCGGCTCGGCCAAGGGGGTCGTCTTCATGACGGTGGAGGATGAGAGCGGGATCGCCAATCTGATCGTCTGGCCGAAAGTCTTCGAGCGCTTCCGCCCGGTCGTGCTCGGCGCCCGGCTCGTGGGCGCGCGCGGACGGCTGCAACAGGCGAACGGCGTCACCCATCTGGTCGTGGAGGCGCTGGAAGATCTCACCGGCCTGATGCAGAAAGTTGCCCGCCTGCCGGCGCCAGAAGCGCTGGCGCGCGGTGACGAGGTCAAGCGCCCCGGAATCGACCAGCGCGGCGCCCCGCCCCGGCGTCCGGGCAAGGCTGCGAAGATCGAGGCTTTGGTGCGCGAGGAACCCGGCCTGGCAGAGGACATCGCAGCGCGGGAATCAGAGCGGGATTTCATCCCGAAACGCGCCGTTGCAGCGGCGATGCCGCGCGGACGCAATTTCCGCTGAGAACCCGCCGCGTGTTTCACGTGAAACAGCTGCAATCCGACACGTCACTTGCCGATACAGAAGCTCGAAAACAGATGGTCGAGCACATCCTCGACATCGACGCGCCCACTGATCCGCCCGATCGCCCGCGCTGCGAGCCGCATATCCTCAGCGAAGAGCTCGGTCTCCCTCTGCTGGCAACCACGCTGCAACGCTTCGCAGGCCTCGATCAGCGCGACGCGATGGCGCTCGCGGGTGATCAGCGCATCGCCTTCACCGAAAAGCGATTCCGCCGCTTCACGCAGGCGTGCGAGCAGCGCATTCATACCCTCGCCCGACGGGGCGGCGATGGCGATATCCCCGCGCAAGACCGGTTCATCGACCCGGTCGATCTTGGTCACGACATGCAGATGCGGCCCGAGATCTGCCGGCAGCGGCGCGGGGTTGTCGGCCGGGTCGAGCCAGAGCACAAGATCGGCCTGCGCCATCCGTCCCCGCGCACGGGCCATGCCTTCTTCCTCGATCAGGTCCCCTGCTTCGCGCAACCCCGCCGTATCAACAATGGTCACCGGCAGGCCGTCCAGGTCGCAGCGCACTTCGATCACGTCGCGCGTGGTGCCGGCAATCGGAGAGACGATGGCGACGTCGCGGCGCGCGAGCGCGTTCAGCAGTGTTGACTTGCCCGCATTGGGCGGGCCGGCAAGAACCACGTGGAACCCTTCACGCAACCGCTCGCCGCGCTTGGCATCGCGCAAATGCTCTTCGAGCGTTTGCAAGAGCTTCAGCGCTTTCGCTTGCGCTTCATTCTCCAGGCGGTCGGGAATATCCCCTTCATCAGCAAAATCGAGGGCACCTTCGAGCAGCGCCTGACATGCGATTGCTTCCTCGCGCCAGCGTTCCGCCTCGCCGCCGAGCCCACCTTCGAGCTGCCGCAAGGCCTGACGGCGCTGGAACTCGGTCTCCGCATCGATAAGATCGGCGAGCCCCTCGACCTCGGAGAGGTCCATGCGCCCGTTCAGGAAGGCGCGGCGGGTGAATTCGCCGGCCTCCGCTAGGCGGCATCCGGCAATCTGCGACAGAGCAGCGAGCACGGCCTGACGAACAGCAAGACCGCCATGAATATGCAGTTCCGCGACATCCTCACCCGTAAACGAAGTCGGGCCAGGGAAGAAGACGACCAGTGCCTGGTCGAGCGTCGCGCCGTCATCGGGATTGCGCAACTCGCGCAGCCGCATCATCCGCGCTGCCGGAACCTCACCGGCGATCACTTCAAGCACGACCTGCGTCTGCAATCCGGAAATCCGGATCACACAGATGCCGGCGCGCCCGAACCCGGAGGCTGGAGCGAAAATGGTGTCGTCGCCTGATACGGGTTCGGCCATGCGCGTTATCAGGGAGCATTCTCACACGGACCGCTGCTGCGGCCCGTCAGGTGTTCATCGAATCGAAGAAATCCGAATTGCTCTTGGTCGCACGAAGCTTGTCCAGGAGAAATTCCGCCGCATCGACCGTACCCATCGGATTGAGGATACGCCGCAGCACATACATTTTCTTGAGCACTTGCGGATCCACCAGCAGCTCTTCCTTGCGGGTGCCGGAGCGGGTGATGTCCAGAGCCGGGAAGACGCGCTTGTCGGAGACCTTGCGGTCGAGAATGATCTCGCTGTTGCCAGTACCCTTGAACTCCTCGAAGATCACCTCGTCCATGCGCGAACCGGTATCGATCAGCGCGGTCGCGATGATGGTCAGCGAGCCGCCTTCCTCGATATTGCGCGCGGCACCGAAGAAGCGCTTGGGGCGCTGCAGGGCATTGGCATCGACACCGCCGGTCAGCACCTTGCCGGAGGAGGGAACCACGGTGTTGTAGGCGCGGCCCAGACGCGTGATGGAATCGAGCAGGATAACCACGTCACGGCCATGCTCGACGAGGCGCTTGGCCTTCTCGATCACCATCTCCGCCACCTGGACGTGACGTGTGGCCGGCTCGTCGAAGGTCGAGGCGATCACCTCACCCTTCACCGAGCGTTCCATATCGGTGACTTCCTCGGGACGCTCGTCGATCAGAAGCACGATCAGATAGCATTCGGGGTGATTGCTGGTGATCGATTGCGCGACATTCTGCAAGAGCACGGTCTTGCCGGTACGCGGCGGCGCGACGATCAGGCCGCGCTGACCCTTGCCGATCGGCGAAACGATATCGATGATGCGCGCAGAGTAGTCCTTGCGCGTGGGATCCTCGATCTCGAGCTTGAGGCGCTCATCGGGATAGAGCGGCGTGAGATTGTCAAAATGGACCTTGTGGCGGACCTTGTCCGGATCCTCGAAATTGACGGTGCTGACCTTGAGCAGCGCGAAATAGCGCTCGCCCTCCTTCGGACCTCGGATCGGCCCCTCGACCGTATCGCCCGTGCGCAAACCGAAACGGCGGATCTGCGAGGGGGAGATGTAGATGTCATCCGGGCCGGGCAGGTAATTCGACTCGGCAGAGCGCAGAAAACCGAAGCCGTCCTGAAGCACTTCGACGACACCCTCGCCGATGATCTCGACGTCGCGGGTGGCAAGTTGCTTGAGGATGGCGAACATCAGCTCCTGACGGCGCATGGTGCTCGCATTCTCGACTTCGAGCTCTTCTGCGAAGGATGTCAGCTCGGTCGCGGATTTGATCTTCAAATCCTGTAGTTTGATTTCCCTCATCGGGGAACACTCTCGATCAGTTTGGAGAAAAGCTGTAACGGTGGGGAACCGTCCGACATTCTGCCTTGCGGGGGAATTTTTCGCCGGGTCCAGGACCTGCCGCTATGGGCGGGTTCCATCAAGGCGAGGCAACGCAACCTGTCTATCAGGGAAGATTGGCGATGCTTAAACCCTTTTGGCGCAGATCACAAGAAAAAATCACACGCGGCCGTCAACGGCTCAGCCGAAAGGCTTCATCACAACGAAGAAGACGATCCCGATCATCAAAACGGTCGGCACTTCGTTGATGATGCGGTACCAGCGGCCCGGGCGAGCATTGGCGTCGCGGGCGAAGATTTTCACCACCCGCGCCAGATAGACATGGCTCGCCAGCAGAAGCACGACAAGCAGCGTCTTTGCATGCAGCCAGCCGGAAGACCACCAGCCGGCCATGAAGCCCAGCCACAACCCGGTGATCACGCTGACGATCATGGCCGGCGTGGTGATGGCCTTCATCAGCCGCCGTTCCATCACCTTGAAGGTCTCGGATTGGCGCGACCCGATTTCCGCATCGACATGGTAGACGAAAAGCCGTGGCAGATAGAGCAGGCCAGCCATCCAGGAAATGATGGCGAGGATATGGACGAATTTCAGCCACAGATAAGGATCACTCATCGCCGTTACCTGATCCTCAGCCTTGCGCCGCACGCACGCGCGCGATCATCTGCGCGACGTGTTCCACAGGCGTCTGCGGCACGATACCATGGCCGAGATTGAAGATATGCGGGCGCCCGCGCGCAGCGGCAAGCACTGCATCCACCCCCTCATCCAGGGCCTTGCCGCCAGCCACCAGCGCCAGCGGATCGAGATTGCCCTGGGTCGGGAGCGTCACCGGCAGCGTTGGCAGCACCCGGGTCAGATCCAGCGACCAGTCCAGCGCGATGGCATCGGCAAAGCCCGCTTCCACGAGTTTGGCGAGATTGGGCCCGCCTCCGCGCAGGAAAACGATGACCCGTGCCTGCGGACGCCGGGCCTTCAGCCCCTCAACGATCCGGCGCATGGGCATGAGCGAAAGCGGCTCCAGAAGCGGCGCCGAGAGCGCGGCACCGAAACTCTCGAAGAGCTGGATCGCATCGGCCCCGGCATCGACCTGGGCGGTCAGATAATCGATCGAGGTCTCGACCAGCATGTCGATCAGTGCAGCCATGAATTCCGGATCGCGATAGGCGGCGATGCGCGCCGGCGCCTGATCCGGGGTGCTCTTGCCCGCAATCATGTAGCTCGCCACGGTCCAGGGTGCTCCGCAGAAACCGAGTAGCGTTGTCTCGGCCGGCAATTCCCGGCGCAGCCGCCGCAGGGTCTCGAAGACCGGCGCGAGATGCTCGGCCGGGTCACGCTGGCGCAGCTTCGCAAGATCCTCGCGCGTCGTCACCGGATCGAGACGTGGCCCCTCACCCTCGGCGAACCAGAGATTCTGGCCGAGCGCATGCGGCACGACGAGGATGTCGGAAAACATGATCGCCGCATCGAACCCGTAGCGCCGGATCGGCTGGAGCGTCACCTCAACGGCAAAATCCGGATTGTAGCACATGTCGAGAAAGCCGCCGGCCTCCGCACGCTTGGCACGGTATTCCGGCAGATAGCGCCCGGCCTGGCGCATCACCCAGATCGGTGGCGGCCAGATTGCTTCGCCATCGAGAACCCGCATGATCGCCCGGCTTTGCGTCGTCTCGCTCAACAGCGTCACTCCCTCGCGATGCGTCGCCAAGCGACGCTTGTCATTCATCTTCGATAAGACCCGAAGGCGTTGCGATCAACGCCTTGATCCGGAATCAAAAAAACAAATTTGAATATGGAATCTTTATTGGTTTTTCCTTGGCAGGCCGATTCCGCCCACACAAAACCGTCCACAGCTCGTCCACAGCTGGATGGGAAGGGTTGTGGAGGATCGAAAGTGGCGGAATTCGTTAAGGATTGATTAACGAATCCATTCCTTAACAAAGCGTTAACGCGTCAATCCGCCACCCGTATCAGCCCGGGTCGAATCACGATTCGCCCGATTCCCCCATCCGGGTCGATTCCGGCTTCCACGGAGTCGCGATTGTTGATGATCATCCCCGACTCGCGCAGCCTGCCGGGGAGCGACCTCTCCCTCTCCGAATCCATCCACAGGACGCGCGGTGCTTGCGGGAAAACCCGGCTCGTGGAATGCATGATCAGGTGATTCGCGCCTTGCGGCAGCGATCGCGACGGGCGGGTACATGCATGCGGGGGCGAAAAATGGGACGCAGCTTCTTTCACCTTCATCTCGTTTCCGACTCGACCGGCGAGACCCTGATCACGGTTGCCCGTGCCGCGACGGCGCAATATGAAGGCGTTTCCGCGATCGAGCATGTCTATCCGCTGGTGCGCTCACCGCAGCAGCTCGACCGTGTCATCGCGGAGATCGAGGCGGCGCCGGGGATCGTGCTCTATACGCTGGTGGAAAGCGAGCTCTCGGAGCGGCTCGAAGCGGCCTGCCGCGACACCGGCTCGCCGTGCCTGGCGGTGCTCTCACCCGTGCACAGCCTGTTCAAGGCCTATCTCGGCGCCGATTCGACGGCCCGGCCCGGGGCCCAACACATGCTCAATGCGGATTACTTCAAGCGTATCGATGCGATGAATTTCACGCTGATGCATGATGACGGGCAATTGCCCGACGATATCGAGGAGGCGGATGTGCTGCTCTTCGGCGTCAGCCGCACCTCGAAGACGCCGACGGCCATCTATCTCGCCAATCGTGGGCTAAAGACCGCGAATATCCCGCTGGTGCCGGGCATACCCCTGCCGCCTCATGTCGAGACTGCGAAGAAGCCGCTGATGATCGGGCTGATCGCCTCGCCGGAGCGCATCGTTCAGATCCGTGAGAACCGCATCCTCAGCCTGCATGCCTCCGAGAAGACGGATTACACCGATCGTGCGGCGGTGGCCGAGGAGATCGCCTTTTCAAAACGTCTTTTCACACGCAATCGCTGGCCGATGATCGATGTGACGCGCCGCTCCATCGAGGAGACGGCAGCTGCGATCATCGATCACTACCGCGCCCACAAGATGAAATTCATCGCGACCTGAAGGGATCGCTTCAGGCCGACTGCCGGGCCGCGCGACGCACGCCGGCGGCGAGATCGCGCACCAGTGCCTCGACGGCCGGAATGCTCTGCGCCGTGGCGCGGCCCTGCGCGTCATAGGTCGCCTTGAGCGCCGCGATCAGGGCGGAGCCCACCACGACGCCGTCAGCCCCGCGCGCGATCGATTCGGCGTGATCGCCATTCTTGACGCCGAAACCGACCACGACCGGCAGATCGGTATGGCGCTTGATTCGCCCCACCGCGCCGGAAACCTTGTCGAAATCAGGTGTCGCCGCGCCGGTAATGCCGGTGATCGAGACGTAATAGACAAAGCCGCCGGTATGTTTGAGCACGGCTGGCAGGCGCTTGTCATCGGTGGTGGGGGTGGCCAGCCGGATGAAGGCGAGCCCGGCTTCAAGCGCCGGGATGCACAATTCGCCGTCTTCTTCCGGCGGCAGATCGACGATGATCAGCCCGTCGACGCCGGCAGCTTTTGCGTCATCGATGAAGCGCGTGACGCCGTATTGCTCGACCGGGTTGAAATAGCCCATCAGGATGACCGGCGTTTCGGCATCCTCCTCGCGGAAGCGGCGCACGAGATCGAGTGTCTTCACCGTATCCTGGCCGGCTTTCAGTGCCCGCAGGCCCGAAGCCTGGATCGCCGGCCCGTCGGCCATGGGATCGGTGAAGGGCATGCCGAACTCGACGATATCCGCTCCGGCCCTCGGCAGGGCCCGCATCACCGCGAGTGAGGTTTCGGGATCGGGGTCGCCGGCCATGACATAGGTCACGAGCGCCGCGCGCCCCTCGGCGCGGCATTGCGCGAAACGGTTTTCGATGCGGCTGCTCACAAGCCTTCCCCCAGATGCTCGGCCACGGTGAAGATGTCCTTGTCGCCGCGCCCACAAAGATTAATGATCATCAGATGGTCCTGCGGTTTGTCCATGGCGATTTCGCCGGCTTTGGCGATGGCGTGGGAGGGCTCCAGCGCGGGGATGATGCCCTCGAGCTTCGACATCAGCTGGAAGGCGTCCAGCGCCTCCTTGTCGGTGGCGTGGATATATTTCACCCGCCCCGACTCGTGCAGCCAGGAATGCTCGGGGCCGATTCCGGGATAATCGAGGCCCGCCGAGATCGAATGTGCATCGGTGATCTGGCCGTCACCGTTCATCAGGAGGTAGGTGCGGTTGCCGTGCAGGACGCCGGGCTTGCCGCCGGAGAGCGAAGCGGCATGCTCGCCGCTCTCGACCCCGTGACCTGCAGCCTCGACGCCGTAGATCTCGACCGAGGCATCATCCAGGAAGGGATGGAACAGCCCGATGGCGTTCGAGCCGCCGCCGATCGCCGCGATCAGCGAATCCGGCAGGCGCCCCTCGGCTTCGAGCATCTGCGCCTTCGCCTCGGTGCCGATCACCGCCTGGAAATCGCGCACCATGGCGGGATAGGGATGCGGGCCCGCCACCGTGCCGATGCAGTAGAACGTCGTATCCACATTCGTGACCCAGTCGCGCAGGGCCTCGTTCATTGCGTCCTTGAGTGTCTTCGAGCCTGATTGCACCGGCACGACCTCGGCACCGAGCATGTTCATGCGAAACACGTTCGGACGCTGCCGCTCGACATCGACGGCGCCCATATAGACGACGCAATCGAGCCCGAAACGCGCACAGAGCGTCGCCGTCGCCACGCCGTGCTGGCCGGCGCCGGTTTCGGCGATGATCCGCTTCTTGCCCATGCGCATGGCCAGCAGGATCTGACCGAGGACATTGTTGACCTTGTGCGCACCGGTATGGTTGAGCTCGTCGCGCTTGAGATAGACCTTGGCGCCGCCGCTCTTGCCCGCTGCTTTCGCTTTCGCGCGCAGATGCTCGGTGAACCGCTCGGCATAATAGAGCGGGCTGGGCCGCCCGACATAATGCTTGAGATAGCCCTCCATCTCTTTTGCGAAGGCCGGGTCGGCTTTTGCCGCTTCATAGGCTTCCTGCAATTCGAGGATATTGGGCATCAACGTCTCTGCGACGAAACGGCCGCCGAAACGTCCGAAATGACCGGTCTCGTCCGGGCCGTTGCGGAAGGAATTGGGGGTCTGCGGTGCGTTCACGCCGATTTCGCCTTCTCGTTCGCCGACGGCGCCGCGCGCTGCCGGAAGGCCGCGCGGGCGGCCTCGATGAATTGTGTAATGCGTTGCGGGTCCTTCTCGCCGGGCGCGCGCTCCACGCCTGAGGAGACATCCACCGCATCCACCCCGGTCAGGGCGATCGCGTTGCCGACATTGGCCGGATTCAAGCCGCCTGACAACATCAGACCGGCCCTGTCGTCGAGCCCGGCGATCAGCCGCCAGTCGAAGGTGAGACCGTTGCCGCCGGGCAGGGCTTCCGGCGTCGCCGGTGGCTTGGCATCGACGAGGATGCGATCACAGCAGGCGCGGTAAGCGCCGATCTGCGCGAGATCCGTCGCATCGGCAATGCCGATTGCCTTCATCACCTTGACGCCGAAACGATGCCTGATCGCGGCGACCCGCTGCGGCGTCTCGCGCCCGTGCAACTGCAGGAACTCGGGATCGATGGCGGCGAGGATCGCCTCCAACGTAGCGTCATCGGGATCAACCGCGAGGGCGACCCGCAGCGCTTTCCCGGCTGCGCGTCGCGACAGCGGCCCTGCCATGTCGAGCGCGATATGGCGGGGACTTTTGGGAAACTGCACGAAGCCGACCATATCCGTACCGGCATCGAGCGCGGCATCAAGCGCCGGCGCATCACGTAAACCGCAGATCTTGATCTCACTGTTCATCGCGCCCCGCCTTCGCTTGGTCGGATACCGCTTTTGCCGCCGCAGCAAAAGTATCTATCGCCATCCGATAGCGATCTCTGCCCGGTATATGTGAAATCCGGGACCGAAGGAAAGCCGTCAGCCGACACTTCGCGCTTCCCTGCGGCGTTTTTCCGCCATGCCCGGCACAGATACGGCCTTCGCTTTCATCTGTCCCTCACCTATTTGTAGACTATCATGCCGCTGATCCTGATCACCATCGCCGCCCTCTTCCTCGCGCTCGTCTTCCTGCCGCAATGGTGGGTCCGCGCCTCGATGCGCAAGCATGCCGCCGAACGTGAGGATTTTCCCGGGACAGGGGGCGAGCTTGCCCGGCATCTGCTTGATCTCGCCGGTTTGCGGGACGTGCGCGTCGAACTCGCCCAGCCGGGGGCCGATCATTACGATCCGATCGAGCGCGTGGTGCGGCTTTCGCCGGATAATTATGACGGTCGTTCGGTGACTGCGGTGGCCGTCGCTGCGCATGAATCCTCCCACGCGATGCAGCATGCCGACGGCAATACGCTCCTGACCACACGCGTGCGGCTCGCCGGTTCGGTCCGCGCCATTGAAGTCGCCGCTGCGATCATTCTCGCGCTCGCACCAATCGTGGCGATTCTGGTGAAATCACCCGTTCTCATCCTCCTGCAGATCGGTGTCGTGGTGGCGCTGCTCGGCTCGCGGGTGCTGATCCATATCCTCACCCTTCCCGTGGAGATGGATGCAAGCTTCAACCGCGCGCTGCCCATCCTGGAAAAGGGCGGCTATCTGAAGCAGCGCGACCTCCCCGGAGCGCGCTCCGTTTTGCGCGCTGCGGCTTACACCTATATCGCTTCGGCCCTGGTTGCGCTTCTCGATGTGGCACGGCTGCTGCGGGTTCTGCGCTTCTGAGCGGATCCCTGCAGCCGTCGACGCGGAAAGCCTTTGAAATCGGGGCGTTTTCCTGTATCCACGGGGCGTTCCCTTGAGCCAGAGCAGGACAGAGCGGAGCTCGACCATGGATTATGACGTCATCGTCGTGGGGGGTGGCCATGCCGGCACGGAAGCGGCGGCTTCTGCCGCCCGGCTCGGCGCCCGCACCGCGCTCGTCACCCATCGCCGCGACACGATCGGGGCGATGTCGTGCAATCCGGCGATCGGTGGTCTCGGCAAGGGGCATCTCGTGCGCGAGATCGACGCGCTGGACGGGCTGATGGGGCGGATC
>Ga0102938_10002905_pt1 | contig 12881 bp, 9 predicted proteins | sample SalPonR2_B_D2_MG_FD_84516 | JGI IMG/M metagenome (GOLD analysis project Ga0102938, IMG submission 84516) | Salt pond soil microbial communities from South San Francisco under conditions of wetland restoration - Salt Pond MetaG R2_B_D2_MG | ecosystem: Environmental > Aquatic > Marine > Intertidal... | reverse complement strand
GGCCCTTGCCCCCGCGCCCGCGCCGCTGGCCCCCGGTGCCAGCACCGCGCTGGATACGCCGGCCCCGCTTGACCCGGCGCAGCCCGGCACGCCCGACAGCGCCCGCGCCGCCCTTGCCCCCGCGCCCGCGCCGCTGGCCCCCGGTGCGAGCACCGCGCTGGATACGCCGGCCCCGCTTGCGCCGGTGGGCGCGCGGCAAGTCGACGCTGCACGCAATGCCCTTTCCGGTTTGGCCCACCCCCGAATCGGGACGCCATCGCAGCCTCCGGGCACGGAGATCCTGAACCGGAGTGCGCTCCGGGCGAGTGTGCCCCAGAATGCCCACGGCATTGGCACACTGGAGGATCATGAAAGGCTTATCACGGCTTATGGAACGTTTGCATTGCATGGAGCTATCCTGAACAGCCGGGCGATAGGAATCGCCGGGTCGCACCGCAGCGAGGCGCTGACAGACCATGACAGGCTCGCAAGCTTTGCCCTCGCCGGTCTCGCGGTTGGCGCCGGGACAGGTCCGGCTAATACCCACCTTCATACCCGAAATGGCAGAGCCGATGGTGACTTCTCGCCACGGCGCGGCATCCGCGCCCTGGCGCGTCATCCTGTTGCCGGAACGGTTGCGTTCACGACTGCCGACGCGGGACACCGCCACAACAGGTTTCACCACGCGGCGGTTCTCGGCCTCGGCCATCGGTCACACGCCGTTCACGACGGTGGTGGCACGATGATCGCGCGCTCCGGCCTTCGGGGCCATGGGACATATAGGCCGGGAGGGCGCGTGATGCGGGCAGGTTACTTCCGTTGATCTCGCGCCGCGCATGATGAATCCCGGCCGGCACGGTGATGGAGACGTCGCCGAGCCTGCCGGGCGTCATCCTGATCCTCGTGAGCAGTCACACAAGGCTCGGTGATCCGGCGCGTCTCAGCGAGAACGATCTGCATGACGCGGAAAAACCATCTCACCACTTCGATCTTTCTGGCCCGTGCAGCAAGCGTCCGGGCGTGAAGGCGCAAATATCCGCGCCGGCGAGCAAGGCAGCCGGTGATTCAACGGCACCTTGCCCGCGATCTGGTCAGACGAAGCCTGTCTTTCCATCGCGACCTGTTTTCGGATCGGGTCTGATCCCCGTCGGCCCACTTCATGACCCGGAACCACCCCGAAGGGCCATGTGCCCTCCCGGCGTGCCGCGACCTGTCCGAGAAAGAGGCAGTCAGTGAGGCCGCCGACAAAACCCGAGCCAACAAGAGACCGTCGTCGTGGTACCCATGCCTGAACTGTTTGTGCGGGGTAATATTGCGAAACCGGAGCGGCCGCATTACGCTTTGATCGTGCGCTACCGAGTCATGTCAGAGAAGCCGATACTTTCATGCTGCATTACCTCAAAAGATCAGCGGCGCAAGCGATAGTATGTCTGGCGCTTGCGGCCCCCTCGGCGAGTGAGGCGACGGACATCCGGCAAGCCGGGCCCGCCCTGACCGAGCAGCAATGGGCAGAGTACGAGGCCAACCGGCCCAAGACCATAAGGGAAATCCAACCGTTCCGGCGATCGACGCGGGCCCGGGCGCCGAACGGGATGGACATCACTCTCACGTCACTCAATCCCGGGATAAACGCATGGTTCCTGGTTGAGATCAGGCGCGATGCGCAGTCGCGTCAGATCGACAGCTATCATATCGAGCTGTCCGATCCCGGCGGCTCCGTTCTGTCGCTTTCGGACAGGAGCGCGGAAGGCGAGGCCCCGGCGCTCGTCATCTCGCAGGACGGAATCGAGAAGCGCTGCGCACCATGGTCCGGAAACCCCTCGGCGCTGGAGCGCGCGAGCGCATCGGGCTTGCCCTATGCGCCGGTCTGCGACGGACTCGCGTTCGTGCGAAACGAGGTGCGCGGTTCGCGCACGAGCCGCGAGGCGGTTGCGGAATTCCTGCGCGACAATGTCGCCTTCGGAGAAAGTATCGTCGATCTCATCAAAGGGTCTTTCTACGAAGACGCCTACATGAGTTCGGGCGAGGTTGTCGCGGGGACCGGGGCGGGCGATGTGGCAACCGAACTTGGCCGCGCGCGGCTTGCGTCGCATCCTGTCATACGGACGTATTTCGGGTTCAAGCCAGAGGGGGCGGGAGAGGGCATCGAGGCCGGGAGCTGGTATGCCGTGACAGATGCGCCAGGAATTTATGCCAGCGCCGTGCAGCCGGGCATGATCCATCCTGACGTGCTGAACGGTCCCGGTCGGACACACCGGCTCGACGGGATCGAACGGCGCGCGGACGTGTATCTCGTCGGGTTCGACCTGTCACAGTTCGATCTCGCTTACGAGCCTGGAAGCGATCATCCGCGCCTGGGTTGGTCTTCGCGGCCGCGCGGAGCGGGGCGCAACCGGGCCCTGCCGGGGCCTGACGGCTTTGACCGTGCGGCACCGGTGGTGCGCACGGGGATGCTGAGCCCGGCGCTGACCGACCGTGTCGCGGCGACATTCGCCGGCGGTTTCAAGCGCGATCACGGTGCCTGGCGTGCCGGCGACAAGTCCGTGACCAATCACGGCCACCATTACGGCTTTGTCGCCAACGGCGTGATATTCAGCAAGCTTCACCCCGGTCTCTCGACGCTATTCGTGCTGGATGATGGCTCTGTGCATATGCGCAAATGGCGAGAAGAGGACCGCGCGCTGCTGAAACGTGTCCGTTTTGCCCGTCAGAATGGCGTACCGCTTATCGAGGACGGCGTGCCGGGCGCGCAGGTGACAAGCTGGCTTGGCGGCAATTGGTCCGGTTCGGCCGAGGCGGAACTGCGCACCTTGCGCGGAGGCGCCTGCATGAAAACAGTGGGCGGGCGCAAATTCCTGATATACGGTTATTTCTCGACAGCGACGCCCTCGGCCATGGCGCGCACCTTTCAGGCCTATGGCTGCGATCACGCCATGCTGCTCGACATGAACAGCCAGGAGCACACCTACATGGCGCTCTATGTCAGGGAAGACGGAACGTTGCGACCGCAACATCTCGTAGAGGGCATGGCGCAGATCGACGATCGCGCCCGCGACGGCACGCCGGTCCCGCGTTTCGTGGGCTACGCCGACAACAGGGACTTCATCTACCTTCTGAGGAAATAGCCGGGAAAGGGTGACGATCATGCGCAGCGGGGTGACAGCGGTACTGACGGGCGGGTTCTTGGTTCTGGCGCTCGCATTGCCCACGGCAATGGCAGCACAGACGCTTGCAGAGAACAACGCCCGCATGCTGCGGGAGATGCAGCAGGCCCGCGGTCTGAGCGATGCCGAGATAAAGCGTATTCGCGCCGTCTTCGCCGGCTCGCGCTTTATCGGGCAGGGAAACCCTGCGGTGACGCGCCGTCCGATGACGCCGGAGCAGGTCGAGGCCCGGATCGGGCAGAACCCGCGCAGCTATTACCGAAACCGCAAGTTCGAGCGCATCTGTGGCGAGCCCTACATGGCGCCGCTCTACGACCCGGCGAAAGAGACACCTGCCGATGCGACGGTCTGCGCCGACATGTTCGAGTATCCCAATGTGCCCGGTATGTATCCGGTGACATGGGTGCGGGCGAAAGAGGCGGCGGAACTCTGCCGCGCCGAGGGAAAGCGCATCGGCGACGCCCATGAGTGGGAGGGGGCCGCACACGGCGCGCTCACGCCACCGGATTATTTCTTCGGGATGAGTGTGCAGGCCGCACGCCGTGCGCATAACGCCAAGTATCGCTCCACCGCGCGCTACAGCATCGGGCCGGAATGGCGCGCTGGCGTCTGCGCGACCGGCAGCCACAAGAGCAGCGGCTGCAATGGCGGAAGCTTTCGCGGCTGCGGGTCCAATACATACCCGGCAGGAAGTTTTCCCGAATGCCGCAGCCCGCTGGGCGTCTACGATCTCGACGGCAACGCCGCCGAACACATGAACCTGCCCCTTGCGCCGGACCAAATGGCAAGCCGGGGCAGTGCCAAGCTGGGTGTGACCGAGATGAAGGGGAGCTGGTTCATCTGGGACACCGTCCGCGCGCATACCCACTGGAGCCGTTGGCGTGCGCCGTTCTGGCACGGCGGACGTGTCATGGCCGACAACAGCCACCGCAACTATCACCTTGGTTTTCGCTGTTTCAAGGATGTCGACTGACGCAATACACCCCCGCGCCCTGCTCAGTTTCCGGCAAGCGCGGCCATTCTCAGGCGTGGTCCCGTGACCGGCCCCTCGTCGCTCAAAAGCGCGGCATAACGGGGCGACGCCAGAAGTTGGCGCAGGTCGACCGCCCGGCCATCGAGATACGCGGTACGGCTGACGAGGCGTATGCCGTGGCTGTAATCGGCATAGCCCGCACCATGCACGGTACTCAACGGCTGGATCGGTTCGCCATTGGCGCGGTGCCAGCCGTAGATGGCGACGCGCCCGGGCCGCTCCGCGAGGCGTGTCGTCAGCACGACATCCTTCTTGTGGCCGGAAATCAGCGCGCCCGGAGCCGCGTCGGCCTTGCTGATCTGTGCGGCCACGGTGGCGTTATGCCGGGTCAGGTAGTCGGTAGACCGCATCTGCGGGCCTGCAGGCATCGGGCGCGGCGCGAGGCGGAGGTCGGCGGCACGGTGGATCAGGTTCACCATGCGCGGCGTTGGCAGCACCATGCCGAACGCGCCGCCGATCCGGGTGGCCGCGCGGAGCCCGAGCGGGATACGCACATGGTCGCGGTTACTTCCGATCGCGAGGTAATCGGGCGTGACACACAGAGTGATGACGGTGTTGTTGCCGCCGGCGTCCCGCCCCCGGAGGCTGACCGGCCTGAGGTCACGCAGGAAATCCGGTATGTTGCCCGAGAGGACCTCACGCACGGCACGGGCATCACGCGTGATGCCGTCAACCCCACGCAGCCGGGCCATCACGGTGCTCGCGCCTGCGGCGTCGCGCGTCCGCCGCGGCATGGCCGCGCTCAGCCGCCGGTGGCAGCGCGCCGAGGTCCGCACCACCTCCGGTCGGGCCGTCAGCGCCGCGGTCCGGTCCGCAGGCGCGCCCCCTCGCTCGGGCGCAGAGGCGGCGGACCCGGTCTGTGATTCCTGCCTGGCGACGCGCTCTTGCGGTTGGGCGGGCGCGGGTGTTGTCAGATCGGCCGGGCGCTGGCGGGGTCGAAGAGATGCAGATCTCTGCGGGGCTGGCCGCTCTTGCATGGTCCGGGGCCGCGACCGGGGCCGCAACGATGCGGACACGGTGGCACCCTCCCGCGCCTCGGCAGAGGGGCGTTCTGGCGGAACGACGGGCGGTGCCCCGCGAAAGATGCGGGAAAGCCTGGACGTATCGGGCAGAGCGGACCACCCTCGCGGCAACAGCAGGGAGTCGGGGCGCGGACGCGCCGCGGCAGAATCATCGGTCCGGTCGTTCGCGCCGGGCCGGGCTGCGACGGCGTTGCCGGCATCCGGTGCAGGCGACGACAGCGTCGCGGAAAGGCGCTCAGTCACGACAGGCGCCGGGGCGGTCGGGGCGCCCCGCTCCGCGATCGTGCCGCGCAGACCGTAAGCCCCGGCGGCGATCAGCACCGCGGAAAACACGACCACCGCCGTGCCGGCGCGGGTCAGCGGCAGGGCTGTGGCGATACGGCGCAGACGCGCCGCCGGCCCGTTTGGAATCAGGTTGACCATGTCTGTCCTGTACAGACGCGACCTTAACGCCGCAATAACGCGCGTGCCGCCGGGGCCCGGTGGCCGGGCCGACCGGCGGGAAACCGCCTGTAGCCACGTTGCCGGGCCGGCGGGCACCCGCGACAGCGATTGCGGGCCTTCTGTCAGCTATCGGTGGAAATCCGCTCTTGGCGCTGGCAGATTGCTTTCGAGGTCAGTGCCGGGGCGCGGGCCAGCTTAACGGACCAGGGGGAACGATTGATGCGGAGTGTCACAAGGGGGTCGCGCTCACGCGCGGTGATTATGGCCGGGCTGGCGGCGTTCTGGGGTGGGCCGGGATCAACCGCGACGGCCGGAGATGCGGCTGCGGCCTGTCACGAGATCGCCGGGCTGCCGGATGCGGGGGCCCCCGTAAGCCGTGCCGCGATGTCGGACCGGTTCCAGACACTCGGACGCGCAAGGGCGCATTGCGAGGCTGCGGTGATCGGCCCCGATCCTGACCCGGCGGCGCTCTTTCATCTCGCGGTCATCATGCAGCGTGAGGGCGTCCACGAGCGGGCGCGCGCCCTGTTCGGGATGGCGGCAGAGGCCGGTGTCGCGGCGGCGCATACCAAGCTGGGCGATTACCACAATTTCGGACTAGGCCCGGTGCAGGAGGATCACGCCCGCGCCGTGGACCGTTACCGCATGGCAGCAGAGGCGGGGGACGCCCCAGCGCAAGCGACGCTGGCGATCATGTATCGCCTGGGGCGCGGGGTGCCGCGGGATTTCGACAGGATGATCGCACTGCTGACCGAGAGCGCCGGGGCCGGCTATCACGTCGCGCAGGTGCGGCTGGCCGATCTTCACATGAGCGCGAAGGGCGTGCCGCGGCGGCTGGCGGACGAGCTTGGCCTGCCCGACCCGGTCAAGGCCGCCGATCTGTACCGCAAGGCCGCGGAGCAGGGCAGTGCCGAGGCGGAGGCGGCGCTGACGAAGCTCATCGAGGGCGGGGCTGACGCATTCGACGATCCCGGGACCCGGGTGGCGTGGCTGCGCCATGCCGCCGCGCAGGGCGACGCGCGCGCCATCAATGCGCTGGGGTTCCTGCACGAGCGCGGCGAAGGGGTGGAATACGACCCGGAACGTGCCGCAGCTCTTTATGTCGAGGCGCTCGAAACCGGCAATCTGCCGGTCGAGGAACTGCGCGGACAGATCGGCGGACGATGGGTGCGTTGGGATCGTGACACGGCGCTGGCCTTCCAGTCCATCCTGCGCGAACGCGGGCTTTATCGCGGGGCGCTTGATGCGCAGGTCGGGCGCGGGACCATGGCCGCGGCGCGGCGACTCGCGCGGCCATGACAGACGACCTTCACAACCGCAGCCGCTTGAAGACCGGCTCGGGGATATTGCGTATGATCAGCATCACAAGCCACCAGATCCGCGTTACGTAGATCACATTGCGTCGCGCTTGCGCTGCGCGCAGAACGCGCCGCGCAAGCGTTGCGGGATCGGTTGTGAGCCGCTCGGGCAGGTCGAGCCCCTCGGTCATCCGCGTGGCGACGAAGCCCGGGAGTACCGTCATCACATGCACCCCGGACCCCGTCAGCCTGTTGCGCAGCCCTGACAGAAAGGCGGTGAAGCCTGCCTTTGCCGCGCCGTAGGTGTAATTGCTGGCGCGCCCGCGCTCGCCCGCGACCGAACTGATGCCGATGATGGTGCCGCTGCGCCGTGTCTCGAACCGGTTGGCCAGAACGCCGAGGATGCTTGCCGGCCCCTCGAAATTGCTGCGCAGGACGCGGGCAGCGTTGGCGGTGTCCTGCTCGCTGTCTTCCTGCCGCCCCATCAGGCCGACGGCGCAGACCGCGATTTCCGGCAGGTTCGGTAGTGAGTCGATGAAGTCGGCATGGCGCTCGGTGGACAGCGCGTCGAACTCGTGCAGGGTGACGGGCACGCCGTGGCGCAGCGCGATATCGGCCCTGTCTGCCTCGAGCGTGTCCGCGCCGCGCGCGGCAAGCTGTACCGGGTGGCCGCCGGCGGCATACGCATGCGCAATGGCCCTGCCTATGTCTGACCTGGCGCCAAGGATGAGAACGGGGGGAATCGTCATAATCCGAGCCTTTCTGACTGGGCCGAGCGGAACCGATCGGACAGACCGTCCGCATCGCGCAGGGCGTGGAACTCTCCCACGCGCCCATCCGAGGCCCGCAGGGTGGCGGCGCTCATACGGGCGTCCTTGGCCAGATAGAAGCGGCCGCCATGGTCGAGCGTGATGCTGTCGAGACGGTCGAGAAGCGCAAGTGACCGGCCATTTACCGGGAAATCCAGCGCGAGGGTGTACCCTTCCATCGGAAAGGAAAGCGCCCCCTCCTGCGTCCCGAACCGCTTGAGAACGGCGAGGAACGATCCGGATTTCGCTGCCGCGATCGCATCCAGGAGCGCGGTGAGCCCGGCCTGCGAGCTATCGAGCGGCAGGACGCACTGGAATTGCGCGAAGCCCTTGCGGCCATAGATACGGTTCCAGCCGTTTACCGCGTCGAGCGGGTAAAAATAGCCGTCCCAATCCACCAGCCGCGCCGCGCTCTTGCGCGCACCTGCGTGGTAATAGAGGGCGTTGAAAGCCGCCACGGTGAAGCGGTTGAGGGCGAAGAGGGGAAAGTCCAGCGGCACCGAAAACTTGCGCCTTGGCGGAACGTGGAACGGGGCTTCGGCCTTGGCCGGGGGCAGGTCTGCCGGGGTCGCGTGCTCACCCAGCATCACCAGCGACCGGCCCCGCGCCGCACCCGTGGCCAGGCAATCGATCCAGGCCACGGAATAAGTGGTGTTCCGTGCCTCCTCGAATGCCTCCATCGCCTGCGCGAGGTTCGCTGCGGGGATGGTGAGCTGCCGGATCCAGCCGGTCCCGACCGGGCGCAGGCGGATTGCCGCACGCAGGATGATTCCGGTAAGGCCCATTCCGCCGAGCGCGTGATCGAAAAGGACGGGATTCGCCTGCCTCGAGCACCTGCGGACTTCACCATCCGGGCCCATCAGCTCGATCCAGTCCACGCAGGTCCGGAAACTGCCCTCCTTGTGGTGGTTCTTGCCATGCACGTCTGCGGCGATGGCCCCGCCGAGCGTGACGAATTTCGTGCCCGGTGTCACCATCGGAAACCAGCCGCGGGGCAGGAAGGCGGTGATGATATCGCCCAGAAGCACGCCTGCCTCGGCAATGAGCTGACCGGTCTCCGCATCGAAGGCGAGCATGCGGTCGAACTGCCCCATCGCGACGGTGGCGGCGGTGCCTATCGCGCTGTCGCCGTAGGCGCGGCCATTGCCGCGGGCGATCAGGCCCGTCCCGGAGAGAACCAGCGCACGCAGGGCCTCGACGCTGCGCGGACGGTGGAGCCGCGTCTCCAGCACAGGATATCGGCCCCAGCCCGACAGCTTCATGCCGACACCGCCAATCGCCGGTCCGTGAAGACGAAACGCCGGTCGAGATTGTACTTGATGACATAGCCGACCGAGAGACCGAGGACCGCGCCCGCCTCGCGCATCAGATCGGTTCGCCAGATAAGCCAGAACGCGGTTTCGGTGCCCCAGAAGATGGCCGTCGTGACGAGCCCCATGGCCGTGTAGAGTGAGAACTTGCGACCGTGATTGCGCGCGCCGGTTTCAAGGTCTTGAAATATCCAGCGCTTGTCGAGCAGGTATTTTATCACGAGACCGACGAGCGTTCCCCCGCACACGGCGGCAGCGAACCAGAAAGCGGTTTCACCGATCTGCAGGATAACGCGCTGCGTCGCCAGATTGGCCAGCGTCGCGATGACGGCGAAGGCCGCATAGCGCAGGATCAGCGTCCGAAGCGTCATGCTGTCGCCCCCGCCACGACAAAGCCGAGAATCGCCAACAGGCATAGCCGGCTGGTTTGGTCCTTGACCGCGTAGACGACAGGGTCGTCATGCATGTGACCGCGATGCGCGACCATGACGGTCCGCGTGATCCAGTAGAGCAGGATGGCGCAGACCCCCCAGAGCGCCTCCGGCAGGGTATAGCGCTCCATCACCGCGGGGGAATTGACGTAGAGCGTCATGACGAGAACCGCCACGTATCCTGCGCTGATCGCGATCATCGCGATGATCGGCAAATCGTCGATCGTGTAACCGCGTCCGTTTGCCATGCGGCTGCCACGGGCGGCACTGTCAACAAGCTCGGCCTGGCGCTTGACCGCTGCCAGCGACAGGAAGAAGAACACCGAAAACGCCAACAGCCAGACCGAGAGCGGAATGCCGCTGGCGACGCCGCCTGCCACGATCCTGGCTGTGTAAAGGCCTGCCAGAACACAGATATCGATGACGATCCGGCGCTTGAGGTAGAGCGAATAGGATGCGGTCAGCAGGTAATAGGCCGTCATGACCAGCAGGAAGTCGCCGCCGACCAGGGCCGCAACGAGTGCGCCCGGGACCAGAAGTGCCGCCGCCATGCAGGTGCCATGGGCAATCGGGAGCCCCCCCGAGGCCAGCGGACGATCCTTCTTGCGCGGATGCGCACGGTCGGCCCCGAGGTCAAGGAGGTCGTTGAGTACATAAACGCCCGAGGCGATCAGACTGAAACATGCGAAGGCGAGCAGCGACAACAGCATTGTCGCGGCATCGAGTTGGTGCGCAGCCAGCATCGGCAGAAAGACCAGCACGTTCTTCAGCCATTGATGCGGTCGCATGGCCTGGATGTAGGGTGTTGCCGAACGGTTGATGGTCTCGAGGTGCTCGGTGGCTTGAGAGACGTGCTCGGCCTTGCGGCGCAGGGTCGCGGGGGCGTTGACGGTGATCGCCCGAGAGGCCCGCGCCCAGACCGGCAGATCGGCCGAGGCATCGCCCATGTAGGCGAAACCGCCTTCGCCGAACCGGTCTTCGAGGAAACGGCTCTTTCGCTCTCCCTTGAGGTTGTGCTGCCCATCCGAGCCATGGACTTCGTCGAAAATCCCGAGATGGGCGGCAACCGCTTCGGCCTGGGCGTGGTCGCTTGCCGTGACCAGCGCGGTGCGCCCGCCCGAACGCCGCCATGTCTCCACGAAGGCGATGACCCCGGCATCGTATGGCAGAGTGGTCACGTCCACCGCCGAGGCCATGGCAAGATGGCGTTTGAATGCGGCACGACCGCGCGCCAACGCGGCAACAGAAACGAACATTCTGCGCCAGTCCTGGCCGGCGGCGGACCAGAAACTCTCCAGCAACATGTCGCTGCGAAGCAAGGTCCCGTCGAGGTCGACCACGAGGATTTCACGGGGTTTCAGGGACACGGACGATCCGCTCCTCGCAAGGGGACACTCTCACGAGGCAGAATGGACAAGTTGCGCGAGGGCAACAAGCCCCGGAGCGCATCCATCGCGAGCGGCAGGCCATTGAGCACGCGCATTGGTGCAGCCTCTCAGCGGTAGGTGCGCTTTTCCATCGGGGTGGCCTCGATTCGCGCGCGCAGCCCCGAGAGCAGCGCCTGTTCGGCGCGGTTGAGCACCGCCTGCGGATTCCACACCACATGCACATCCACCGCCGCCGTCTGGTCATAGGGCGGCAATTGCCAGAGCAGCCCGTCGCGCACGTCGCGCGCTGCCACATGCAGGGGCAAAGGGCCGATGCCCAGCCCCGCGATGATCATGCGGCGCACCTCCTCCAGATGGCTCGAGGTGGCGATGATCTGATCGCCCAATTCCGCCTGCGCACGCATCAGAGTCACCGGCTTGAGCGCATCCTGCAGCCGGTCGGTCTCGAAGCTGACGGCGCTTTGTCCCGCCAGATCGGCGCGGGTGAGATCGTCCCGGCCAAAGAGGGGATGCGGCGGACCGCAAAACAGGCCGAAGTACTCGCGGTAAAGGCGGAGGTATTCCAGCCGCGGATTGCGCTTGTGTACAAGGCAGATCGCGAACGACGCGGCGCGGGCCGAGACCGACTCGATCGCCTGCGCCGAGGAATAGACCTCGATCGACAGGGTCGCGTGCGGGTTCTCTCCGTGAAACTCTGCCAGAACCTGATCAAAAAGCGGGCAGATGACGTGAGAGGCCAGCGACACCCGCACATGCCCCGTCACCTCGTCGGTCATGTCGCGCATCAGCGTCGAGAGCCGCAGGATTGATCCCTGGATTTCAAGCGCCTCGCGATAGAGCGTCTCGCCGGCCTCGGTCAGCTCGAATCGTCCCGGTGACCGGTGGATGAGTTGCTTTCCCACACGGTTTTCCAGCCTTTTCAATGCGGTGGAGACCGATGGCTGGGTCAGGCGCAGCCTGTTCGCGGCATCCGTGACGGAGCGGGATTGCGCCAGCACGACGAAGGTGCGCAAGAGGTTCCAGTCCATCTCGCGCATGATCCGTTCGGGGCTGTCGCGTCTTTCCATAGATTTCATCTATTTTCACAATTCTTCTTATCTATTTGATTAATGGTGAGCCGGTTTGCACCCTCGACGCAAGCCCGCATTACCCGGGCAGCGCGCGAAAGGGAGACGCATGTCGGTCGAAGCCCGCGAGGCAAGACAGCCGTGGATATTGCTATCGCCCGCCCTCGGGGCGGTGCTCTTCCTGCTGATCATCCCGCTGATGTTCATCGTGGTCTATTCGTTCTGGCTGCGCTCGGCCATGGGCGCGGATCAGGTCGGGTTCTACCTCGACAACTGGCAAAAGGCGCTGTCGGACCGGTTCTATCGCGACATCCTGCTCAACACGCTCAAGATCGCGGCGATCACCACGTTCATCTGCGCGCTGATGGGCTATCCGGCGGCCTATTTCATCGCCCGCTCGCGCGGCAACAAGATGATCCTGCTGCTTCTCCTGATGCTGCCGTTCTGGATCAGCTACATCATCCGCACGATGAGCTGGATCAACATCCTCGGCACCTCGGGCGCGCTCAACACCTTGCTTGTGTCGCTCGGCATCATCGGCGAGCCGATGCAGATGCTTTACAATGAGGCAACCGTGATCCTCGGCCTCGTGCATTTCCTGCTGCCGTTCATGGTGCTCAATGTCTATGTGAGCCTCGAGGGGATCGACACCAATCTCGAGGATGCCGCCACCTCGCTCGGGGCGACCCGGTGGGAGGCGTTCACCCAAGTCACCCTGCCGCTGTCGCTGCCCGGTCTGGCTGCCGGGGGCCTGCTGTGCTTCGTGCTGGGCGCGGGCACCTATATCACCCCGGTGATCCTCGGCGGGCCGACGGACGCGATGTTCGCCAACCTCGTCTTCGAGGCGATCATCACGCAGCTCAACTGGCCGCTCGGATCGGCGCTGTCGCTGTTGCTGCTGGCGGTGCTGGGGGTGCTGGTGGGCATCTACAACCG
>Ga0102938_10002903_pt1 | contig 12901 bp, 8 predicted proteins | sample SalPonR2_B_D2_MG_FD_84516 | JGI IMG/M metagenome (GOLD analysis project Ga0102938, IMG submission 84516) | Salt pond soil microbial communities from South San Francisco under conditions of wetland restoration - Salt Pond MetaG R2_B_D2_MG | ecosystem: Environmental > Aquatic > Marine > Intertidal... | reverse complement strand
TTTATGATTGAAGGAGAAGAGGAAATTGGCTCTCCAAGTCTTCCTAAATGGTGCGAGGAAAATAAAGATCTGGTAAAAGGAGATGTGATCCTTGTTTCTGATACTTCTATGCTTGCTCCTGATACTCCATCCATAACTACCGGATTGCGTGGATTGGCATATTGGGAAGTTGAAGTTACCGGACCAAACCGGGATTTGCACTCAGGATTGTTTGGTGGTGCTGTGGCAAACCCAATTAATGTGTTGGCTAAGATGATTAGCGATATGGTAGATGAAAACGGCCATATTACGATCCCCGGCTTCTACGATGATGTTTTGGAAGTTTCCGATGAAGAAAGAAAGAAGATGGCTGAAGCTCCATTTGATAAAGAAGCATACAAAAAAGCGATTGACGTAAAAGAATTATATGGCGAAAAAGGATTTACTACACCTGAACGTACCGGTATCAGACCATCATTCGATGTTTGTGGAATATGGGGAGGATATACCGGAGAAGGAGCGAAAACAGTACTTCCTTCCAAAGCTTATGCAAAAATTTCATCTCGATTAGTACCTAATCAGGACAATAAGAAAATTGCCGAATTATTCAAAAATCATTTCGAGAAAATAGCTCCCGACTATGTTAAAGTAAATGTAAAATATTTACATGGCGGGCAGGCTTATGTATGTCCTATTGATTTACCTGCATACAAAGCTGCTGAAAAAGCTTATCAGGAAGTGTATAATAAAATGCCTGTGCCTGTTCGTAGTGGTGGTAGTATTCCTATTATTTCCGAATTTGACCGAATACTGGATACAAAATCAGTTTTAATGGGATTTGGACTGGAAGACGATGCTATCCATTCGCCTAATGAGAACTATCCAATAGAACAGTTCTACAATGGAATCAATACCATTCCTTATTTCTATAAGTACTTTGCTGAAATAATGAAATAATTAATAGAAAAGATACATTCTTTTGAATAATCCGGCTTCTAAAACAGGAGCCGGATTTTTTTACTTGTTGTTTTATAAAAAAATTCTATTAAAGCTACTTTTTCTATTAAGGCTATTGATTTTATAGGGGTTGTTGTTTTAGAAATGTATTTATTTTAAATTAACCCCCTGTTTTTTTTAGGGGTGTTTAAAAAATATATGTATATTTGTTAATATTTGTTATTGGAAATCTTTAAAATAATAGTTTATGAGTTCTATTCGATTTAAAGCCATTGGCGAAGTATTAAACCGTAAGTCCCAGGAGATAAGGCTTCCTTCTGTAAAAACATCCGATTACTTCGGGATAAATGTTTTTGACCGTCGGAAAATGCAGGAGTATTTATCCGGCGAAGCCTATCAAAAAGTAATGGAAGCAATTGATCAGGGGATTCGTATCGATCGTAAAATTGCCAATCAGGTGGCAACCGGAATGAAAGCCTGGGCTATTGATCGTGGGGCTACACATTACACGCATTGGTTTCATCCACTGAACGGAACAACAGCAGAAAAACACGACGCTTTTTTTGAGCCAGCTGACAATGGTGGGGTAGTGGAAAATTTTCAGGGTGATATGCTGGTTCAGCAAGAACCCGATGCTTCTAGTTTTCCCAGCGGTGGGCTAAGAAATACATTCGAAGCCCGGGGGTATACTGCATGGGACCCGTCTTCTCCTGCTTTTGTGTTTGAGAAAACATTGTGTATACCAACGATATTCGTTTCATACACTGGTGAGGCTTTAGATTATAAAACTCCTTTAATAAAATCATTAAATTATATCGATAAAGCAGCAGTAGATGTCTGTCAGTATTTTGATAAAGACATTACAAAAGTAAATGTAACCCTGGGTTGGGAGCAGGAATATTTTTTGGTGGATAGTGCTTTGTTTAATGCCCGCCCCGATCTTTACCTGACAGGTCGCACACTCATTGGTCATGCATCGGCAAAAGACCAGCAGTTAAGCGATCACTATTTTGGGTCAATCTCCGACAGAGTAAAGAGTTTTATGTGCGAATTCGAAGTGGAGGCTTATAAATTAGGAATTCCCATAAAAACAAGGCATAACGAAGTGGCCCCTAATCAGTTTGAGTGTGCTCCGATTTATGAAGAAGCTAATCTGGCGGTAGATCACAATCAAATGTTAATGACATTAATGGATAAGGTTGCCCGAAAGCACGATTTTAGAGTTTTATTTCACGAGAAACCTTTTAAAGGAATAAATGGCTCGGGAAAACATAACAACTGGTCGTTACAATCAAATAAAAAAAAGAATTTATTATCCCCCGGAAAAACACCTAAAAGTAACCTGCAATTTTTAACCTTCCTAATCAATACGATAAAAGCAGTACATGATTTTGCTGATATTTTGAGAGCCAGTATTGCTATTGCCGGTAATGAACACCGTTTGGGTGCACATGAAGCCCCACCGGCTATTATGTCGGTTTTCATCGGTTCTCAATTAACCAGCATGCTCGACCAATTGGAAAAACGGGTTCCGGATAAGAAGATGACCCCGGATGAAAAAACAGAGCTCAAACTGGATATTGGTAAAATCCCGGAAATTTTACTCGATAATACCGATCGTAACCGAACCTCTCCCTTTGCTTTTACCGGAAACCGTTTTGAGTTTCGTGCCGTGGGATCTTCGGCAAATGTTGCCTCCCCAATGATTACGTTAAATACTGTAGTAGCTAGTCAGTTTGTTGAATTTAAAAAAGAGGTAGATGTTATCATGGACAAGGGGGTGAAAAAAGACGAAGCTATTTTCCAGGTATTAAAGAAATATATCGGTGAATCAAAAAAAATAAGGTTTGAAGGTAACGGATATGCTGCCGACTGGGTAAAAGAAGCCGAAAAACGAGGTTTATCAAATATTGGAGATGTTCCCGAAGCTTTGATGGCTTTCATCAGTAAAACAACAAAAGAGGTTTTTGGTAAAGCACCTGTTTTATCTGCCCGCGAACTAGAGGCACGTTATGATATCCGTCTTGAGATATTTGTTAAAAAAGTGCAGATTGAAGCCAGGGTATTGGGTGATTTGGTGCGAAACCATATAACCCCTACGGTATTAAAATATCAAAATATTTTAATTGAAAATGTTCAGGGAATTAAAGCGCTATATCCTCAAAATATTTATGAACCTATGGCCAAATCACAGCTTAATACCATAAGTGAAATATCTGAACGAATAGGAATGATAAAGGATTTGACGGATCAATTGATAGAAGCCCGTAAGAAAGCAAATAAAATAGAGGATATCAGAAAAAAAGCACCTGAATATTCGAAGAAGGTGGTTCCGTTTTTTGAGAAAATACGTTACCATGTTGATAAGCTGGAATTAATTGTAGATGATGAATTGTGGCCTTTTCCCAAATATAGAGAATTGCTTTTTACAAGGTAAGGTGTTGATTTCTAATAGCATATTATAGAATAAAAGCAATATAGTAATATTAAATATGTTTTTGTTTTTAATTCGATAAAACAAAGCATGCAATTCTTAGCGCATCTTTTTATTTTATGTAAAAAGTTTTACTTTTACATTTTACATCATGTTGTAATTTGAAAAAATATGAATATTAAAAGAGTATTTTTCATCACCATTTTTAGCCTGTTTACCTATACCCTTACTTTTGGTCAGTTAAGCGTATATGAAAAAGCTAACGAGTATTATCAAAACGGGCAGTATTACGAAGCTATCGACAGGCTTAGAGATGCGTATAGTAAAGTTACGGATAACGATTTAAAAACAGAGATTACCTTTCAGGTAGCCGAGTGTTATCGGAAAACTCATCAACCCAGAAAAGCAGAGATGTGGTTTAAACGAACGATACAGAAAGAGTATCCCAATCCGTTAATTTATCTCTATTATGCTGATGCGTTAAAAGTTAACGAAAAATTTGATGAGGCAGAGGAGAATTACAGGCAGTATAAAAAATTAGTTCCCAACGATCCTCAAGGCGATATCGGTATCAAATCATGTGAGCTTGCCAAAAAGTGGCTGGAGAATCCAAACGGGTATAAAGTTGCCGAAATGAAATTTTTTAATTCACGAGAAAGTGATTATGGGCCGGCTTATGCAAAAGCCGAATATGATGAGATCTATTTTACTTCTTCACGCGATGAAGCTACCGGAGATGAAATTCATGGTGCCACAGGATATAATTTTTCTGATATTTTTACTTCTAAAAAAGATATGAAAGGCAACTGGAGTACTCCGGTGCCTTTAGGCGATAATATAAACACTGAATTTGAAGAAGGAGCGGTATCTTTAAGCAAAGATTATAATACCATGTTTTTTACCCGTTGCGAGATGCATAAACGAGATAATTTAGGATGTCAGATTCTGGTTTCTAGACGCAGCGGAGAAAATTGGGGAAAACCGGAACCTTTAAATGTTGCAACGGACAGTATTGTGGTTGCACATCCTTCTGTTTCAAAAGACGAACTGGAGTTATATTTTGTTTCGGATATGCCCGGAGGTATTGGGAAAAAAGACATATGGAAATTAAGCCGTAGCTCAACTGATGCACAATGGGGTGACCCGGTTAATTTAGGAGAGCCCATAAATACACCGGGTGATGAAATGTTTCCCTATATCCATAACGATGGCACATTATATTTTTCATCTGATTATCATCCGGGAATGGGAGGACTTGATATTTTTAAAGCTTCAAAAGATGAGAATGGAAGATGGAATGTTGAAAATATGAGATATCCGATTAATTCTACTTATGACGATTTTTCAATTATCGTTGAGAAAGAACAAGAACGTGGATATTTCAGTTCATCACGAGATGGTAGAACCGACAATATCTATTCTTTCGTATTGCCACCGTTAAAATTTAGTGTGGAAGGTGTTGTGCGTAACGACAAAACTGACACCCCGTTGGAAAATGCTACCATCAAACTTGTAGGTAGTGATGGAATGACCCTGGCAAATGAAACCGATAACAAAGGTTCGTTTAAATTTATGTTAAGGCCTAATACCGATTATGTATTTATTGCATCGAAAAAAGGTTTTCTTACCGGTAAAGAGAAAGAAACGACGAAAGGGTTAACCGAAAGCCAGGATTTTGATATTGAAATAAGGCTTTCATCTATTGCTGAGCCTATTGAGTTACCTAATATCTTCTACGATTTTGCTAAATGGGACTTGCGTCCGGAATCGATGGTAGCATTGGACAGACTGGTAGAAACGCTTAATGATAATCCTAATGTAGTGATTGAGTTGCGTTCGCATACCGATTCACGGGGTACTGCTGCAACAAATGTTGAATTGTCTCAAAAACGAGCTCAGTCTGTAGTTAACTATTTGATTGAAAAAGGTATTGAGCCGGCAAGATTACGTGCTAAAGGATATGCCGCAACCATGCCTAAAGTTGTCGATGCTAAATTAGCCGAGCAGCATGATTTCCTTTCGGAAGGAACCGAATTAACACCTGAGTTTATTGAAAGTCTCGAAAGCGAAGAACAGCAGGAGATTGCACATCAGATTAATCGTAGGACTGAGTTCCAGGTGCTTTCGACAAATTATGAACCTCAAAATTAACTGGTTATTATCTATTTGTAACAGTATAAGAATTCCTGTTTTGCAGGAATTCTTTTTTATATCCATTTTATTAGGTAAATTTTAATTGTTAAGAACTAAATTGCTAATTTTGCAACTTAATTATTATTCAGCAATATCATGTCAAAAGATTCTCGTTATAATTTAAGAGGGGTGTCTGCTTCAAAAGAAGATGTACACCATGCTATAAAAGATATTGACAAAGGATTGTATCCAAAGGCTTTCTGTAAAATAATTCCTGACATTTTAGGTGGTGATGAAAACTATTGTAATATCATGCATGCCGATGGAGCCGGTACGAAATCATCGCTGGCTTATATGTACTGGAAAGAATCCGGTGATTTGTCGGTATGGAAAGGAATTGCTCAGGATGCTGTGGTCATGAACCTTGATGACCTGCTTTGTGTAGGAGTAACTGATAATATATTGCTGTCGTCAACCATTGGCAGAAATAAAAATTTGATTCCCGGCGATGTAATTGCAGCCATTATCAATGGAACCGAGGAGCTGCTTCAGGAATTAAGAGATCTTGGCATCTCAATTTATTCAACCGGAGGCGAAACCGCCGATGTGGGCGATTTGGTACGTACCATTATTGTCGATTCGACCGTTACCACCCGCATGAAACGTAATTTGGTAATTGATAATAAAAACATTCAGGAGGGTGATGTTATTATTGGTTTAAGTTCATCCGGGAAAGCCACCTACGAAAAAGAGTTCAACGGAGGAATGGGAAGCAATGGATTAACATCTGCCAGGCATGATGTGTTTGATCACTATCTGGCTAAAAAATATCCCGAAAGTTATGATGCTGCTATCCCTGACAATGTTGTGTATTCAGGAAGTTATAAATTAACAGATGCCATTGAAAGACTTGGGGTGGATGCTGGTAAACTAGTGCTATCACCCACCAGAACATATGCCCCGGTGATAAAAAAGATCTTTGAAGATTATCGTTCCGAAATTCATGGATTAATTCATTGTTCGGGAGGAGCACAGACAAAAATTTTAAATTTTGTCGATCATCTTCATATTATAAAAGATAACATGTTTGAGATTCCTGAATTATTTAAACTCATTCAGGAAGAATCAGGAACCGCATGGGAAGAAATGTATAAAGTGTTTAACATGGGACATCGAATGGAAATATATACCAAGCCTGAAATAGCTGATGGTATCATAGAGATATCGAAAAGTTTTGGTATTGATGCCCAAATTATTGGACGATGTGAGAAAGCTGATTCAAAACGACTTACTATCAAAAGTGTATTTGGTGAATTCCAATATCAATAAACTGAACATGTTATCGAATAAATTGTTAATTTTGCACCGATTGTAAAAAGGAGAATTATGAGTAATAATATTATTTTAGATAAACTGGAGGGGATTAAATTAAGATTTGAAGAAGTGGGCCAGTTAATTACTGATCCGGACATTATTGCCGATATGAAAAGGTATGTGAAGCTGAATAAAGAATATCGTGATCTGGAGCCCATTATCGAAGCGTACCGGGAATACAAAAATATTTTAAGTAATATACAAACAGCAAAAGACATTTTAGTTAAAGAGAAAGATGAGGAGATGCGTGAAATGGCCAAGATGGAACTTTTAGAGTTGGAAGAAAAAGTTAAGCCTCTGGAAGAAAAAATTAAACTGTTATTATTACCGAAAGACCCTGAAGACGAGAAAAACGCCATATTAGAAATACGTGCCGGAACCGGTGGAGACGAAGCCAGTATTTTTGCCGGCGATTTATACCGGATGTATTTAAAGTATTGCGAGCGTAAAAAATGGAAAGTGGAGGTTACACACCTTAATGAAGGTACTGTTGGTGGTTATAAAGAAATTGTAATGAAAGTCTCCGGCAATGGTGTTTATGGAATCCTGAAATATGAATCGGGAGTTCATCGTGTGCAGCGGGTTCCGCAGACCGAAACACAGGGCAGGGTTCACACATCGGCAGCTACAGTTGCTGTTTTACCCGAAGCCGAAGATTTTGATATTGACTTACGTCAGGAAGATATCCGTAAAGATACTTACTGCTCATCAGGTCCCGGCGGACAATCAGTAAATACAACTTATTCGGCTATTCGTTTAACACATATCCCATCAGGGATTGTGGTAACCTGCCAGGATGAAAAGTCGCAGCTTAAAAATCTGGATAAAGCCATGGCAGAGTTAAGAACAAGGCTTTATAACCTTGAGTATCAGAAATATCTTGATGAGATTTCGTCTAAACGGAAAACCATGGTTTCTACCGGCGACCGCTCAGCAAAAATCAGAACTTATAACTATCCGCAAGGACGTGTTACTGATCATAGAATAAATCTTACCCTGTATAATTTAAGTGCTATAATAGATGGCGACATCCAGGAAATTATTGAACAGTTGCAAATGGCTGAAAATGCTGAAAGATTAAAAGAAGCCGGGGTTGAGTAAATCTTAAGTATATGGACTACCTTCAAATCGTTGAGCAAATAAAAAAGAAAAGAAGTTTTCTGTGTGTTGGTTTAGATACAGATATTACTAAAATACCCCAATTTTTACTCGATACTGATGATCCGGTGTTTGAGTTTAATAAACAAATTGTTGATGCCACCGCTCCTTACTCCATAGCTTACAAACCCAATATAGCTTTTTATGAAGCTGCCGGTGTTTCCGGATGGAAAAGCCTGGAAAAAACCATTAACTATATTAATCTTTTGCATCCTGAAATATTTATTATTGCCGATGCAAAAAGAGGCGATATCGGGAATACGTCTAAAATGTATGCACGGGCTTTCTTCGAAAATTTTAATTGCGATGCAGTTACGGTAGCCCCTTACATGGGGAGGGATTCTGTTACTCCCTTTCTTCAATTTAAAAACCGCTGGGTTATTTTATTAGCGCTTACTTCCAATGAGAGTGCTTCGGATTTTCAATTTATAGAGAATAGTCAAAATGACAGATATTTATTTGAAGAGGTGCTGCACAAATCAAAACCCTGGGGAACAAAAGAAAATATGATGTATGTTGTTGGTGCTACCCAGGCCAACCAATTAAAAAAAATACGCGAATATATTCCCGATCATTTTTTGTTGATTCCCGGTGTAGGAGCACAGGGAGGCAGCCTTAAAGAGGTTTCCGAATATGGAATGAATGATAATTGTGGATTAATCGTTAATTCAGCCCGTTCAATTATCTATGCGGGGCAGGGTCACGATTTTGCTAAAACAGCCGGTAAAAAGGCTAAAGAAATCCAGGATGAGATGGAGGAGCTTTTACTGCAAAAAGGGATTGTCTGATTTTTATTGTAATTTCTGTTACTTTTATTAATTTTATCCATATACTTACGATTCATAATACGATTATGAAAGAAGATTTTTTACATTATTTATGGAAGTATAAATTGTTTAGTACAACAAACCTGCGAACGCAAACCCACGAAAAAGTAGAAATAATACATCCGGGGATTCATAATAATGATTCTGGCCCTGACTTTTTTAATGCCAAAATAAAGATTGGTGAAACCACCTGGGCAGGAAATGTGGAAATTCATCTCAAATCATCCGACTGGTATCATCATCAACATCATAACGATAAAGCCTATGATAATGTAATTTTACAAGTTGTTTATCAGCACGATAAAGAGGTTTATTTATCCAATAATTGTCTTGTTCCCACCATGGAGATTCACTTTGATGAGATTCTGCTTAAGAATTACGAAAAACTTATTCGAAGCGAGTCATGGATTGCCTGCGAAAAAGACCTGCACACGGTGGATGATTTTTTGATGAACAAATGGATGGAAGCATTAATAATTGAGCGGTTGGGAGATAAAGCATTAAGAATAAAGCAGGAATTAAAACAAACGCAAAATAACTGGGAAGAAACATTTTACAGGCACTTGGCACGTAATTTTGGATTTAAATTAAATGCCGAACCTTTTGAGTTGCTGGCAAGATCACTTCCCTTAAAGGTTTTAGCAAAACATAAAAATGATTTAATGCAAATTGAGGCCTTGTTATTTGGGCAGGCAGGATTTTTAAACGAAGAAACAGGGGATGATTATTACCAAAAGCTTAAAAGTGAATATCAATTTTTAAACCGTAAATTTCAATTAAAACCCATCGCAAAACATTTGTGGAAATTTTTACGTTCCCGGCCCGGAAATTTCCCCACCGTTCGGTTAGCACAATTTGCTGCGTTAATTTTTCAGTCGAAAAGCCTGTTTTCAAAAATTATGGATGAACAGGATATGCGAAAGATCAGACAGATGCTTCAAGCAAAGCCTTCTGAGTACTGGGAGACCCATTATCATTTTAACAAAAAATCGGTAAAAAAAATGAAACCATTAGGTCAATCGGCCATACAAATTCTTTTCATTAATACGGTCGTTCCGTTTTTATTTGTATATGGTAAACATAGGGGTAAAGAAGAATTTTGCGACAGGGCCTTGAGGTTGTTATCCCAAATAAAGCCTGAGAATAACTCCATCATTTCAAATTGGAAAAGATTAGGATTGAAACCTGAAAATGCATTTGAAAGCCAGGCATTGATTCAATTAAAAAATAAATATTGTACCTTTAAAAAGTGTTTGCAATGTCAAATAGGAAATTATATTATTAAAAACATTCAATGAGAACGGTATCCCTGAGAAAAGAAAATTTTAAATCTGTTTATTTTGCCATTATTTTGTTGTTTTTGATCATAACTATAGGTACAATAGGTTATATCATTATTGAAGAGTTTACATTTATTGAAGCATTTTTTATGACCATTATTACCATTTCGACAGTAGGTTTTCGCGAAGTGAAACCGCTGTCGGAACTGGGTCAACTTTTTACCATTTTTTTGATTATTTTCAGTATAGGAATATTTGCTTATGCCGTAACAACCCTTACCCGCTATATTGTGGATGGAGTTTTTAGAAACTATTTAAAAGATAATAAAGTGAAAACAAAAATCGAAAAACTAAAAAACCATGTTATTGTTGTTGGCTATGGGCGTAATGGCCGGCAAGCCATTGAAGAGTTAAAACGTCATGAATTTCCGATTGTTGTTGTGGACAACAATGAGTCAATTATTCAGGATATTAGGCAAAAAGCTGAGATGTTATATATTTATGGTGATGCAACCGAAGATCAAACATTAACAGATGCCAAAATTGATACCGCAAAAGCTTTAATTACCGCCTTACCCAGCGACGCCGATAATTTATTTGTGGTACTTACTGCCCGGGCAATGAACCCTGATTTTACGATTATTTCCCGTGCATCAAATTTTAATTCAGATAAGAAGTTGAGGAGTGCTGGCGCTACCAATGTAATTATGCCCGATAAAATTGGAGGCCAGCGAATGGCTAAACTCATTGCTCAGCCTGATGTAATTGATTTTATTGAGTTTGTGATGCTTCGAGAGAGTGAAGGGGTGCATATCGAAGAGATTCATTGTAAAGGAATGGTTTCTTCTTTTACCGAAAAATCTATTGGCGAATGGTCAATACGTGCAGCTACCGGGGCTAATATTATTGGAATAAAAACTTCGGATAATCATTATATTGTTAATCCAACACCCGAGCAAAAGATTACCGAAAAGGACCAGATATTTGTGCTGGGGAACCCGGATCAAATCACCAAATTGAAAAAAGTGTTGTTTAGCGGGTAGGGTGTGGAATTGTAAATTAGTAAAATAGTAAAATTGCAAAAATGTAATTTGTAAATTAGTTTACTTGTTTAAACGGTTATTGGGGGAATTAAGGTTGATTATTAACGGACTTTTTCTGCTAACTGCTAACTGCCAACTGCCAACTGCCAACTGCCGTTGTCTCCTGCCAACTAAATTTTTCTATCATTTTAACCTCAAAAATTACTCGTTAGTCTCCAAAAAATAAAAAATCCAACAAATCAAATTTCGTTTATTCATAAAACCATACCACTCATTCACAAAACCATACGCTTTACAAAGTAGATTAACAATTGCTTGTTTATTTAAAACGTTATGCTAACCTTTATTTTGATTTTTTTATCTAAAAATTTATTTTTATAGTAACTTTAGATTTTAATCAAATGGAAACACTGCAAGGCGGGTCAGATTATTGTGATTATTTAGGTAACTGGGTTATAACTGGAGGTGTTGGTTATCAAGGGAACATAAATGATGTGTATTATCTTTATGTAACTCATTGTATGGATGATAATGCCTAAGGATAAGGAGGCTTTCCTCAAAATGTTTAATTTAATTGGAAAATATAACTTTTTTTGGAAAGTTTCTTTTAAAAATTTGAAAATGAAAAGAATATATATATACATCCTTTTATTTTTTTTCTCTGAAAATTGTTTAGCTGAAAATATAACAATAAAGGGGCAGGTTTTAAATGACTCTCTTAATACCCCGGTTGTTTATGCAAATATTGCAATAAAAGGGTATCCTGTTGGAATATCGACAAATGAAAAAGGCGAATTTAGTTTTCATATACCAACAATTCATAAAAATGATACTTTAATAGTTTCTGCTATAGGATATCAATCGTATGAATGTGTTGTAAATAAAATTTTATTGAGTGATACTCTGGTAATTTCTTTAAAGGAACAAGTTTATAAACTAAATGATGTAACGATAATCCCCGATAATGAGTTGAGTAGAATTATTAAAAATGTTACAAAGAGACTAAGGAAAAATTATCCCAGGCGAAAATATATGTTAAATGGTTTTTATCGGGAGTTGGTATTAAAAGATGATCGATATACCCGTTTAATTGAAGCCGCTATTGATATTCATAAATCGGGGTTTAACAGTGGTGTAGTGGAAAAGGTTAGGGTAAATGAGCTTAGAAAAAGCAATAGCAATGTTGAATATGACTGGAAGTCAAAACTATTTACCATGATAAATGGTGAAACAAATTATCTTTATACCATTTTTAAGTCAGATGTAATTCAATATCATGATAAATCATTTATAACGAAAAACATTTTAACCCATAAATTCTTGGATAGTTACGATTTTATTCTTGAAGATATTTCAATTATTGATTCTGTGCGAATTTTTAAAATAAAATTTTTTGATAAAAAATATTATGATGAATACGAGGGAAATTTCTCTGCAATAGAAAATCATTGGATGTATATCCGAGAAGATAATTATGCAATTATTAAATATGAGCAGAAGCATCAAATAGTTAAAAATAAAGAAAAATATAAGACATTAAATTTTGAGGATGATTGCATGTTTTCAACTACCGTGTATTATAAAGAATATAAAAATAAATATTATCCTTATTTATATGAACGGATGAGATTCATTGTTGCTAAGTATGCAGATGAAACAACAGGTGAGGGGAAACAATATATAAAATCAATATTGCTTATTAATAATATAATTACC
>Ga0102938_10002901_pt1 | contig 12905 bp, 9 predicted proteins | sample SalPonR2_B_D2_MG_FD_84516 | JGI IMG/M metagenome (GOLD analysis project Ga0102938, IMG submission 84516) | Salt pond soil microbial communities from South San Francisco under conditions of wetland restoration - Salt Pond MetaG R2_B_D2_MG | ecosystem: Environmental > Aquatic > Marine > Intertidal... | reverse complement strand
CTCCGCGCCATCCGGTGCCGGCAAGACCAGCCTTGTGGCGGAAATGCTCCGCAATGACGAGAAGCTCGGGGTTTCTGTCTCCCATACTACCCGCGCCATGCGAGAGGGTGAGCAGAACGGGGTTAACTACCATTTCGTCGTCCGATCCGAGTTTGAGGCGATGATCGCCCGGGGTGATTTCCTGGAGCATGCCGATGTCTTCGGCAACTACTACGGCACCTCCCAGGTCTGGGTTCGGGAAACCCTGGCCAAGGGTCAGGATGTAATCCTGGAGATTGACTGGCAGGGTGCTGCGCAGGTGCGCCGACTGATTCCCGAGTGTGTCAGTATTTTCATCGTGCCGCCTTCGCCTGACGTGTTGCGAGAGCGACTGGTGGGGCGTGGCACCGATGCGCCGGAGGTGGTGGAACGTCGTCTGGCAGAGGCCGAGGAAGAGTGCCGTCACGCGGTGGAGTTCGATTACCTGGTGGTTAACGATGACTTCAGTGCTGCGCTCGCTGATCTGCTGGCCATTGTCCGCGCCCAGCGCCTGCGCATGGAAAAGCAGCAACCAAGGCACCGGGTGTTACTGGCGGGATTGTCTGGGCCGGGCTGATACGGGGTTTTCCTGTATACAAATTGAACCGGTCACAGTAAACTGTGCGGTCTGCTGAAACAGTCATTTCATAGTCGGGGAAGTTATGGCACGAGTTACCGTTGAAGATTGTCTGGAAAACGTTGATAACCGCTTCCAGCTGGTAATGCTGGCTACCAAGCGTGCCCGTCAGCTCGCTACCAAGGGTGCCGAGCCGATGGTGGCTGAAGAAAATGATAAGCCTACGGTAATCGCCCTGCGGGAAATTGCCGAAGGCAAGATTACTCGGGATCTGCTCAAGGAAGAAGACGACGAGTAAGTCATCTGCGGATGTCGGGTATATAAGTACCTGTCCGCAAGTGAGAAGCATTGAAATCTGTCCCCGCGGTTTTATAGTGTAGCTATAGAACGTTGCTGGAAGGACTCTGGAAGGACCCGGATGCGTGCATTCGGGTTTTTTTGTCCCTGAATTTCATGAACTCGTGGAGGCGCGGTGTCGGCAGAGGCTACGGTTGAAGGGCTGGCGAAAGAGCTCAGCTCCTATCTGGATACCAATCGCATCAATCAGGTGCGAAGGGCCTACTATTATGCCGAGCAGGCCCATGAGGGCCAGATGCGAAAAAGCGGCGACCGCTACATCACCCACCCGCTGGCCGTTGCCCACATTCTCGCCGATCTCCGGCTGGACCATCAGAGCCTGATGGCTGCCATGCTCCACGATGTGATTGAAGACACCGGCATCCCCAAGGATGCGCTGGCGGACCAGTTCGGTGAGGATGTCGCGGAGCTGGTGGATGGGGTCAGTAAACTGACCCAGATTGAATTTCGCTCCCGGGCGGAAGCCCAGGCCGAAAACTTCCAGAAAATGACCCTGGCCATGGCGCGGGACATCCGGGTAATCCTTGTGAAGCTGGCGGACCGGCTGCACAACATGCGCACTCTCGGCCCCATGCCCTATGAAAAGCGCCAGCGCATTGCCACCGAAACCCTCGATATCTACGCCCCCATCGCAAATCGCCTGGGTATGCACTCCATCTGTACCGAGCTTGAGGATCTGGGCTTTACCTCCCTGTATCCGATGCGCTCCAAGTACATTTCCAAGGCGGTGGACAAGCTCCGGGGCAGCCACCGGGAAATTATCGAGGATATCCGTGGCAAGCTTCAGGAGAAACTGGAGGAGCGCGGTCTGCCGGGACGGATCCTTGGCCGGGAAAAACACCTGAACAGCATCTACAACAAGATGAAGTTCAAGCAGAAATCCTTCCATGAAATCATGGATGTGTATGCCTTCCGGATCATTACTGACACGGAGGACGACTGCTACCGCATCCTCGGTGCCGTGCACAGCCTCTACAAGCCTCTGCCAGGCCGGTTCAAGGACTACATTGCCATGCCCAAGGCCAATGGCTACCAGTCCATCCACACCACGCTGTTCGGTATGCACGTGAATATTGAAATCCAGATCCGCACCGAGGAAATGGAGCATATCGCCAACAACGGTATTGCCGCGCACTGGATGTACAAAAACGAACCCAGCAGCGTGACCAGTGCCAATCAGGCGCGGGTTGATCGTTGGGTGAAGGGTTTGATGGAAATGCGGGAGCGGGCCGATGACTCCATGGAGTTCATCGAACACGTGAAGGTGGACCTGTTCCCCGATGAGATCTACGTGTTTACCCCGAAAGGCCGCATTATGGAGCTGCCCAGCGGTGCAACGCCGGTAGACTTTGCCTACGCCATCCACACGGACATTGGCAACGCGACTGTCGCCTGTCGCATCAATCGCAACCTGGGCTCCCTCAGCCAGCCTCTGCAGAGTGGCCAGACTGTGGAAATCATTACCGCACCCGGTGCCCGGCCCAATCCCGCGTGGCTCAGTTTCGTGGTCACTGGCAAGGCGCGCAGCAGCATCCGACATGTGCTCAAGAGCCAGAAGCGCGCGGAATCGCTCGAGTTGGGTCGCACATTGCTCAAGAAATCCCTCAAGGGTTTTGGGGCGAAACTGTCGGAAATCAGCGACGCCCAGAAGCAGGCGGTGGTGAATCACAATCAGGTGAACAGTTTTGACGATCTGATCAGTGACATCGGCCTGGGCAACCGCATGGCCTATCTGGTTGCCCGTCAGCTTGCCAGCGGCTCTGAAGGTGCAGAAGCCAGTGAGGCGCCACGGGATATTGAAGGCGGCAACCACAGCCCGGTGACCATCCGTGGCACCGAGGGCCTTCTGGTCCGGTTTGCCAGCTGTTGCAAGCCCATTCCGGGGGACCCGGTCGTCGGGGTGATGGATTCCGGCAAGGGCATGGTGATCCATTCCGATACCTGCTCGCGACTGCCTGAGGACGACGAAGGCCGGGCCCGCCTGACCCACCTGAAGTGGGCCAAGGACATTACCGATGAATTTTCCGTAGAACTGCGGGTAGAGCTGGAGCGCCAGCGCGGTGTGATTGCCGAGATGGCTAACGCCGTGGCCATGGCTGACGGCAATATCGAACGCATAAACGTGGAAGAGCAGAATGCCCGCTTTGGCGTGGTCAGTCTCGTGGTGCACGTGAATGGTCGCCGGCATCTGGCCCGGGTGATGCGCCGAATCCGCAATATCCGTGCGATTACCCACATCAGCCGCGTGCGGCACTGAACCCGACCAAAGCCCGGTTGACAGGCGCGTTACGCAAAAGCGACGATTGGCGTTTTGGAAGAGAGGAAACCAAGGGTCATGACCAACAAATCCGTAATTCAGACCGAGAATGCGCCCCAGGCGATCGGCACTTACTCCCAGGCGGTAAAGGCGGGGGATACCGTGTACCTGTCTGGCCAGATTCCGCTGGTACCGGAAACCATGGAAGTGGTCGCCGGCGATTTTGCTGCCAAGACCCGGCAGGTATTCGATAACCTCAAGGCTGTTTGCGAGGCCGCCGGTGGTGAGCTGAAGGATATTGTGAAGCTGAACATCTACATGACTGACCTGGCGAATTTCGCTACGGTCAACGAGATCATGGCCACCTATTTCCAGGAGCCGTATCCGGCCCGAGCGGCGGTGGGTGTCGCTGCGCTGCCCAAGGGTGTGCCCATTGAAATGGAAGCGGTTATGGTGCTCAGCTAAGACCTGATAACACCAGGATTGAGAAAAGGCGGCCTTGGCCGCCTTTTTTAATGCCGAAGGCTCAGCCCTGGTCGATCATGGCGCGGTAGCCAGCCCGGAAATCCGGATAGCGGAACTGGAAGCCGGTGCTCAGCAGTCTCTTGTTGCTGCAGCGTTTACTGCCGGCCCGTCCGCCTTTGCGGGCATCCGGCTGCGGCTCGGCGCAGGGCGTTTGCTGCCGCACCCAGTCCACCACCTCATCAAGCCTGACCGGTTCGCAGTCGCTGACCAGATAGCAGGTTTCCAGTGTCGCTCCCGAAAGTGCCAGTTTTACCAGGTGGGCTGCCGCGTCTGCTGCATCCTCCTCATGAATCCGGTTGCTGAACGGTGCTGGCTTCGTCGGGTTCATGCGCCCCTCCTGAACCTCCTCAAGAAAACGCTGCCGTGAAGGCCCGTAAATACCACTGTATCGGATGATGGTCGCCGGATGGCCGCTGTCCAGCGCGGTCTGTTCACCGGCCAGAACCTGCTCGCCGCTGAATCGGGCCGGTCTGGTGGGGCTCGATTCATCCACCCAGCTGTCGTCATCCTGTGAATAGACACTGCTGCTACTGACAAAGAACAGTTGCGTCAGGGATTGACCGCCCAGGGCCTCCAATAAGTTTGCCAGCCCCGTCACGTAGGCATCCCGATAACCCTGCTCATCGTAGCTGGAAGGCGTCAGGCAATAGAGGACGATGTCGAGTCCCTCTGGCAACTTGCCGGTGAGTGTTTCCGGCCGGGTCAGGTCGGCGCCGATGCCTTTAACGCCTTCGGGAACACGGTCGGGGTTCCGGCGCAGGCCGAACACGGTAGCCGAGGTGTTCAGCCGGCTGGCAATGGCGCCACCGAGTTTGCCGCAACCGGCCACCAGAATTCGAGGGGCCTTACTACTTTCAGTGATTGCCATAGACAATTTCAATCCTTATGCTTTACCTCATAAATTCGTGAAACTTCGACCCGCATCTTTCTGACCGGAGCTCACCATGACTCTCACCGAGTTACGATACGTCGTTACGCTGGCCCGCGAAAGGCATTTTGGCCGGGCCGCAGAGCGTTGCCATGTCAGCCAGCCAACGCTCAGTGTTGCTGTTAAAAAGCTGGAGGACGAGCTCGGTATTCCCCTGTTCGAGCGAAGCAAAAGCAGCATCCGTGTCACCGAAACCGGGCTGCGCATCATTGAACAGGCCCAGCGGGTGCTCGATCAGGTCGGCCTGATCAAGGACATGGCCCAGGATGGCAAGAACCAGCTCAGCTCACCCCTGAAGGTGGGCGCCATCTACACCATCGGCCCCTACCTTTTCCCGCACCTATTGCCGGAACTGAGGCGTGCCGCCCCGGAAATGCCGCTGTACATTGAAGAGAACTACACCGCCAACCTGCGACAGAAACTCCGGCAGTCCGAACTGGACGCCATTATTATTGCCCTGCCGTTCGAGGAGCCGGAAGTTGTCACGCTGCCGCTTTACGACGAGCCGTTTGTTGTACTGTTGCCGGCGGGGCATCCGCTGGCCAGCAAGGAGCAGTTGACCGCCGACGAATTGGCTCGTGAGCAGTTGCTGTTGCTCGGCCCGGGCCACTGTTTCCGGGATCAGGTGCTGGAGTCCTGTCCGCCACTGGTGGAGGCGGTGACCCACCGGGCCAGTAACGGTTCACCGGCTCTGGTCACCGAAGGCAGCTCCCTCGAAACCATTCGCCACATGGTGGCTTCCGGGCTGGGCATTACGGTGTTGCCGCTCTCGGCGGCGACGGCCATGCAGTACCATGAGGACATACTGGCAGTCAGGCCGTTCGCGCCTCCGGTGCCGTTCCGCACGGTGGCCCTGGCCTGGCGGGTTACTTTCCCGCGGCCCAAGGCTATTGATGTGCTCTCCCTGGCTGCAAGCCAATGCCGGGTGATTGAAAAGGCGAAAACGGATACACCGGTTGTGGCCGAAAGCGCCTGAGCCTGACTATGACGTCACTGGATGACATACCGGTCACCCAGCTCAAGGGCGTAGGAAACGCCCTGGCGGAGAAACTTGCCAAGCTGGGCATTATTTCCCTGCAGGATCTGCTGTTCCATTTGCCGTATCGGTACGAAGACAGAACCCGCGTTATACCCATGGGCAGTCTTCGCATTGGCGACGTCGCGGTGGTGGAAGGGGAGGTGATGAAAGCCGATCTCGTGATGGGGCGCCGGCGCAGTCTGCAGGTGACCCTTCGGGATAGCAGCGGCTTTCTGGTCATGCGCTTCTTCCATTTTAACGCCGCCCAGAAAAACCAACTGAGCGAAGGCGCCAGGGTTCGCTGCTTTGGCGAAGTTCGTCCGGGCCGGGCAGGGTATGAGTTTTACCACCCGGAATACCAGGTGAATCCGCCGCCGATGCCGGCAGAGGGCGACGCAACTCTGACACCGGTTTACCCTCTCACGGAGGGGATTCAACAGCCCCGGGTGCGATCGCTGTGCCAGCAGGCTCTGTCCTATCTCCAGCGATTCCCGATCAAGGACTGGTTACCCCAGGGACTGCTCGCCGAATACCAGCTACCCGGAATCACCGAAGCTGTCCAGCTGGTGCACTCTCCTCCTGCCAACGCGCCGGTAAACCTGTTGATGGAAGGACGCCACCCCGCGCAACAGCGATTGGTGATGGAAGAGCTGTTGGCGCACCAGTTGAGCCTGCTGCAGGTGCGTGAGCAGATCCAGGCCCGCGAAGCACTGCCACTTCTGCCCACGGGTGACCTTCCCGAGCGTTTTCTGGATTCCCTGCCGTTCGCACTCACCGGCGCCCAGCGTCATGTGCTGGCCGACATCCGTCAGGATCTGAGCCAGCCTCTGCCCATGCTTCGACTCGTTCAGGGTGACGTCGGCTCCGGAAAAACAGTGGTGGCGGCGCTGGCGGCATTACAGGCCATTGGTGCCGGCGCCCAGGTAGCGCTGATGGCGCCCACCGAAATCCTTGCCGAGCAGCACTTCCAGAATTTCAGGGCATGGCTGGAGCCTCTGGGTATTCGCCTCGCGTGGCTGTCCGGGAAAGTGAAGGGCAAAGCCCGGGCTGAAGCGCTGGAAGCGGTCCGTTCCGGTGAGGCGGGAGTGGTGATAGGCACTCATGCCCTGTTTCAGGAGGATGTAGCGTTCCACCGCCTTGCCCTGGTGATCGTGGATGAGCAGCACCGTTTTGGTGTTCACCAGCGACTCGCCCTGCGGGAAAAGGGCGTGGGAGGCTCTCTGGCACCTCACCAGCTGATCATGACGGCAACACCGATTCCACGTACCCTGGCCATGAGCGCCTATGCCGACCTGGACACCTCGGTGATTGACGAACTTCCGCCGGGACGAAAGCCGATCGAAACTATCGTGATTCCCGACAGCCGCAGGGAAGATGTGATCGAACGGGTCCGCGGCGCCTGCCGGGAAGGGCGGCAAGCCTACTGGGTCTGTACTCTGATCGAGGAATCCGAAGCCCTGCAGTGCCAGGCAGCGGAAGTCACCGCCCAGGAGTTGGCCGAGCGGTTGCCGGACCTGAAAGTGGGATTGGTGCACGGCCGGCTGAAGGCTCAGGAAAAGGCGGCGGTGATGGAACAGTTCAAAGTCGGCGAACTGGATCTGCTGGTGGCGACCACGGTGATTGAGGTTGGGGTGGACGTCCCCAACGCGTCGTTGATCATCATCGAAAACCCGGAACGCCTCGGCCTGGCCCAGTTGCATCAGCTTCGTGGTCGTGTTGGGCGGGGCGAGCAAGCGAGTTTCTGTGTCCTGATGTACCACCCGCCTTTGTCAGCCAATGGCAAGGCTCGACTGCAGGCGCTGCGGGACAGCCAGGATGGCTTCTTTATCGCCGAGAAAGACCTGGAGATACGGGGGCCGGGTGAGGTGCTGGGCACCCGTCAAACCGGTATGATGCAGTTTCGGTTGGCGGATTTTGAGCGTGACAAGGGCTGGATCGAGCCAGTTCGGAAAATGGCGCCGGGTCTTATGGGGCATCCTGAGATTGTCGCAGCCCTGGTTCGACGATGGCTTGGTGACAGAACGCGCTACGGCGATGTGTAAAGACGTCCATTCCGTCGCGCTACGCGTATGAAAGCGGCCTGTAAATAGAGTTCGGTCAAAGTCAGGGCCATTTCTTTGCCCTATACTGAACCCAAGGTGATTTTCGGGCTCGGACCATCCGACGGAAAGCAGCAATATTCGGGAGAAATATATGGAATTACCTGTCGCAGTTCAGCAGGCTCTGGGTGAGACCGCCGCGGGCGTATCCCTGAGGGATGCAGGCCAGGCGAGCCAGAAAGAACTGTTGCGAATGGTTCTACTCAGTGACGAGCAAGGAAACCTCCAGGTAATCTGCCGCCGGGACGATCTGATTGATCTGGAACAGCTGAACAAGCAGCTGGGTCGAGACCTTCGCCTGATGAAGCGACGCGAACAGTTACGCGTTCGGGAAAGGGCCGGGCTCAAGGCGCTCCCTGCATTGCCATCACTGACAGGCTGGCCAACCGTGGTTGACGATCGCGTGGATGACCTGCCCGCAGTCGCCCTGGAACTGGGCGAGCAGAATCTGGCGATGGTCATGCCTGCAGAGGATTTCCGGGCCCTGACGACCAAGGCCGATAGGCGGTCTTTCGCGGTTGCTCCGGAATCTATCGAAGTAAATCTTGATGACCACGGCAGGGATCGGGACCAGTTCCATTCCGCTATCAAGAGATTCACCGGTCTGAGAATACAGCAGCGTCTGGAAGACACCCTGGAGTTGCCGCCCTTGCCGGAAACCGCCCAGCGGATTATTCATCTGCGGGTCAACCCCAACGCCGTCATGGGCGACCTGGTGGATATTGTTGAAAGCGACCCGAGTCTCGCTGCGCAAGTTGTAAGCTGGGCGTCGTCTTCGTTCTATGCCGCTGCGGGCCAGGTAAAGTCCGTACACGACGCGGTTTCCCGGGTGCTCGGATTCGATCTGGTCATGAACCTGGCCATGGGGCTTTCACTCGGGCGGGCGCTCAAGCAGCCCCAGGATCACCCGGATGGCTACGTCAATTACTGGCAGCAGGCCATCTGGCAGGCCCAGTCAGCGGGCATTCTGGCCAGCATGATGCCCCGGGGCGAGCGACCGGTATTCGGTCTTGCCTACCTTGGTGGACTGCTTCATAACTTTGGCCATCTGGTTCTGGCGCAGGTGTTTCCGCCCCATTTCAAACTGGTTTGCCGCTCCCTGGAAGTGAATCCTGATATCGACTCCTCGGTGACCGAGCACTATCTGCTTGGCATCACCCGGGAGCAGATCGCCGCCCAGTTGATGGAGAATTGGGGGATGCCGGATGAGGTCACCCTGGCGATACGCTATCAGAAGAACCCCTCCTACGATGGTAGCCATAGCGTCTATGCCCGGTTGCTGTGGCTGGGCCGCCAGCTGCTAACGGCCAGGGGCGTGGCTCTGGGTGCGGGAGAAGACGTCAGTCAGGCGTTTTATGACGATCTGGGGCTTAACCGGGAACAGGTCGAGGAGCAGTTCGACGAGCTGGTCGACAGCAAGGACAGCGTCATGGCCATGGCAGGAATGATGAGCCAGTAGCGGGCGCCCTTTCCGAAAAATACCCAAAAAAAGCCGGCCCAAGGCCGGCAAGCTCACCCGCTTTATTGCAGTGTCGTCCAAACTTATCAGGAGAAAACAACGTTAGGTGGCACCTTCCGCAGATGATATGTGCCTCCCTGTTTTCAATTTAGACTCTGACGGAAAAAAGAAAAGTCAATAGTTGTAACCGGGAAGAAGTGAGCGGCGTGTCAGTTTTTCAAGTCGACAGAACCTTTTGATTTGATGAGCTAAAATATCTCATTTACCGCTATTCAGGTTACATACTGTTACAAAAATAAGGTCTGACCAGTGCCAGGATGCACCGGATTACTGGCGTGAGGTCTAAAAAGAATGGTGTCGGATGGCCGTTGCAGCACGGCGAATCGCATCGGCGTGTTTCTGTTCAACATCCAGTCGTTCTTTATCCATTTTTTCCACGAACTTCGTTTCCGTGGCCTGCCGTGCCCGATGGGTGGGCATATGCTGCAGTTGGTCATGTACATCTTGGAATATCCTGAAAGGCGACTGCTCCAGTAACTCCGGGGCTATATGGTCCAGCAGGCCCTTGAGCCTCAGACAGGCCTCCGAGTACTCGATCTGGTCTTCTTCAACCGCCATTGCGATGACACGAACACTGCGGATCATGTCTTTTCTGCGGTTTGTCTGGAACTCTTCGGCCTTGGCCTGCCGCTTGCGATTTTCCGACAGCAATTGCATTTGACGGCGGATAAACACTGCCAAAAGTATGATGGCAACCAGGCCGGCGATAATCAGACTCCACTGCAGCCACTGGGGCATTGTCCGCTCCTTTTTCGAATCAGGCCCGTTTACGTTGTCGCTCCGGGCGCCAGACTTTGACAGCAACAGGCTGTCCATTCAATACGGAAGTGCCCGAGAGCGGATCAATGGGACCGTCGCTGAGCACGTCATTGATACTGGCGCCAGCGTGGGCAGCTGCGACTGACTGGCCGGTGCCGTCCCGGTCATGACCCCAGCCATGGGGGATAGACACCACACCCGGCATGACGTCCTCGGTAATCTCCACCGGTAGAACAATCTGCCGGGATTCAGATGTTATTTCTGCAGAGTCGGCAGCCTGCAAACCCAGCCGGCTGGCATCTTTTGGATGAATCATCAGGGTGCAACGATCCTTGCCCTTAACCAGCCGTTGACTGTTGTGCATCCAGGAGTTATTGCTCCGGACATGGCGCCGGCCAATCAGTTGCAGGGAGTCGCCGGCCGGCGCAGCCAGGGCTTCATGCAGCCTGCCAAGATCGTCCAGATAGCGCCTCGGTGCCAGGTTGATCTTGCCATCGCGTGTAAACAGGCGCTCTGGCAGGGACTGCTGGAGTGGCCCCAGATCGACGCCGTTCGGGTTGTCCTTCAGGGCGTTCAGGGACAGCCCTTTCGGTAGCTCCTGCCAGTGGCGGTTCAGGGGGCTGAGCTTGGCCAGTCCACGCAGCGGGTGTCGTTTCGGCAGGATGTCCATCACCAGATCGACCGCAGGCTGCAGCAAACCCCGTGCGCGCCCGGCATCGGCGCCATAGGGCCCGGAGCGCAAAAGCAGATCAAGGATCGGGTCCGGGCCAATCTGCTTGAAGGCGCGCCAGCCCAGCTCTGTGCGCAGTGGCAGGCGCCCGCCTTGTCGGACCTTTTCCAGCCGGTGGGCCAGTTCCAGTAAAATCTGCCAGTCATGGCGGGTATCCGGGCCGGCATCGAACAATGCTTCGCTATATTTGGCGAAATTGCGCACTGCAAACATGCTGAAAATCAGATCGTAGTGGCTGCGCTCCAGCGCAGCTGTCGGTGGCAGAATGATATCAGCATGACGGGTGGTTTCGTTCAGGTAGTAGTCCACTGAGACCATGAAATCGAGACCGCCCAGAGCCTCTTCCAGGCGCCGCCCGTTGGGGCTGGAGAGCACAGGGTTGCCGGCAACGGTAACAAAGGCCCGGATCTGCCCTTCGCCGGGCGTTAACATTTCATCGGCCATGGTGCTGGCCGGGTATTCTCCGCCGAATTCGGGTAATCCCTTCACACGGCTGTGGCGCTTGCCGAAATGGCCTTTTTGCCCGGCCATGGCGCCCAGTTCCACCAGATCAATCGCCGGCTGCGAAAACAGCACGCCGCCCGGCAGGTCCAGTTTGCCGGTCAGAATGTTGAGGCAGTAGGCCAGCCACGTAGCAACACCGCCAAAGGTCTGGGTGCTGGTGCCCATGCGGGTGTAAAGGGCTGCCTTGCGGGTACCGGCCAGTTGTCGGGCAAGTGCCCGGATGTCCTCCGCAGAGATGCCGGTGTGTTCGCTGACAGCTTCAGGGGTGAAGGAGATGGCGGCCAGACGCAGAAGGTCGACGTCTTTCACCAGCCTCTCGGCCGGGCCGGGATCTACCAACCCTTCTTCAAACAATGTGTGCACCATGGCCATCAGCAGCAGAGCATCGCTTCCAGGCCGGATAAAGTGGAACTCGTCGGCCAGCTTGGCGGTTTCAGTCCGGCGCGGATCAACTACGATCATGCTGCCTCCGCGCTGTTTCAGGGCTTTGAGTCGCCCGCGGAAGTCCGGAACCGTCATCAGGCTTCCATTGGACGCCATGGGGTTGGCACCGATGCAGATAAACAGATCCGTGTGATCGATATCGGGAATGGGAAACAGAACCTGATGCCCGAACATCTCCAGGCTGGCCAGCATGTGGGGTAGCTGATCGTTAGAGGTTGCTGAAAACCGGTTCTGGGTTCCGATGGCCCGCAGCAGCGGCATGGTGGCAACCAGAGAGCCATGGTTGTGGACGTTCGGGTTGCCCAGGTATACGCCGATACTGTTGCGGCCATGGTCCTGTCGGGTTTGATGGAGCTTTTCCGCGACCAGATCAAACGCTTCGTCCCATTCCATTTCCTGCCAGCCGGTTTCGGTTTTACGGACAGGCTTTTTCAATCGGTCCGGATCTTCGTGCAGATCCTGCAACGCAACTGCCTTTGGGCAGATATGTCCCCGACTCAGCGGATCATTCTCATCACCCTTGATGGATGCAATCCGGCCGTCGTTCATTTCGATCGCGACACCGCACATGGCCTCGCAAAGGTGACAGGTACGATAGTGGGTGCCGTTTTCCATGAAGGGGCTCTCCTGAAGGATTGTTGTTTTGCCATACCGGTTTCAATCTGCAACCAGATTAGCAGTAAATGACTTGGAGGGGGAAATAACCCTCGGTTGTAGCCGGTGCAAAAAGGGCCAACCCGAAGGCTGGCCCTTTGCAGAGGTATTAGAGCCTTTTACTGCTCTGACGGGATCTCTTTGACCGGGTTAGAGATGAAGTTGAGGTAGACGCCTTGCTCTGGGATCTGCAGGGGCAGATCTATCGTCACAATTTCACCGCCGGGAACCCCCAGGGCTCGCGCCCGAACGTTAATGTCGACCAGGTTGGAGTTGCGTTGCTCAATCTGCATCCTGCCGTCATCGAAGAAGGTGATATTGCCTTCGAGTTCAAGCACAAATTCCCGGCCATAAAGATCGTGGCGGCCACCCAACGGAATTTCCATGTCGGGTGCATCGAGCATCAGTTCGGCGCGAGTCTTGAATACCGGCTGGCCATTTTCACCTTCGGTTATTACCCCGGGTATCAGACCAGAGCGGCTGCAGCCCGGGCCCGAACACGCCGGGTCGTCCTTG
>Ga0102938_10002900_pt1 | contig 12906 bp, 10 predicted proteins | sample SalPonR2_B_D2_MG_FD_84516 | JGI IMG/M metagenome (GOLD analysis project Ga0102938, IMG submission 84516) | Salt pond soil microbial communities from South San Francisco under conditions of wetland restoration - Salt Pond MetaG R2_B_D2_MG | ecosystem: Environmental > Aquatic > Marine >... | reverse complement strand
GACGAGTTGTCGATCACGATCGCGCCGGCTGCGGCGAACCTCGGTGCCAGTGACCGTGAGCTGGTCGCCCCGGCCGAGAACAGCGCGATGTCGAGGCCGGTCGGGTCGGCGGTCTCGGCGTCCTCGACGACGATGTCGGTGCCCTTCCACGCCAGTGTGGAGCCGGCGGACCGAGCGGACGCGAAGTAGCGCATCTCGCTGACCGGGAAGTTGCGTTCGTCGAGCAGGCGACGCATGACGCTGCCGACCTGACCTGTGGCGCCGACGACACCGACGCGAAGTGCTCCAGACATGACCGGAACGATAACGGCCCCTGCCCGGGGCGAGCGGGGGAGTTTCGCGCTCGCTGGGCGGAGCGGCGTCGGCTCTGGCACACTCCATTCATGCGTCGTCGCCCTCAACTGGTGCCCTGGAAGGCCGCCGGCCGGACGAGTGAACGACAGGCCAGTGGTGACGACGTGGTTCGTACGACTGGCTGGGTGTTCAACAACAAGACCGGAGGCGAGCTGACCCTCGAGCAGTTCGTCGCCACCGGTGATGCCGAGGTGGCCGCCTACCTCACGGTGTTCGGGCTCCGCGGGCCCGGCCCCGACGGTCGCACCCTGGAGGACCAGACCCTCGTCGAGATCGGCGCCGGCATCGGTCGGATGACCTGCGCGTTCACCCGGGAATTCCGCTCGGTCGTGGCGTGCGACCTCGACGCCGGCTTCCTCGAACGTTGCATCGAAACCGTCGGACAGTTCGGCAAGGTCGACCGTCTCCGCACCAGCCACGTCATCGACGGCCACACGCTCGACCTGCCGCCGAACTCCGCCGATGTCGCCTTCAGCTACATCACGCTCCAGCACTGCGATGACGACGACGCCCAGGAGCTCACCTCCGAGGCGGTGCGCGTCACCCGGCCGGGCGGCAAGGTGGTGCTGAACTACCGGGCACGCAGTCCGAAGGACGTGGTGCTGCTGCCGCTCGGTGCGGTGACACGTGGCCTCTTCCGCGTCCCGAAGTTCGGGCCGTGGCTGGCGCAGCGGCGCACCGCTGCCCGCCTCGGCTGGCAGGCCAACCGCCTGCACCCGGACGAGCTGATCGGGCCGCTCTCGCCGTTGCTCACCGACATCGAGATCTGGCGCAACCCCAAGAGCAAGATCACCGGGCGTGGGGCGGTGAATCGGGAGTTCGACGGGATCAACCCGAACCACTACTGGCTGATCGCCACCGTCCGCTGATCGTCTGCCGGTTCGATCGGGCGGAGGGCGACCTGGGTGATCCGGTGGCGTCCTGCGCCGCGGATCGTGATACGCCAGCTGTCGATGTCGATCGATTCTCCCGGCGTCGGGAACCGGTTCATCGCATCGAGGACGAGGCCGGCGATCGTGGTGTAGTCGCCATCCGGCAGCTCGATGTCGAGGTCGACGAGATCGTGGACGGGGTACGTGCCGGGCAGCACGATCGTGCCGCCGGACTCGTGGACGACGTCAGCCGCATCGGGGTCGGTCTCGTCCCAGATCTCGCCGACCAGTTCCTCGACGAGGTCTTCGACTGTGACGATGCCGATCGTGCGGGCGTACTCGTCGACGACCACGGCCATCTGGGTGCGTCGAGACTGGAACTCGCGCAGAGCGGTGAGGACGCGCGCGGCATCGGGAAACGCCGGGATGTCGCGCATCACCGACGTGACCGGCTCGTCACCGAGGCCGATCAGGCTGCGCAGGCGCACCATCCCGACCGGTTTGTCCAGGTTGCGTTTCTCTGCGACCGGGGCGCGTGAGTGGCCGGTCTCGATCAGGAGTGCCAGCGCCTGGGCGCACGTGTCGTCGGCATCGATCACGACCACGTCGGTGCGCGGCACCATCACCTCGTCGAGGGTGCGCTCGGCGATCTCGAAGGCGCCGTCGATGACCTGTCGCTGCTCGGGCGGAAACGTCTCGTGGATGGCGACCATGTCGCGCAGTTCGTCGCCGGTCACCTCTTCGCGCTGACGGTCCGGGTCGCCACCGAGGACCCGCACGGCGATGTCGGTCGACTTCGAGAGCAACCACACCACGGGCTTGGTGATCGAGGACAGCACATCCAGCGGTCGGGCCATGACCATGCCCCACTTCTCGGCGCGCTGCATGGCGATGCGTTTGGGGGCGAGTTCGCCGAACACGAGCGTGAAGTAGGCGAGGATCAGGGTGACGACGATGACCGAGACCGGCCCGGCAGCGCCACCGAGGAAACTCAGCGGACCTTCGAGCGGCTCGGCCAGGGACACCGCAGCCGCGGCGGACGCGAGGAAGCCGGCGAGGGTGATGCCGACCTGGATGGTGGCGAGGAACTGGTTGGGCTGCCGGGCGAGCCGGGCGAGCACGGCGCCGGTCGCGGACTTCTCCTCCAACCGCTGCAGCTGGCTCTCGCGCAGTGACACGAGCGCCAGCTCGGTGCCGGCGAAGGCCGCGTTGACCAGCACGAGGATCGCGACGAGGAGCAGTTGCGGCCAGACGTCACCCATGTCGCTCCCATTCAAGCGCGATCCGAGGGCGGAACCGCTCCGACCGGCTGGTCGCAGATCGGCGTCATCACGTCACGACCGACCAACGGGAGCTTCGTCCCACGCGGTCGGAGGCACCCCTACCTGCGTTCGGGGAGGGGCGCGGAGTAGTCGGCGCCGGAGTCGAGACCGAATGCAGTGTGCAGTGCACGTGCTGCGCGTTCCATGTCGCCCGCGGCGCACACGATCGACACCCGGATGGTCGACGTGGAGATCATGTGGATGTTGACGTCCTCGTCGGCGAGGATCCGGAACATCTTCGCGGCGATGCCGGGTGCCGATTTCATGCCGGCACCCACCAGCGACACCTTGGCGATGTCGTTGTCGTGTGACACGCCGGTGGCACCGATCTCGGTGGCGACGCGCGACACGATCTGCTCGGCGTCGCCCATGTCGGCCATCGGCATCGTGAAGCTGATGTCCGTGGTGCCCTGGGTCGAGGTGTTCTGCACGATCATGTCGACGTTGACGTTGGCCGCAGCGAGCGGCTCGAACAGCGCGGCGGAGATCCCGGGTCGGTCGGGCACCCCGAACACCGTGACCTTCGCTTCGGACATGTCGGTGACGACACCAGAGATGATCGGATCTTCCATCGAGGCCTCCTCGTTGGTGACCCACGTGCCGGGCTCCCAGGTGAATGCGGAACGGACGTGGAGGGGAACGTCGTGATTGCGGGCGAACTCGACCGAGCGCAACGCCAGCACCTTCGAGCCGGCGCCGGCCATCTCGAGCATCTCGTCGAAGTGCACCTTCGCGAGCTTGCGGGCCTGGGGAACGATGCGCGGGTCGGCGGTGAACACGCCGGTGACGTCGGTGTAGATCTCGCAGGCGTCGGCGCCCATCGCCTGCGCCAGCGCCGAGGCGGTGAGGTCGGAGGCGCCGCGGCCCATCGTGGTGACCTCCTTGTCGGTGCTCACGCCCTGGAACCCGGCGATCACGCAGACCTTGCCGTCGGCGAGCGAGGCGCGTACCCGATCGCCCTTCACCTCCACGATCTTGGCCTTCCGGTGCGCGGTGTCGGTGATGATGCCGACCTGGCTGCCGGTGTAGCTGACCGCGTCGATGCCGCGGTCGGCGAGCGCCATCGTCATCAGCGCCGCCGTGACCCGTTCGCCGGTGGTGAGCAGCATGTCCATCTCGCGACCGGGCTGCGTGGTCGAGACCGAGTTGGCGAGGGCGATCAGGTTGTCGGTCGCCTTGCCCATGGCGGACACGACAACGATCACGTCGTTGCCGCGCTTCTTCGTGAACGCGACGTTGTCGGCGACCGCGTGGATGCGGTCGGGGTCGGCGACGGACGTCCCGCCGTACTTCTGAACGATCAGTGCCACAGGCCGACGAGGCTACAACCGCCCGGTTGGTCCACCCCGCCCTGTTCTCGTGAACCGGCGGCGCACCTGACTCACGAGAGGCGATGTCATCCGCTCGGGCGCAGCCAAGGCCAGCGGCCGTCCATGCGATCCGCAGCCGTGCGGTGTGCTCACTGTGCACAGACGGCATCATGGACCCATGAGCGTCGTCAAGATCAATGCCATCACCATCCCCGAGGGCATGGGCCCACAGCTCGAAGGTCGCTTCGCCGGGCGGGCGAAGATGGTCGAGCAGTTCGACGGGTTCGAGGACTTCCAGCTCCTGCGCCCGACCGAAGGCGAGGATCGCTACTTCGTCTACACCCGGTGGGCGTCCGAGGAGCACTTCCAGGCCTGGATGAACAGTCAGGACTTCGAGCGAGGCCACGGCAGCGGTCAGGCCGACGGCAACCAGCCCGCCGAGGGCGAGGCGCCCCGCAAGCCGGTGGCCCAAGGCGCCGACCTGATGAGCTTCGAGGTCGTCGAACACGTCGTCAAGGGCGCCTGACCCAGCCCCGACAGCACACTGGCGAGCATCGCCGGGTCAGTCGACGACGACCCCGATCGCGGTGAACTCGCCGGGATCGTTGCCCAGGCCGGTGTCGCCGCGGGCGAGGAGGATCACGGTGTCGCCGGACCGGGTGTCCGAGAGGTCGAGCACCACGTCGTAGGGTTCCAACTCGCCGTACGGTCCGCCGACCCCGATCGCCGAATCGAGCTCGGTGGCGTCAGCGTCGGTGAGCACGGCGCGAACGTTGATGGTCGACTCGAAGCCGCGGCCGAGCCCTTCGACTGCGAGGGGGCCGGCCGGGATGGTGGCACCAGTCTCCGGGGTCGTGATCTCGACCCCTTCGCTGGCGGCACCGATCACGAACCAGGCGTCGTCCGGGCCGAGTCGTCGCACGAACGCTGTCGCTCGGACACCGGCGGCTTCTTCCGGGCCGCGTACGTCGATCTCGCCGCTGCGAACGTCGCCGGCACGGAACTCACCGAGGTTCGGGTCGACGTTCAAGAGCTCACGGACGAACTCGGAGACCGCTTGCTCGGGGCTCGCTGCGCCGTCGGGCGGCCAAAGACCCGGTGTCTCGGTGGCCACCGGCATCGTCGTGCTGGTGGTCGGTGGAGTGGTGGTCGATGGAGTGGTGGTCGGCGGAGTGGTGGTCGGCGGAGTGGTGGTCGGCGGAGTGGTGGTCGGCGGAGTGGTGGTCGTCGAGGTCGTCGAGGTCGGCGAGGTGGTGGTCGGGCCCACCGTGGTGGTGGTCGTGGCGTCGGTGGTCGTCGACGAGGACGTCTCCTCGTCCCCGCAGGCGACGAGTGCTGCGCCCACGACCACGAGAATCGGGAGGATGCGGTGACTGCGCACGTGAACTCCTTTCTGGGTGCAACTCCAGTGTCGCGCCCACGTGGCGCATCACCAGTGCCGTTCGTCCTCTCCTCGGGCTCCCGAGGGGCAGTGTCAGTCGGGCGTCGCGAGGAGGTCGGCGAGCGCCGCGAACGCCTCGTGGACGTCGGCGTAGCTCGTCGTCAGCGGTGACATCCCGAAGCGGAGGATGTCGGGGTCGCGCCGGTCGATGATCACCTTGCGCTCGCCGAGCGCCGCATGGAGCCGGCGGGCGTCCGGGTGGCGGACGGCGACGTGGCCACCGCGCCGGGCGGGATCCCGCGGGGTCACGTTCACGAGCCCGAACTGGTCGGCGAGTTCGATTCCGAACCCGGTGAGCGCCCGACCCTTCGCGGCGATTGCATCGATCCCTGCGTCGACCGACAGTCTGATGCCCTCGCGGGCTGCGGTGAGTCCGAGCACCGGTGGCGTGCCGTTGAGCATCCGACCGACGCCGCGCCTCGGGTCGAACGGGCGCTCCATCGCAAACTGGTCGTGCTGGGCGAACCACCCCCAGATCGGCTGGGTCACCCGGTCGTGGACTCGTTCCGACACGTAGACGAACGCGGGAGCTCCCGGACCGCCGTTGAGGAACTTGTAGGTACAGCCGACCGCGAGGTCGACGCCGGCACCATGCAGGTCCAGTACGAGAACGCCGGCGGCATGTGAGAGATCCCAGACGGTCACCGCTCCCGCTTGCCGGGCCCGGTCGGTTTCGTCGGTGAGGTCCACCAGCTCCGCGGTGCGGTAGTCGACGAGCGAGCGCAGCACGACGTCGACACCGTCGAGATCGTCGATCCCGTGCCGAATCTCCACGTCACGCAGTCGGGCGATGCCCTCGACGACGTAGCGATCGGTGGGGAAGTCACCGTCGTCGACCGCGACGACCCTGGGTCGACCGCGATCGGCTGCAAGGTCGAGTGCCACGTTGACCTGCTGGAAGATCCCGACCGTCGTCGACTCGTGCACGGCGACTTCGCCCGGACCGGCCCCCAGCAGTGGCGCCAACTCGTCGCCGACGCTGAGTGCCAGGTTCAACCAGTCGTGCTCCCACCACGACGTGATCAGGTCGCCCGACCACTCGTCGAGCACCCGGTGCAGTGCCTCCACGGTGCGCTTCGGCGTACGTCCGAGCGAGTTCCCGTCGAGATACACCACGTCGGGGTCAGGGATCACGAATTCGTCGCGCCAGCTCGCCAATGGGTCGGCGGCATCGAGTTGCAGGGCGGTCGACCGGTCGATCACGGCCCCACTCTTCCAGTTCGCCGCCGTTCGAACCCGAAATGGCGCGGCATCGTTGCGCTCAGCGCAACGACAGCGGGATTTTTCGGAGGAGGGGGTTGCGCAGGGGTCAGTCGGCCAGGTGCACGAAGCTGGCGTGACGGACGAGGCCGTCGTTGGTGAACTCGGCGATCTCGACCGTTGCTCGAAGTGCCGGCTCGACCCACGTCGCGGTGCGGGCGACGGTGCGAGGTGGAGGCGGGTCGAAGGGACACTCGTCGACGGCGAGGCCGCGCAGTCGATCGGTGAGGTCGTGCAAGGTGCGCTGGTCGAAGCCCGTGCCGACGCCGCCGGCGAAACGCAGCGAGCCGTCCTCCGGGTCCGGGCGACCGACCAGGAGCGCCCCGAAGGAGTCCGCTCGGCCACCGGTGCCGGCCGTGAATCCGCCGATCGTCAGCTCCACGGTCGTCCGGTTCTTGATCTTGCGCCACTCCTTCGATCGCGTGCCGGGTCGGTACCGCGAGTCGACGCGCTTGGCGATCACGCCTTCGAGGCCCTGCTCGGCGGTGGCCGCGACCAGTGCTGCACCTTCGCCGATCGTGAACGACGGCACCGTCCAGTTGTCGGTCGGCTCGACGAGTTGATCGAGCAGTCGCCGTCGATCGATGTACGCCAGGTCGACGGTGTCGGTGCCGTCGACCTGCAGGACGTCGAAGAACTGCAGCACCGCCTGGCGTCGCGCACCGACACCGCTGCGCTGCACGAGTTCGAAGCGCGGTCGACCCTCGTCGTCGAACACGACCAACTCCGCGTCGAGGATCGCCGAGGTGGCGTTGACCGATGCCGGCAGTTCTGCGAACTCCGGCCAGCGCGCCGTGACGTCGTGGCCGGCCGAACTCTGCAGCCGCAGGTCGTCATCGGCGACGTGGACGACCGTTCGATAGCCGTCCCACTTGATCTCGAAGGCCCAGCCGTCGCCGTCGGGCACCGCGCCGGTGGAGCCCATCGTCGCCTTCATCGGCAGGACGGGGAACTCCAGTGCCATGCGGATCAGTTGCCCGGCAGGCGGCTCGACAACACCTCTGCCGCTTCGAGGGCATCGAGTCGCTCGTCGTCGAAGCCGAGCAGCTCGGCGAGGACCTCGCGATTGTCCTCGCCGCGGTACTTCGGCACACCGGACACTCCGACGCCGGGCGAGGCGCCGAACCGCCACGGCACGTTCGGCACGCGCATCGTGCCGCCACCGCGGTCGTCCACGTCCACCACGGCGCCGCGCTCGCGGGCCCACTCGGTGTCGGTCAACTCACCGGGCTGGCGGACACGGCCGACGGCGAGTCGATGCTTCGAGAACTGCTCCTCGAACGTCGCTGCGTCGGGCACGGTCGCGGCGTGGTCGCGGATGATGGTCCGGAGTGCATCGAAGTGTTCGAGGCGGGTGGCGACGTCGACGAAGCGGGCGTCGTCGGCCAGTTCCGGCATGCCCATCGCTGCGATGAAGAAGTCGAACGTCCCCCGTTCGGCGGGGTGCCCGCTGACCACCAGCGACTCGCCGTTGGCGACGGTGAGCACGAGGTAGTCGCCGGGACGGAAGCTGCGAATCCACTGCGGGTCGTCGTGGCCGTCCCACAGCGAGTCGTGCAGGTGTTCGTTGACGTAGAGCATCGTCTCGGCCATCGACACGTCGAGCCACTGACCCTCGCCGGTGTGCTCGCGCTGATAGAGCGCGGCGAGGATCGCCGAGGCGGTCTCGAGCGAGGTGTACACGTCGGCGTGGCTGTGCGGGTCCTTGGCCAACTCGCCCCCGCGGGCGTTCCCCTGCGAGGCGACGATGCCCGATTCGGCCTCGACCACCGGCGCGTAGGCTCGGCGCGTGACCCACGGCCCGGTCTGGCCGTAGCCGGAGATCGAGGCGTAGACCAACCGGGGGTTGCGGGCGAGTGCGACGTCGGCGCCGAGCCCGAGGCGGGCCATCACGCCGGGGCGATAGTTCTCCACCAGCACGTCGGCGTGCTCGATCAATCCGAGCAGGATCTCGGTGCCGTCGGGCGTCGCGAGATCGAGGCTGAGGTTGCGCTTGCCGACGTTCTGTTGCACGAAGTAGCTCGACAGCCCGTTGCGCCGTGGCGTGGCGAATCGTGTGAGGTCACCCGCCGGCGGTTCGATCTTGATCACCTCGGCGCCCATGTCGGCGAGCATGCGGGTGCAGTGCGGCCCCGACAGCACCCGGCTGAGGTCGAGTACCCGGATCCCCGAGAGCGGTCGGGCAGCTGGAGTCGTGGACGAGTTCACGCCGTCCATCGTGGCCGCAGCCACCCTGGTTCCCCCAGCCCAGGTCTCGCGGAACCACGCCGGTTCCTCGCGTCCCAGGTCTCCGGGAACCACGCAGCCGGCGGCGGCAGGGTCCGATCCAGGTGGCATCGATCGGTCACACTGCTCGGATGTCGAATGATCTCCCTTCCGCGGCGAAGCCGCTCGCCGGACAGACTGCGCTGATCACGGGAGGCGGCTCCGGGATCGGGCTGGCGTGTGCTCGTGCGCTCGCCGCCGATGGGGCATCGGTCGTGCTGGCTGCCCGCAACGCCGAACGGTTGGCGACCTCGGCTGAGGATCTCCGCGCCGTGTTCGCCGACGTCGACGTGGCGACGGTGGCGTGCGATGTGACCGACGAGGCGAGTGTCGAGGCGGCGTGCGCAGCAGCGGCCGAGGTCGGTCCGCTGCAGGTCGTGGTCGCCAACGCCGGCACCGGTTCGGCGGGACCCTTCCACCTCACCACGCTCGAGGATTGGAACCAGGTGCTCGCCACCAACCTCACCGGCGCCTTTCTGACCATGAAGCACGCCGTGCCGCTCCTGGCGGCCAACGGTGGCGGGTCGATCGTGGCGGTGTCGTCGATCGCAGCGGTGTCGACGCACCGGTACATGACGCCGTACAACGTCTCGAAGGCCGGCCTCGAAATGCTGGTGCAGCAGGTCGCCGACGAACTCGGGTCGTCGGGTGTCAGGGCGAATGCCGTGCGGCCGAGCCTGGTGCCGACCGACATCTCCGCCGGGCTCACGGCGAGCCCCGACATCGTCGACGACTACCTCGAACAGATGCCGCTGCACCGCCTCGGCACCACCGACGACATCGCGCAGTTGGTCCGGTTCCTCGCCGGACCCGAGAGTTCGTGGATCACCGGCACGTGCATCAGCGCCGACGGTGGCCACCACTTGCGACGCGGCCCCAACCTGCATCGCGTGATGGAGATGGTGTTCGGCGACCAGCTCGCCCCTCCGGGACCTGCCGGCTGACCGATCGTGGTTCGCCGAGACCCGGGAACGACGGACCGGGGTCACAGCGGGGTCACAGTGGAACCCGACGATGCGGCGATACGGTTGACCGCTGGCACTGATCGAACGTCGATCGGTGAGCGCATTCGGATTCTTTGTTGCTCCGGTCTTGCGCTGTTGAGCTACATAGAGGAGTCCCCCCAATGACCATCATCGATGGCGCCGCGCGCGCCACCCCCCTGGATGCTGCCGACGCAGCCGTTCCGTTCCGCGAACTCGGCCTGCCCGACGCGATCGTCCACCGCCTCGAGAGCCAGGGCAAACACGACGCATTCCCGATCCAGGCCGCCGTCATCCCCGACGCGCTCGCCGGGCGGGATGTCGCCGGCCGCGCCCCCACCGGTTCCGGCAAGACCCTCGGCTTCGGGCTGCCGCTCGTCGCCGGGCTCACCGACGCCCGCCCGAAGCGCCCCGTTGCGCTCGTGCTCGCACCCACCCGCGAACTCGCCGAGCAGATCATGGCCGAGCTCACCCCGTTCGCGAAGGCCGCCGGCCACGACGCAGCATCGATCTACGGCGGCGTCGGCTACGGCGGCCAGCGCAAGGCGCTCGACCGTGGCGTCGAACTCGTCGTCGCGTGCCCCGGTCGTCTCGAAGACCTGATCCAGATGCGGGCCATCAACCTGTGCGACGTCACCACCGTGGTGATCGACGAGGCCGATCAGATGGCCGACATGGGCTTCCTGCCCGCGGTGCGGCGCATCGTCGAGCAGACCGAAGGCGACCGTCAGGTGCTGTTGTTCTCCGCCACCCTCGACGGCCCGGTCGCCAAGCTCGTCGCCGATTTCCAGCACGACCCGGTGCGTCACGAGGTCGGCCCGAAGGGCCCCGACGTGCACGCCGCCAAGCACCACTTCTGGCTGGTCGACCGCGAGGACCGGGTCTCCACCACCGCGGACGTCATCCAGCGTCTCGGGTCGACGATCGTGTTCACCCGTACCCGCCACGGCGCCGACCGGCTCGCCAAGCAGCTCGGCCGCAACGGCGTGAAGGCCGAGCCGATCCACGGCGGCCGCAGCCAGGGCCAGCGTGACCGCGCGCTCGCCGCCTTCAAGAAGGGTCAGGCCTCCGCGCTGATCGCCACCGACGTCGCCGCCCGCGGCATCCACGTCAACGGCGTCAACGCCGTCGTCCACTACGACCCGCCCGCCGAGGACTCGACCTATCTGCACCGTTCCGGTCGTACCGCCCGCGCCGGCGCCACGGGCACCGTCGTGTCGCTGCTCGACCACAGCCAGAAGAAGGACGCCCTCAAGCTGCAGCGCGGCATCGGGATCAGTGAGCCCGTCACGAAGGCAGCGGTGCGCGATCTGGTGATCCACGCCGCGGCGCACTCGGCCCGCACCGAGACCGTCGACGCCGAGCACCGCATCACCCGCATTGCTCGCAGCGAGGGTCGCACCGAGTCGGGGTCGAAGCAGCAGCAACCGGCCAAGCAGCAGCAACCGGCCGAGCAGCACAGGCAGAGCGAGCCGAAGCAGACCGGTCGTCCGGTCGCCACGGGCAACGCTGCTGACGCGAAGGGTTCCGTGAAGTTCTTCAATTCCGGACGCGGCTACGGGTTCATCACGCCCGACGGCGGCGGCAAGGACCTGTTCGTGCACTTCTCGGCGATCGTCAACGACGGCTTCAAGACGCTCGACAACGGCGCCCGCGTCGACTTCGAGGTGCGCGAGGGGCGCAACGGTCAAGAAGCGTTCGACGTCCGCGTCGTCCCGTTCAACTGACGCGTCAGCTCGTGGCTCGGGCCGAGCGCCACGACGGCCAGCGACGACCGAGAACGTAGGTGCACCACGCGGGTCGGACGCTCAGAAAAGTAGGGTCGCGGCGTGTACGCCGATCGTGACCTCGTCGAGAAACGCATCCAGCGCGAGCTCTGGGAGCGGGTGCTGCCACTCGCCCACGCCGACCGCCGCGAGCTGACGATCGAGGCAGGACCCGACGTCGACCACCTCGAACCGTTCTCGGTCGGATCGTCGTGGGGTTCACCGTGGGCGACCACGTGGTTCCGCCTCACCGGCGACATGCCCGCCGAGTGGGCCGGGCGCCGCGTCGAAGCGGTGATCGATCTCGGGTTCCACCAACGCGGCGCCGGATTCCAGTGCGAGGGCCTCGTCGTCGACCTGCACGACGACGGATCGTTCACCCCGCTGCAGGGCATCCATCCTCGCCGCACCAACTACGCGGTCGATGCCGTCGCCGGGCCGGTCACGTTGCACGTCGAGGCGGCGTCGAACCCGATCTTCGCGCAGTTCACCCCGTCATTGCTCGGCTCGCCCGACACCGCCGTTGACCGTCTGCTCTACCGGTTCCGTCGGGCGTCGCTCGTGGTCGTCGACGCCGACGCCGAGGCCCTGGCCTACGACATCGAGGTGCTCGACGGCGTGATGCGATCGCTCGCGCTCGACGACCCGCGCCGCTCCCGCATGCTGCGGACGCTCGCGGACACACTCGATCGCATCCCCGACATCGCCGCCGCTCGACGAGCGATCGCCCCGAGGATGGCCGAGGACTTCGGCGACGCGATCCGCCATCGCTCGGTGGCGGTCGGCCACGCGCACATCGACACGGCGTGGTTGTGGCCGATCCGCGAGACCAAGCGCAAGTGCACCCGCACGTTCGCGTCGGCGGTCGCGCTGATGGACGACTACCCCGAGTACGTCTTCGCCGCCTCGTCGGCGCAGCACTACACGTGGATCGAGGAGCGCCATCCCGAGCTGTTCACCCGGATCGTCGAGCGCGTGGAGCGCGGCCAGTGGGAGCCGGTCGGCGGCATGTGGGTCGAGTCCGACATGAACCTGCCGTCGGGTGAGAGCCTGGTGCGCCAGATCGTGTTCGGTCAGCGCTACTTCGAGGAGAAGTTCGGCCGCCGCTGCACCGAGGTGTGGATCCCCGACGTGTTCGGCTACCCGGCGGGGCTGCCGCAGGTGTTCGCCGCCGGCGGCATGCACCGCTTCGTCACCCAGAAGCTCAGCTGGAACAAGCAGAACACATTTCCGCACAGCACGTTCTGGTGGGAGGGCCTCGACGGCTCGCGGGTGCTCACCCACTTCCCGCCGGTCGACACCTACAACGCCGAGATCACCCCGGACGAGTTCG
>Ga0102938_10002899_pt1 | contig 12907 bp, 11 predicted proteins | sample SalPonR2_B_D2_MG_FD_84516 | JGI IMG/M metagenome (GOLD analysis project Ga0102938, IMG submission 84516) | Salt pond soil microbial communities from South San Francisco under conditions of wetland restoration - Salt Pond MetaG R2_B_D2_MG | ecosystem: Environmental > Aquatic > Marine >... | reverse complement strand
GGGTGTCAGGGAGACGCTCAGCGTCGCAGGCCGCGACGACGCTTGCTGCCGCGTGAGCCGGCGGCGGCCAGACCGGCGGCGAAGCTCGCGCCGGCGATGCCGATCGTGCCGACCGACGCTGCCGTGCGTCGCACCACCGACTTGGTCTGCTGGCTGAAGATCACGATCGGCCACCCGTTGCGGCGGGCATGACGTTCGAGCTTCGCGTCGGGATTCACCGCCACCGGGTGCCCGACCGCTTCGAGCATCGGCAGGTCGCTCGCGGAGTCGCTGTACGCGTAGCACTGGTGGAGTTCGTAGCCGTTCCAGTTCGCCAGTTCGACCATCGCTTCGACCTTGCCCTCGCCGTAGCAGAACGGTCCGTCGAGCTCGCCCGTGTAGCGGCCGTCGACCACGCGGCTGCGCGTTCCGATCCCCGACGTCATCCCGAACGAGTGCGCGAGCGGCTCGACGATCTCCTGCGGCGCGGCCGACACGATGAACGTGTCACGTCCGGCATGGCGATGTCGATCGAGGAGGCGACGAGCTTCCGGACGAAGCTTCGCGAGCAACCGGGGGAGGACCTCGACGTTGAGCGCCTGGAGGTCGCTCTGGCGCATCCCGCCGACCGCTTTGAGGATGCGTGCCTTGACGGCGTCGGTCGTGTCGTCGTCGGCGCCGAAGAGTTTGAACGAGATCGCTCCGGCCGCGTCGCGGGCGAACTCGACGTTGGGGATCAGCCCGGCCTTGCGCGCCTGGAGCGCGAGTGTGAAGGCCGACGACCCGGAGATCAGGGTCCGGTCGAGGTCGAAGAATGCAGCGCTCGGACCCGAGCTCGCCACATTGACGTACTCGCTCATGTGGTACTCCCCTCGGTGGTGCGGGCGCCCGCTCGTTCGTCGTTCAGTGCGACAGCGAGCGCATAGACCTCGCGCTTGGGTCGTCCGACGTCCTTGGCGACCACGGCGGCGGCGTCGCGGGTGGACGATCCCGCGGCGATCTCGCCACGCAACGCGTCGCGGACGTCGTCGTCGCTGATCGGACGATCGTCGACCGGTGCGCCGGCGAGCACGAGCACGTACTCGCCGCGCGGTCCGCCGATGTCGATCTCGCCGAGCGGACCCCGGACCACCTCCTCGTGCAGCTTGGTGAGCTCGCGGGTGACCACGATCGGTCGATCGTCCCCGCACGCTTCACGCAGGTCGTCGAGTGTGCGCTCGACCCGGTGCGGTGCCTCGTAGATCACGGTGGTGCGACGCTCGGCGGCGATCTCCGTGAGGCGGCCGGCGCGGTCGGCGCCCTTGCGGGGGATGAACCCCTCGAACACGAATCGGTCGGCGGCGAGTCCGCTGATCGTGAGTGCCATGACCGCCGCGTTCGGGCCTGGCACGGCACTGACGTCGCAGCCGGCATCGATGGCCGCCCGCACGATCCGTTCGCCGGGGTCGGACACGCCGGGGGTGCCGGCATCGCTGACGATCGCGACGTCGCGCCCGCTGCGGAGCACCTGCAGCACGTCGTCGATCCGGCTCACCTCGGTGTGGTCGTTGCACACCGCGAGCCGTTCGGCCTTCACGCCGGCGTGCTGGAGGAGCAGCCCGGTGCGGCGCGTGTCCTCGCAGCAGATCAGGCCGACGTGGGCGAGCACGTCGACGGCCCGCGGCGACAGGTCGCCGAGGTTTCCGATCGGGGTGGCCACCAGCCAGAGCGTGCTCATGGTGCGGCACCGCCGGGACCATCGGCACCGTCGGTACCGCCGGCACCGTCGGGATCGCCGGAGCGGCCGGCACCGTCGGATTCGTCGTGGCGCAGCTCGACTTCGTCGCCGACGCGCAGTCCCCACCGTCCGAACGCGCCGCCTTCGGCCTCGATCACCCAGCTCGCCCGCCACACGGGAATGCCCAAGCGGAACCGGTTCATGTGCATGGTCTTGACCACGATGCCGTCGTCGTCGAGGTAGGCGACGTCGATCGGGAACTGCATGCCGATGGTGTGGATCCATCGGCACTTGTCGATCACGAGCGCGCCGTCGAGGTGATCGCGCCCGAGCAGCCCGCGTCGTCGTGCCCGGCGGGTGTCGGCCACCTCTGCCGAGGCCAGAACGCGGGCGTCACTGACCAACCAAGCCATGTTGGCAGTGTGCCAGATGTACGGGTGGTCGAGGTGGGCGTCGCGCGTCGGATGGTGCTGGGGTACCTTCGCCGGGTGGCTGATCCGTTGCGTGCGATCCGATGGTTCGGCGATGTCGTCGCCTGACGCATTCGAGCTGCTCGACGTCGACGCAGGCCCGGTCGACGGCGACCCGATCCTGCGCGGGATCGACCTGGTGGTGCCCGCCAACGGCGTCACCGTGCTCGCGGGGCCGTCCGGCGCCGGCAAGTCGACGCTGCTGCGGCTGCTGAACCGGCTCGACGACCCCGTTGGCGGCGAGGTGCGCTGGCGGGGTCGGACGCTCACCGACTGGTCGCCGACCGAGCTGCGCCGTCAGGTCGCGATGGTGTTCCAGCGACCGCCGATCTTTCCCGGAACGGTGTTCGAGAATCTGCAGGTGGCGTCGGCCGACGTCGGCGTCGACCGGGCGGCCCACGTGCTCGAACACGTCGGGCTGAGCGCCGAGCTGCTCGACCACGAGGCCGACACGTTGTCGGGCGGCGAGGCGCAGCGGATGTGTGTGGCGCGGGCGTTGTTGACCGAGCCGGCGGTGCTGTTGGCCGACGAGCCGACCGCCGCGCTCGATCGAGCCGCCCGGGTGACGGTCGAGGACCTCGGTCGGATGCTGGCCGACTCGGGCATGGCGGTGATCTGGGTGAGCCACGACACCGACCAGTTGCGCCGCCTCGCCGATCATGTGATCGTGCTCGCCGACGGCGCTGTTCGGGCGGTCGGTCACCTCGCCGAGCTCGACGCCAGCACCGACCCCATCGTGCGGCAATCGGTGGGTGCACCGTGAGCCCCGGTTCCTCGTGCCCGGGTCTCCGGGAACCACGATCGAGGAGGTCCCCGTGATGCTCGCGGTCGAGCAGGGCGACATCGGCGTCGTCGGGTTGGCGGCGTCGGGGATCCTCGTCGCCGTGGCGGTGGCCATCTCCCTGTGGCGCCAGCTCGGCCTCGAACGCAGTTTGCTGTGGGCGGCACTGCGGGCGCTCGTGCAGCTCCTCGCGGTCGGCTGGGTGTTGCAGTTCGTGGTCGACCCCGACGACCCGCTGGTCTTCTCGGTCCTGTGGCTGCTGGCGATGGTGAGCTTCGCCGCCTACACGACGTCGCGCCGGGCGGCCGACGTGCCCAAGGTGCTGCCGCTGTCGCTGCTCGCGTACACGGCCTCGGCCATCGTGGTGCTCGGAGTGCTGTTCGGCTTCGGGATCTACGAACTCGAAGGCCGCACGCTGGTGCCGCTCGCCGGCATGGTGATCGGCAACTCGCTCGCGGCGACGGTGCTCGTGTCGCGCCAGTTGCTGATCGCCGCCATCGAGCAGCGCAACGTGATCGAGGCGCGCCTCGCACTCGGGTTGTCGTCCACGGAGGCCTTCCGGCCGCATCTCCGTCAGGCGTTGCGCACGGCGCTGGTGCCGCAGATCGAGTCGACGAAGGCCGTGGGCATCGTGTTCCTCCCCGGTGCGATGGTCGGCCTCATCCTCGCCGGTGTCGACCCGGCCGATGCGGTCAAGGTGCAGGTGTCGGTGATGTACCTCGTGCTGGGCAGCGTCGCGACGACCACGGCGGTGATGAGCCTCGGGATCTCGCGCGAGCTGTTCACCCCGGCGCAGCAGCTGCGCCGTCCCGCTCAGCGAACCGACGGTTGAGGCCGCCGGCGCCGCCGGTGGCAAGATCCGAGGGATCGCGCGGATGCGGGAGCGCCGGGCGCCCACGCCCGTGCGAAGCATCCCGTCGAGCAGGTGTTCTTCGCGTTCCCTCTGGTCGCTCTCTCGCTCGCCGCGTTCGTGCTGCGCATCGTCACCGTCTGACACGCCGACGTGACAGCCAGTTGTAACGATTGGTGTCTGACACCAATCGTTACACGTTGAAGCGGAACTCCATCACGTCGCCGTCCTGCGCGACGTAGTCCTTGCCCTCGACGCGCATCTTGCCGGCGTCCTTCGCGGCGTGCCACGAACCGAGCACGAGCAGCTCGTCCCACTGGATCACCTCGGCCTTGATGAACCCGCGCTGGAAGTCGGTGTGGATCCGACCGGCGCACACGGGTGCGGTCGACCCCTCGTAGAAGGTCCACGCCCGCGATTCCTTTTCGCCGGTGGTGAAGTACGTGCGCAGTCCGAGCAGGTGGTATGCGCTGCGGACCATCCGGAACAGGGCGCCCTCGCCCAGGCCGAACCCTTCGAGGATCTCGGCGCGCTCGACGGGATCCTCGATCGCTGCAGCTTCGGCTTCCATCTGGACGCACATGCCGATGATCTCGACGTTGTCGCCGGCATTGTTGAACTCGGCGGCGACCAGCGCCTCCTTCTCGGGGATCGATTCGATGTCGTCCTCGCCGACGTTGACCACCACGAGCACGCGCCGATTGGTGAGCAGGAAGTACGGGGCGAGCGCCTCGCGGACGTCGTCCTTGAGGCCGGCGCGGTAGAGCGGGAGACCTTCGGACAGGGCGTCGTAGGCAATCTGGAGATGTTCGGTCTCCTGGGCCATGGTCTTGTCGAGCTTGGCTTGGCGCTTGGTCTGGTGCAGCCGTTTCTCGACGGTCTCGAGGTCGGCGAGGGCGAGTTCGATCTCGACCACCCGGAGGTGCTCGAGCGGATCTGAGGGCCCGGTGATGTCGTCGTTGACGAACGCGCGCAGCACGAACACGATCGCATCGACCTCGCGGATGTTGGCGAGGAACTTGTTGCCGAGACCCTCGCCCTTGCTGGCGCCCTCGACGAGCCCGCCGATGTCGACGACCTCGACGGCGGCGTGCACGGTCTGTTTCGACTTCGACATCGCCGACAGCTGGTCGAGTCGCTCGTCGGGCACCTTGGCCACCCCGATGTTCGGGTCCTTCGTGGCGAACGGGTACGGCGCCGCGAGTGCGCCACCACCGGTCAGCGCGTTGTACAGCGAGCTCTTGCCCGCGTTGGGGAGACCGACGAGTCCGAAACGTTCCATGAGCCGCCCGAGGCTACCGAGCGCGCCACGCCGGCCCCCGGTGCCGAGTTCTCGGTGGCGTGGGTGTCGGTTTCCGGAACTCAGCGCACCGAGATCTCGACGGGGAGCCGGCCGATCGGCTGAGCGGTCACGCTGCGTCGGGGGAGGGGCTGCTCGCCCACCGCTCGGTCGCGGCCCGGATACGGCGCGCCACCGAGTGCGGCGCGGTCGTGACGGCGCGATACGTGAACCGGACCACGATCCAACCGGCTCCGACGAGATCGGCGTCGCGCTCGCGGTCGCGCTCGAAGCCGCTCCGATCGAGGCCGTGGTGGGTCCATCCGTCGCACTCGAGGATCACCGGGCTGTCGACGATCCGGAAGTCGACCTCGTGGCCGTCGACGATCGGATGGAACTCGACCCGGGGCAACCTGAATCGCTGGATCAACCGGACCATCGACGCCTCCAGGATCGAATCGGCGGGCTTCGCATCGATTGTCCAGGCGTCGACGGCGTCGCCCAGCACGGCAGTGCCGGGTCGTCCCTGGCGGGAGTGTTCGAGCGTCGCGATCTCCAGGGCGCCCAGGTCGGCGAGTCGCACGGCGATCACGTGTCCGACGGCGTCGCACACGCTGTCGGGATCGACGGCGCCGAGGTCGGCGAGCGTGCGCAGGATGTTGGTGCAACGGATGCCGTAGCGACGCTGCGGTTCGAGGCGTCGCCGATCGGTCGGGCGGTGCACGACGACGCCGTGCAGGTGCGCCTGGGTGCCGGCCCGGTCGACGATCACGTCGACGGGTTCGACCTCGGGTCGGGGGATGCCCCACAAGCGTGCGGCCGAGCGATGTGACGCGAGTGCACCGCCGCCGACGGCGGCGACGCCGGCGAGGATCCGCTGCTCGGGCGTGTCCGGTGTGCCCGGCAGGCGGGCCACGTGCGGATGGAGCTGCAGCAACGTGCCGCCACGGACGGCTCGGTACCACGCCGAGCGGGACAGGCCCGACCCCTCCAGCGTGACGATGCCGTGATGAGCGCGTGCCCAGTCGTCGAAGTCCGAGAGTCTCATGCCCACCCAGTGGGCGCGGGGGCGCTCGATCCGGAACCGATCGGTTTCTCGGTGTGATGAGTTCCGCAAAGCGGAACCGAGGTCACCGAGATCTCGATGGGGAGGCGTGGGGACTGCGGTGTTGGGGCTACGGCGTGGCGGACCCCCAGCCCGACGGACACGGTGGCCGGCCCCCTGGGACAGTTGGGGGGTACGATCGTCGAGATGACGCCCGAGCAGGCGCTCCTGCGCGTGATCCACTGTCTCGACCGGGCGCACGAGAGCGGATTCAAGGCCAAGGCGTTCGCCCGTGCGCTCGACGTCGTGCGCACCACGCCGTCCGACGAACTCACCGAACGCGCCGAGGCCGACACGCTGACCGACCTCGACGGCATCGGCGCTTCGACGGCCGCGGTGATCGCCGACGCGCTCGCCGGGCGCGAGCCCGCCTACCTCGCGAAGATCGAGGCCGAGTCGCGTGTGCCGATCACACCGGCCGGCCAGGTGTATCGGGACGCACTCCGCGGCGATTGCCACCTCCACTCCACTTGGAGCGACGGTGGCGCCCCGATCGAGGCCATGGCGGCCACGGCGATGGCGATCGGTCACGAGTACATGGTGCAGACCGACCACTCGGCCCGCCTCACGATCGCCCACGGCCTCGACGAGCAGCGCCTGGCCGAGCAACTCGACCAGATCGCCGCTGTCAACGCCGACATCGCGGCGGCCGGCCACGACTTCCGGATCCTGTCGGGCATGGAGGTCGACATCCTCGTGGACGGTTCGCTCGACCTCGCCGACGAGATGTTGGAGCGCCTCGACGTGGTGGTCGCCAGCGTGCATTCGAAGCTGCGGATGGAACGCGGGCAGATGACCGAGCGGATGCTGATGGCGGTTGCGTCGCCCCACGTCGACATCCTCGGGCACTGCACCGGCCGGATGGTCGGCAAGCGTCCGCCGTCGGAGTTCGACGCCGACTACGTGTTCGCTGCGTGCGCCCAGTTCAACACGGCCGTCGAGATCAACTGTCGCCCTGAGCGTCTCGATCCGCCTCGGGAGCTGCTCGACGTGGCGATCGAGTACGGCTGCTGGTTCTCGATCGACTCCGACGCCCACGCCACCGGCCAACTCGAGTGGCAGCCGCTCGGCTGCGACCGCGCGGCCGAGCGGGGCGTGCCGATCGAGCGCATCATCAACACGATGCCCGCCGACGATCTCCTCGCCTGGACCGCAGCCGCCTGACGGGTGACGCCGGCGGCGCGGCGGCGCGGCGCCAGCCACCACCCGACCGACGGTGGCCCCAGCACCACGCGACCGACGGTGGCCCCTGCACCACGCGACCGACGGTGGCCCAGCCACCACCCGACCGGCGGTGGCCCCAGCACCACGCGACCGGCGGTGTCCGGGTCACCACCCGAAATGGCGCGGTTTCGTGCCGCTCAGCGCAACGCTGGCGGGATTTTTCGGTGGTTGGTGGGTCGGGGCTGGTTGCGGCGAGCGGTTGGGGCCGATCGTCGGGCGCCGTAGCATCGTTCCTCATGTCGAAGAAGACCAAGAAGAAGAAGGCCAAGATGCGCCGCTCGAAGGCGAATCACGGCAAGCGCCCCAACATGGGTCGCGGCTGACCCATTCTCCCTGCGTGCGCCCTCGGGCGGACGCCCCTCATCGCTGAAGCGCCCGATGGGTCGCTCCGCCCGGAGCCGCCGATCGGGCGCTTCGTCGCGTTCGGGGTCGCTGCGGATCGTGCTGGCCGGCTGTGCCGGCCGGTTGTGACGCCCCTCTCGCTGGCCGGTTTCGACGGGCCGACGGCGACGGGGGAGACTGCACCGATGAGCCACGCCGCGACCTCCACCGATCCCAGAGTCGAGTGGTTGTGCATCGCGGGCGACGCAGACGTCTGGCGATCGCTCGGGCTCACCGTGACCGACGACGGGACGATCCCGCTGATGGGTGCCTCGTTGCGCATCGTCGCCGAATCCGCCGACGCCTCGACGGGGCTGCTCGGCTGGGCGCTCAGCGGTGTGTCGCCGGTGCACGCGCCGGCGGACACAGCGGACTCCGGGGCCGGTGTCACCGAGATCGACGTGGACGGGCTGGCCACGGAGGTCGTCGAGGCATCGGCGCCGATCTATGCCGACCATCGTCTGGGCGCGTCGGGCCTCGACCACGTGGTCGTGCTGACCGCCGACCTCGAACGCACGAGCGCGGCGATCGCGGCGGTGACCGGCTGCGAACTCAAGCGCATCCGTGAGGTCGGTTCGATGCGCCAGGGCTTCCACCGCATCGGCCGGGGCGGGCTGATCGTGGAACTGGTCGAGCGCCCCGACCTGCCGGACGGTCCGGCGAGCTTCTGGGGCGTCGTGCTGATCGTCGACGATCTCGACGCGGCGTGCGAGCTGATCGGTCCGGAGCGCATCTCGCCGCCGAAGGATGCGGTGCAGCCCGGTCGCCGGATCGCCACGATCCGCGCCGACGTCGGCCTCGGTCTGCCCGTGGCCCTGATGACCCACTGAACCCGCTGCGACCACCGGGTCGACGACGCCTGGCACCGATCCGAACCGAACCGAACCGACCCGACCCGCCGCCGATCCGAACCGACCTGCCACCGATCCGCCACCGATCCGAACCGACCTGCCGCCGACCTGCCACGGGACGCGCCAGGGGCGGACCCGGAGATCCGGATCCGCCCCTGGCAGCTCGTGAGATGAGCGAAGGGTTCGTCGGTTCAGCCGCCGTTGGGTGAGGCGTCCTGGTGGCGACGACGGCGAGCGGCCGTGAGGAACAGCAGTCCGGCGAGCAGTGCAGCTGCGCCGATGATCATGACGTTGCCGGGGCCGCCGCCGGTGGTGGACAGTTCGCAGTCGTCGGACGGGTCGGCGTCGTTGTCCTGACCGGGCACGCAGACCGTGGTGGTCGGCGGTGAGTCGTGCGGGGGGTTCGCGCACGGTGACGTGGACGGTGGATACGACACCGTCGCGGTCGCCGTGACGGGGCTCACCGTGACGTCGATGGTGAGCCCTTCACGGAAGAACGCGTCGGTCGGATCCGGGATGAACGACTCGCCGTCCGGTGCGAGGGTCCAACCAGGCCAGTCGGTGGCGTTGCCACTGGCGTCGACCGCGGCCCCGGGCCAGATGATCGTGCCCGAGAAGCTGTCGACCACCTGCGTGCTCACGAGGTTGCCGTTGCGGTCGCGGATGTCGAGCGTCGCCGTGGTCGAACTCGGCGTGAACCCTTGGGGGACGATCGAGTAGCGGATGAACGGGGCGTTGCCGATGCACTCCGGCGAGAACGCCGACACGTCGAGCGCCGGATCCGACGCCGTGGTGGTGACGTAGTACGCGTCGTCGCCGGGGCTCTGGCTCGGGGCGGCGTCGGCCTGGGCCAGGGCGGCGAGGGGTGCCACGGTTGCAGCTGCGAGGCCGACCATCACGCCGAACCGCAGTCGCCGCCACCGTCGGTGCGATGCGCCCGCAGCGACTCCCGTGGTCTCGGTTGTGGTCATGTCTTCCGCCTTGATGGTGTTCGCCGCCATGACCGTGCTCGTCGATCGACCACGCTCAGTGGCGACTACTGTACTGGCGCTCGCCGCTCGTCCGCAAGTGCGAAAGCGCCGAAACCCAGTATCTGCAGGAGAATCAAGGAACCATCTCGCCTGGTCGACGCTTGTCACGCTGAGTGCTCATCCCGCCACTGCTTTCCGTTCGCCACGCAGAGTGGCAGCGCCGCCGATCCCGGGCGGGGCCCGGGTCAGCCGTCGCGCCGTTGGTCGCCGACGGTGATCGTGGCCGAGCCGGCGTCACGTTGCGTCTCGGTGACGTGGTGCTCGGTGCCGTCCTGGGCGATCCAGGTCGCGTCGACCGCAAGCGGGGTCGGGGCGACCGTCGGCGGCGTCCGCGTCGCGAGCGAGTAGCCCTCGGCGACGTCCATCGGCCCGTCCATCTCGAGTGTCAGCGTCGCCGACGCGCCGGCGGGCAACGTCACGTACACCGACGTGACGAAGTAGTCGGCCTCGGAGCCGGGCTCGGCGGTCGCGATCGACCCGTCGAGCAGCGTCTGTTCCACCGGGAGTCGGGAGAACACGGTGACGCGGGTGCGGTTCGTGCCGACCGGCAAGCCGATCGGGTTGCCGATCACGTAGCCGGGCTCGCCCTCGGTCGGGGCGCCGTTGGTGATGTCGACGACCAGCCGGGCGGTGGTCGTGCCGGTGCGGGCGTCGGCGGTGACCTCGTAGGTGGCGTCGGCGCCGAGGTAGTAGTCGATCTTGTTGCCGGCCAGGTTGTTGAAGACCACCGCGATCCCGTCTCCGGTGCCGGGGGCGAGCAACGTGCCGCTCAACCCGATCTGCTCGAGGACGGCCTGGTCGTCGGGGAGGCTCATCCATCCGGTGAAGCGCCCCTGGTCGACCATCGGTCCCAGCGTGTCGATCAGCGTGGTGGGAGCGGGCAGCGTGCCGGCGAGCAGGGTGTCGATCATCGTCCGCGAGAAGCTCTCGAGGACGTCGGCGCGGGCATCGACCTCGGTCAGGTCGTACTGCTCGTGGAGGAGATAGTTGGCCGCGGTGTCGGCGGTGAGTACGGCCGCGCCGTCGGCGGTGAGTACGGCCGCGCCGTCGGTGGTGGGAGCGGCCGCACCGTCGGCGGCCGAGCTCGGCGTGGGCGCGCCCTCCGGCAGCGGGATCGGGCCGGTGAACTCGAGGAACCGGGCGAGCGTGAACACGTCCATGATGAACACCCCGTCGAGTTCACCGCCACCGCTCTGCGGGTAGAGGTCGGCGATCGCCCTGCCGGTGGTGGCGATGTCGGGCGACATGTTGATGTTCTTCCACGGCTCGGCGCCGGTGGTGCCGTCGGGTCCGGACGTCAGGTTGAACGGTCCGTAGCGTGCGGCCCACTCGTCGAGGCCGCTCTCGGTGCCGCTGCTGAACCGGCGCAGCGATGGGTCGCCGGCCAGGTTGAGATCCTCGGCGCGACCGAAGCGGGTCATCTCGATCTGCCCGTCGGTGACGGTCACCTCGGCCCAGTTGCCCATGAAGCCGCCGCTGCCGCGTGCCTCGGCCGGGGTGGTGAAGCCGATGTAGTAGGTGCGTGCGCCGTCGCCGCCGAGGAGGCGTGGGGCGGCGAGCGCCACGGTGAGGGCATCCTCGCTGCGTCGACGTTGCTCGGCGAGTTCGACGGCGAGGTCGTCGACGCGGTCGTCGACCTGTGGAATCAGCCACGGACTGTCGATGTCGGCGACGCGTGTCTGCAGGTCCTGGATGCGATGGCGGATCGCGCGCAGCGGCTTCTGCAGTTCGCGGACCTGGGCGATGTCGATGCGGCCGTCGGTGACGCTGAGTCGCTCGAGGTCGACGGCGTCGAGTTCGGTGCTGAGGAACCGGGCGGCGTCGGCGGCCTCGCTGGCGAGTTCGGTGGCGACGCGATGGTGCTGGGCGAGTCCCGGGACGAACCGGGCGGCCGACACCAACGGGTTCGCGAGACGGTTGTCGGCGGCCTCGAACGCGGTGGCCGCCGCGTCGAAGGACGCCTTGGCGGCGCGGACGTCGCCGTCGCCGAGTGCGGTGAGCGCGCTGTTGGTCTGCGAGTCGCCCTCGCGCAGGTCGTCGGCGGCGAGGTGTCCGAAGATGCCGAGCCCGACGACGGCGGCGAACGTGGTGACCGCCGCGACGACGCCGACGATCGCGACAGTCCGCCGACTCTGCAGGGTGCGGCGTCGGAAGCCGACGACGCCGACGTAGCTGCCGAGCGTCAGCGCAACGAGCGTGGACGCGCCGAGGAACCAGTCGAGTTGGCTGCGTGCGGCGACGTTCATGGCGACGCCGATGAGGGCTGCGTTCAGTACGCCGCGCCGTCCCGGGATCACCGGCATGACGAAACCGACGATCGCGGCGACCGTGCCGACGAGCACACCGATGATCGAGAACGACGTCAGCCCGGCGACGAGGGTGATCAGAGCGGCATCCCACCGCAGCGCCGCGGCGCCGAGCCAGGTGACGCCGCCGACGGCGAGGGCGACGAGCACGGTGTCGACGAGCGGGCCGCCGGTCGGGCGTGGGCCGCCGAGGGTGGCGGTCAGACCGGCGATGATCGAGGCCGCGAGGATCAACCAGCGCACCCGCGCCGGTGACCATGCGGTGTCCTCGACCGGTGAGGGTGGGGTCAGCGTCACGCCGACTCCACGATGTTCCGGACATGGGCCCGCGCCGCCCGTCGAGCCGAGGCTCGTGCCGCCTTCATTGCGCCGTCACGCTAGTGGCGCGTCGGCGACGGCGCCGGACGACTGACGATTCCTTGACGATCGTCGAGGTCGCGACCCGACGGGAGTCGGCGTCAGGGTCGGGATCGTCGGGGTCGTGGTCGGGTGGTGAGCAGCAGCAGTCCGGTGCCGGCGAGCACCAGGGCAAGCCCGGTGATGGCCGTCGACGACGATCCGTCGCCGCCACCGGTGCGCGGGAGTCGTGCCCCACGGGGAACGGTCGTCGTGGTCGTCGCCGGATTGGTCGTGGGCGAGGTCGTCGTCGTTGTCGGCGCAGGTGTCGTCGTGGTCGGGATCGTCGTGGTCGGGATCGTCGTGGTGGGTGTCGTCGGGCGGCTCGTGGTCGGGGCCGAGGTGGTGGTGGGAGCGGTGGGCGGGGGCGGGGGGGGTGGCGGGGGGGTGGTGGGGGCGGCCGGGGTGGTGGTCGGCGGGGGCGTGGTGGTGGTGGTCGCGCCGGGCGTCGGAATCGTCGTGGTGGTGGTCGCCGGGATCGTGGTGGTGGTCGTCGCGCCGGGCGTCGGAATCGTCGTGGTGGTGGTCGCCAGGATC
>Ga0102938_10002898_pt1 | contig 12909 bp, 7 predicted proteins | sample SalPonR2_B_D2_MG_FD_84516 | JGI IMG/M metagenome (GOLD analysis project Ga0102938, IMG submission 84516) | Salt pond soil microbial communities from South San Francisco under conditions of wetland restoration - Salt Pond MetaG R2_B_D2_MG | ecosystem: Environmental > Aquatic > Marine > Intertidal... | reverse complement strand
GCATGTCGACGACGTGGGCGAGTGAGCGGAGTTCGTGGATCGCCTCGAGTGCTCGCTGACGTTTGATCCGCGCTTCCAAGTTGATCAAGAAATAGATCGCCGCGGAGACAAAGATCATCGCGCTGATTCCGGCGTCCAGCGTTTGAATGATGTCCGTCACGCCGAGACCGTCGGTGTTGACGCCGACCAGTAGAATCGTTTCGACGATCATCCCGATGACCATCAGGAACAGCAGGATCGCTAGCCCGTACCCGGTCCAGCGGATCGATGGGATGGGACGACCGATCCAGTCCGACTTTTGCGAAGCTTGTTGCGACACGACGAGCAGCCGGCCGCATACCCGCCATAAACCCGACTCGGGGAAACGCTCGTCGATCCGACGTTGCAATTTTTCGACCGTGTCGATGATTCGATCGTCACGAAGGATTTGATAATCATTGGGATCGACGACGATGGACGAATCATCCGCGACCACGGCCGCCGACCCGGCCGGATCCTCGGTCACGGTTTTCAGGTTTTCTGCCATGGCAAACGTTTTCTCGGGTTGGGTCGACCGATCGCGGACGCTAGGTCCGATCCGCCGACGTGCCGGTCTGTCGACGCTCAAAGGGAGGGACCGCCGCGGGTGAACCCGAGGCCGCCGTCTCCGGTGTTCCCACGACCCGCCTGGTTTTGTCACTTTGGCGACGTCCGCCAAGATAGTCGCTCCAGCGTCGGCCGTAGCCCATGCCGTTGGGCCCAGGGGCGACCAAGAACACGACGCCCAATCCGAAAATCAGACCGGCCATCGATGATCCCAGCGTCATCACGCTTGCCGACATGCCGACGGGCGAATCACCGACTTGGGGCGGGCCGAGTTCGGCGATCAGATTGGTCGACAGGGCCGCCGATCGGCTGGCTTGCGCCTCGGTCAACGCCGATTCCGCTGCCGACACTTGCTCGGTACGACCGCGAACCTGCGAATCCAAGCGGGCGTAAGTCGTGCGAATCTGGGCCAAATGATCCAGTCGTTCGATCAGTTCGTCGCGCTTTCGCCGCAACTTGGCGACGCGTTCGTGTGCCAATTTCAGCTCGGGCCTCATCGCCCGGATGACCGCGGCGGTTTCCTGCTGCATTCGCTGTTTGATTTCCGCTTCGATGCCCATCGCGATGCGGCGTTTCGGGTTGTGAATGGTGTAGTTGCCCGAAAGCCGGCTGGTTTCCAATTGGGCGTCGATCAACCCGTCCTTCAACCGTTGCAACGACGGTTGACTGGCGAGCAAATCGTCGCCACTGATCAACAGCATTTGCGGGTCCTCCGCTCCGGCCAACAACAGATCGTAGAACGATTCGAGCTGGGACAGTTCCAACTCGGCGGCCTGCAGTTCGCCGGTCGTGGTCTCCAAGGTGCGGCGATTGGCTCCGTCCCCGGAGATGGTTTCGTTCAAGTTTCGCAGTTCACCCAGGTCGCTGCCGAACTTGATTTCGATCTCGCGAATCTGTGCCAGCGATTCGTCTAAGTTTTGTCGGGCCAAGTCACGCGCCTGGGTCAGTTCGATGATGATGCTGTCGGCGCGGACGCGGCGGACTTTGCGAAGCTGTTCGGTCAAGTTGTCGAACATGGCACGGCAAAACCGCACCGCGCGATCGGGATCGTTTGACTTGACGGACAGATAGACGACTTCGGTGTTTCCGAACTCACTGCCCTGCGGAGCGACCAAGTTGACGCACTGATCGGCGACGGCGTCGACGACCTTGACGGTAGGCCAGTTCGGATCGTCTCCGCCGTCGGGAGGCCCGATCTGACGCAACGCCGACGCGACGACTTCCGGATTCTGCGTCATTTCCAGAATGGTTTCCTGTGCCGCTTTCAGTTCCGTCTGGCTGGCGAATCGTCCCAAACGGTCGACCGATCCGGTCGCTTCGTCGCGAATCACCAACGGTTGACGCGCCGACCAAAGATCCGTGCTGAATAGCGAGTATCCGGCGCCCAACAATCCAAAGACCAACGCCGCTCCGCCCCACAACGGGGCGAACAGAACCAAAACATTGCGGACGTGTTTCCAAGGAATGGGGGCAGCGGCCATGACAGTCAAACCAACGAGCGTGAACGGAATCTCTGTCGAAACCTAGGTCGCGATTCGCGTCGTGGTTGTCCTTTTTGAGCCGTCCGGTTCTCGCGACCCTGCCGATCGGAACGATTCCGCGGCTCGGGCTACCTGCCGAAAATCGGGCCGAGGTTCAGCGATTCGTTCAGCTTCTCGAAACCGCGGTTCAGTTCGTTGTTGATCTTTTGGCGGCCACGGTCCAAATAGCTTTCCGCGGCGGCATTGATGGCTTGTCCGCCCAGTCCCGCCAACGCCCGCTGCATCTCGCGACTGTCCAGTTGCGGTTTCCAGATCGTTCCGGTCATGGGAAACCGCAGCGTTTGGCCGGCCATGATGCGCAGGTCTTGTCCCAACCAGCTCTCGTCCAAGGGCACCTGGGCGACCATGTTCAAACGTCCGTCGGTGTGAACCTGGCCGCCGGTAAAGACCTGGACGCGATCGATCTGCATCACCAAACGTTGATGCGTGACGACACCTTGATCGAGTCGGAATTCGACCTGTTGCGGGGGAAGCGAAACGAGTTTGGTTTTGGAACGGTCACGGGGCGTTTGACCGCCGGCCAAGCCCGCCAAGCCACGCAGCTGATCCAGCCCCGCGATGATCGGCGTCGTCATCGGACCGGAAAGCATTTGCACTTCGGCGATGTCCAGGCGCCCCAAGACTTGGCTTTTCGTCGGATCGTCGATCACGACCGTGCCCTGATCGATGTGGCAACCGAAAGTCCCGTCGATTCGTGCCGCGTCGGCGACGACGGGCGCGAGGTACTTTAACCATCGATCGACCATCTCCGGCGTCACTCGGACGGACTCGGCGATCCTTCCGGGTTCTAATCGCATCCAAAGCGGGCCGGGACGATAGTGAACTTGTCCGTGCAGAAAGACTTGACCGCCACCGACCGGCACGGCCGACCGATCGATCGAGACCGAAGTTTCGGTCATCCGGAAAGGGATTCTTGCTTCACCGAGAGCGACGCCGGCGATGTCTGCCTGTTCCCAACCCAGGTCGCCGAATATGTCAAACGCGACGTTACCGGTCTTGGCCATGCCCACACGCACTTGCACCGGAGTTTCGTGAACGCCGATGGCGTTGATCTTGGTGTCGGTCAATTCGGAAAGCAGTTCGGCGACCTGGACCATCTTGAGCGACGCGGGGCCACGCAGCCGGACGTCGTGAGCCGAATCGTTCCAGATCGCGTGGCCGGTCAGATCGGTGGCGAACCAGTCCGACACGAGTTTCGCTTGCTCGGCTTCCAAACGACCGGTCTGCGGATCGTAGGCCAAGCGGCCGCTGAGGTTCATGTTCGGTTCGTGCCAGACGGTGCGTGCGTCGCCGGATCGTCGTCTCGGGTCCGGCGATCGGTCGGCGTTGTTGTTGACCGGAAGCGGCGGTCCGGCTTGGTAGCTTCGAATGACCGCGGGCGGTTGATGCACGCCGATGTTCTTGCCGATCGCGTTGGTATCGATCAGGTACGATCCGCCCCGCGTTTGTGTCAGCTTGACACGCCCTTCGCATTTGCCGGACACCAACCATTGCTGCTCGGCAAGCTGATCCGCTTCGCCGGGATGGGAAGCACGAAAGCTGACCTGCCGGATGCCGTCGCGACGCGCGATTCGCGGCCGAACGCTGCCTTGCAATTGCTGCAAATCGGCCCGCCAATGAAATTCCAGATCCGTGTCCTCGACCGACCAACGCCCCGCCGCCGCGGCCGACAAGGAATCGCCTTGCAGTTTGAAATCTTGGATGTCCATTTCCAGATCGGGCAAGCGGCAATCGCCATCGAAATCCAGCTTCAGCAGGTCTTGATGAAACGACCGGTCGCCGGCGACCAGACGCGGCCGGATCAGATCCAGATTCAACCGCCGAATCTGTGACGACGTCGATGCCACTCGGCCTTCGGCGTGGAGTTTGAACGAGCCACCGGCGTCGTCGATCGCTTCGGGCATCCAAGGGCCGATCAAACTGAACAAAGTCTCGATCGGGCCGCTGCCCTTGACCAGAATCGGGAACGGCGTTTTACCGCCGGGCCCGCGAACCGCTTGCGACAGCTCCGCCGACAGATTCAGTCCGTCGCTTTTCAAACCGATTCTGGCCGTGGACAGTTCCGCCAAGGCTTGGTCTTGCCAAGTTCCGACGGCTTCGATGTCGGCGTTCAAGGTGTTTCGTGACAGGGTGGTTCCGTCGGGCAGCGTCACGAGCAACTGATTGCCTTGACCCTCACCACGCAAAGCCCAACGATTGTTGCGATCGACGTTCCAATCGATGCGTCCGACGACGGTGCCTTGCAGTTTCGTTTGGGAGAGGTCCAGGATCGGCCGCAGGGTGTCGGCCAGCTTGCCAAAGTCGACGTCGACATCGGCTTGTCCCCCACGCAGGTCTCCGCTGCCGGTGGCGTTGGCAAAGGAGCTTTGGCATTGGAATTGTTCGGCCCTCAATTCGCCCCGGTCGTCGACGACCGTGACACCGAATCGCACCGGAGCAATGGTGACCTCGCGACGGTTCGCCATCGCTCGGATCGGATCGGTTTGGATCATCACCCGACTTCGCGCGACACGATCGGGGGCCAGCGATTCGAGTTTGGCGCGAACGCGTCCGTCGGTAATTTCGGCGTCTTCGCGGGTGGGCAGCAGTCCGGGCAAGGCGGCGTGAAGACGCGCCAGGTCGATCTCCGCTTCCGCCAAACCGTCGATGCGGCTGAACCATCGCAGGGGATTGTCGGTTTCGCCGGCCAAGGTCATCGAATTGGCGAACGCCCCGTCGAAATCCAAGGAAGCAAAGTCGCTGGTCAACTGTAGTTGTCGTCCGACGATGCGGTCTTTCAACAGCAACAAGTCACCACTCAAGGTGGCCAGCTCGTTCCGCCAAAGGCGATCGGCGGGTCTGTCCCCGACGTCGGCCTGTGGCGACACCTTTTCGCCGGAGTCGACGTTTCGGTTCTTCGGTTTCGTGGCGACGAAGTTGCGGATTTGCACGTCACGCAGGGACACATCGATGACGCCGTCGGCGAAACCGGTCGAGCCGATTTTTCCCGACACGTCGCCCCGCACGTCGGCGGGCAACGAATCGGCTTGTTCGGGAAATCGACGCTGGACGATGGCGACCCAAGACAAAGGCAGCGATTCGCACTGGATGTCGGCGGCCCAAAACGGTTGTTTCGAATCGGGTGCCGACGTGGATTCGCCGTCCGCCGACGCGACGGCCACCGAAACCGTGCCTTGGATTCCGCCTTCGTTTCCATCGGGTTGACGCAGCACACCGGCAAGTTCGGTTTCGATCGACGTGGCAGTTCGATCGATGTCCGCGTTGGCTTGATCGAGCGTCCAGCTTTGCCCGGTGACTCGATCGACGACGACGGCGCGAACGTCTTGCAGGCGAATCGCCGCGGTCGTCGGCGGTCCGTCGGCGGCCGGCATGGCCAGAAAGGTTTGCAAGTCGTCCTCCAAACCACAGCCGCCTTGGCGGAGTTCGCAGGAAAGCCGGAGCCCGCGAACGTCGATTTGCCCGAGATGGGACGTCGACGACGCCAGGACGTCCAGAACCGTGATGTCGGTGTCGACTTGATCGACTTCGATTCGGCTGCCGGCGGCCGAACCGGTCGCGCGGATGTCGGTCATCCGCAGCGGCGTGATCCAGCCGATGCGGACCGAACCCGCCGTCACATCGAACCCGTAGTCGACGGCGTACCGGGTGACCAAGGTTCGTCCGTAACCGGTTTGGCTGATCAGACTGGGCAAGCTGACGACGAAGCCCGCCAGACAGGCAAACGAAGCCAGCAGGAAAAGGTGACGCCTGCGGGCGCGATTCTCGCGGCGGCGTTCCGTCTTGTGCCGCTCCGATCGATCGATTGGATCGGAAAGTCCGATGGATTTGGGCACGACGCGCATCCTTGCGGCTCGAGAATCGTCGAAGAAAAGGCTTTGCGGCGAAGGTACCACTTTTGGACGGATCAGCGCAAGACGGATTTTTCGTCGCGTCAGGCGATTTCAGGCCGGAATCCAACGCCGCCGGGCATCCGCAGGGCGTCGATCAGCGATCGGATTTGGGAGTCCGTGTGGGCGGCCGACAGGCTCAGACGCAGCCGCGCCGTTCCCTCGGGGACCGTCGGCGGGCGAATCGCGGGCGCAAAGAACCCCTGTCCCCCCAACTCCGCCGATCGACGTGCCACCCGTTCGTCGTCGTGCAAGATCAACGGCACGATGGGAACCTCCGCGGACACAGGATCCTCGGCGGGAATCGAAAGCTCTTCACGAACCTGTCTGGCGTACCGTCGCACCCGTCTCCGCCGGTCGTCGGAGGCCTCGATCCGATCGAGCGAATCCAGTGCGTCGCCGACGGCACCCGAGGTCAGCGCCGTGCTGTAGATCAATCCTCGGGCGTGGTTGATCAGGTAGTCCGTGACGACTTGCGGGGCGGCGACAAAACCGCCTTGGGAACCCATCGCTTTGCTGAGCGTACCGATGCGAATCGGAATCTTCGACTTGACGCCCAGTTCCTCGCAAAGCCCTGAACCTTGATCGCCGAACACGCCCGTCGCATGGGCTTCGTCGACCAACAGATGCGATTCGAACCGCTCGGCGACGTCGACCAAAGCTTGCAACGGAGCCAGGTCGCCGTCCATGCTGAAGATCGAATCCGTGACGATCCAAACCTGTTCGAAATCGACACGCATCGACGCCAGCTTCCGGCCGACGAAATCGGTGTCCCGGTGGGGATACACAATGGTTTGTGCCCGTGACAATCGACACCCGTCGATCAGCGAGGCATGGTTCAGGGCGTCGCTGAGGATCAAATCATCGGGTCCCGCCAAGGCCGCCACGGTCCCGCTGCAGGCGGCGTACCCGCTGGGAAAGATCACCGCGGACTCGGTGCCCTCGAAGCGGGCGAGGCGATCGGCCAAGGTTTGGTGCAGCGGGCTCCAGCCGCAAACCAGGGCACTGGCGGCGCTGCCGGACCCGCCGGCCGGGCGGACCGTCGATGCGCGTTCCCAGGCGAAGCCCAGGTAGTCGTTGCTGCCGAAATTCAACAGGCGACGGCCGGCGGCGTCGACCAAATCGACGCCGTCGATCTGATACGGCGTGAGGCGTCGTCGACGTGATTTCGCCGCGCGCTCCCGCAGCACGTCCGCCAAACGTTCGAAGCCGGTCGTCATGTCAGGAAACTTCGGACGTCGACGACGCCGTGACTTTCAACGTGGAACTGCTGGGACGATCGTTGATGCAGTCGATCAACATTCGCAAACGTCCCAAGTTCCGACGATTGAAATGGAACATCAGTCTCGGCATCCCTTGGAGATCGGATTCGCTGGCTTCCTCGGGCAAGGCTTCACCCTGCTCGAATTCGCCTTCGACCACGATGTCGGCGAACTGCGTGTTGATCAGATCGAGTTTTTCGTCGGCCAACGATTTCTTCAGCCGGAACACCAGCAAGTCGCGGACGTAGCGCATCGAGTGGTACACGCTGTAAAAGCCCAAAACCTCGGCGACGGCTTCGTCGACGGAGTTGGTCACCCGATACAAGTTGACGTCCTCGGGGCTGATCGTCCCGCCACCGAGCATTTGCTTGTCGAAAAATTTCTCCAAGTCTTGCCAGTACGTGCCCTCGGGGTGATCCAACAACACCAGCGGCATCATCGTCTGTTTACCGGTCTGAATCAGCGTCAGTGTTTCCAGAGCCTCGTCCAGCGTGCCGAAACCTCCGGGCGCACAGACGACCGCGCTGCTTTCCTTCAAGAACATCAGCTTGCGGGTGAAGAAATATTTCAGCGTCACCAGCTTCGGGTCGCCTTCGATGTAGTCGTTGGCGCTTTGTTCGAAGGGCAGCATGATGTTCAAACCCATCGAGGCTTCGCGACCGGCGCCCCGGTGTCCGGCTTCCATGATCCCACCGCCCGCCCCGGTCACGATCATCCACCCGTGATCGGCCATTTTCTCCGCGAATTCGACGGTGCTTTGGTAATCCGGGTGATCGGGCAGCGTGCGGGCGGAGCCGAAGATCGTGACTTTGCGGCGACGGCGATAAGGCCGAAAGACCTTGAACGCGTAGCGGAGTTCACGCAGAGTTCGTGACAGGATTTTTAAGTCGCCTCGCGCCGAATTGTCTTTTTCCAAGCGATCGACCGTGTGACGCATGACCCGCAACAGGTCTTGCGATTGGTTCGTCGTGATCGGATCGAATGCCGGTTGAGGACGTTGAAGTTCGTCTTCGCCGATCGCTTCGGCTGGCAAGTCTTTACGCTGCATCAAGTGAGGCCGTGAGGTGAATAGGAGGAGTATCGGATCGTCAGGCGGCCGCCGCGTCGCTTTCGACGGCGCTGCTCTCGGGAGGATCGATGTGATCGGCGTCCGGGCGGATTTTCAAAGCTCGTCCCATCAAGATGGCGATCGGAGCGGCCAAGAAGCTGAGCAACGCACCCATCTTGATGGAATCTTGAATCGCACCGGGTTGCCGGAAGGCCGCCACCGACACGAACAAGGCGACCGTGAAACCGATCCCCGCCACCATGCCCAACGTCACCACGTGACGGTAATCCATGCCGACGGGTTTTTGTAATCCGAAACATTTTTCGGCGATCAAGGTCATCGTCGTGATGCCGACCGGCTTGCCGATCAGCAGCCCCGCCAGGACCAGCCAAGTTCCCGTCCCCACACTGGTCAACACCACACCGGCGTTGGCAAGTCCGAAAAGGCCCAAAATATACTCAACGGGCCCTTTCCAAAAGTGCTCGAATTCGTTCAGCGTGTCATCGCGATTGAGTTCTTCTCGAGCGAACAAACCGAGGTCGGTTTGGGCATGAGGCAGCATCGGAATGATCGGCACCAAGCCGAGCGCGGGGTGAATGTGGGCCAGATAAAACGACATCCAGCTCATCACGCCCGGGCCCAACAAATACGCCCAGTGGGAGTGAACGTTCCTTTTTTGCATGAGATACGCCGCCCCCATCGCCGCGACGGTCAACAACAACCAGACGGGCTCGATGGCCTGGGTCGGAAAAAAGACCGCCAAGATCAACAGGCCCGCCGCATCGTCGGCGATCGCCAACAAAAGCAGAAAGGCGATCGCGGGATGCGAGCCGCCGAAAATGAGACGAGCGACCAAATAACTGAAGGCGATATCCGTCGCGCAGGGCACCGCCCAGCCGTCCTTCAACGCCGCAAAGGAATCTCCGCCGGCAATCGCCGCCCCGCCCAGGTACACGATCACCGGTCCGAGAAAGCCGCCCAGGGTGGCGAATAGCGGAGTCGCGGCCTTGCGTGGATTCGAAAGCGCGCCGCCGGGCAACAGCGATTCCCAAACTTCTTTGGCCGCGATCGCAAAGAACAAAGCCATCAAAATGTCATTGATGATGAAATGCAGCGTCAACCCGTGCGGTGCCGTTGCCGCTTCCTCGGTCCGGCCCGCGGTGGGCTCGACGCCGTGATCCCCCGCGGCGTCCTGTCCGTCAGTCCACAACGTCGTGACATCGAAATCCAACAACGAATGATAAGAATGGGTGCCGTTGCTGTGATCCAGGTTCGCCCAAATCAGGGCGATCGAGGCGCCGATGATCAGCAACAGTGAGTTATCGATCAGAAAATAGATCACCCCGTTTCGTGAATTCGAGTGCCCGGCCATGGCTTTCTCCAAGGGCGCCGACCACCCCGGGAGGACCGATCGATGGCGATCCGGTACCGGCGGGGGACCGCACGAGTTTGGACTTGATGGTGTTGAACAGCAAACTATACGGAGGATGTTCTTTTTCGGTGAGTTCGGCTTGTCGGTTTCGACCGCATCAGGCCCGAACGGATTGTTAAGTCGTCGCGGTTTCGATCAGCGTCCATTCCGCGACGCCGGTTTCGGCCTGCCAAAGATTGCCGAGCTGCTGCCCACGCAGAAACGTCTCGACCAACGTCGCCAACGGGTCCGGAATCACCATCGCGATCACCCCGTTTCCGGGACGCCGAATCAGCTTGCGCAGACCCTTGGCGACCCGTTCTTTGGCCGCCGAAACGGATTCGCCCTGTGGCGCGCAAAAATCATCGGGCGAATCTTGACCACGACGATAAACGCGCGGCTGATTCCGCTTGACTTCCTCGATCAGCTTTCCGTCCCACAATCCGTGGTCGATGTTCTGAAAGCATTCGACGACTTTGACCCGCGTCCCGCGTCCTTCGGCGATTCGTTCGGCGGTTTGCTTCGCCGATCGACAGGGCGACGTGTAAATCGTCGTCACGTTCATGTCGGCGAGTTCCCGGGCCATCATCGCGGCTTGCTGCTTGCCGGACTGCGACAGCGGAATGTCCAGGCATCCTTTGATGCGGCCCTGTTCGTCGAATTCGGTCGATCCCGGTCGGACCAACAAAACGCGTGCGATCCCCGGTTGTCTCGATAGCAACATCATCGGCTTGCCTCCTGAGTCGATGCCGCCGACGCGATCTGGGCACGCAACACTTCGATCGCCGCGGCGTAGTCGTCTTGCCCAAAAATGGCGGAACCGACCACGAAAAGATCGCAGCCCGCCGCACGAGCCTGTGCGATGTTGGATGACTTGATCCCGCCGTCGATTTCCAGCAACAGATCCGGCTTTTGCGAACGCAGTTGACGAATTTTCTCCAACGCTACGGGGTCAAAGGACTGACCGCCGAAGCCCGCTTTGACGCTCATCACCAACACCATGTCGACGACGTCCAAGCAGTCGGCGATTCGGTCGATCGGTGTTTCCGGATCGATCGCCACGCCGACGCCGGCACCGAGGTCCGCGATCCGAGACGCCGTGCCCGCACAATCGTCGACGGCTTCGGCGTGAAACGTCAGCAGGTCCGCCCCGGCGGTCACCATCGGCTCGGCATACTTCAGCGGATCACTGATCATCAAGTGCACGTCCAGCGGCATGTCCGTGTGCCGCCGGAGCCCTTCGACGATCGGCATCCCGTAAGTCAGATTCGGCACGAAGTGGCCGTCCATCACGTCCAGATGCAAAACGTCGATTCCGGCGTCCGAAAGACGGGAAACCTCCGAGGCCAAGTCGCCAAAGTCGCATTGCAGCAAACTCGGCAACACCGCCGGAGCGGCGGAACGAATCGCCTTCAAAGCGGCGGCGCGGTCGGGACGATGCGGGGCGACCATGCAGTGTCTCTCGGGAGTTCGGTAATCGCAGACGCGGATCCCACGGCGGAGGCGTCCATCGGTCATTCTTCACGGCCGAGGGTGGGACGGATCCTGACCGGGCCGAAAAGCGACCCGCCAGACTGCCGAGCGACCCGGCGAGTTGTCAATCGCGGCGGAAACCGAGCGACCACCCGTTCGGGTGAGATGAAAAACGTGCGAGCCGCCAAAAAACGAGACTTGGCGATCCGAGAAATGCCCGCTACGGGGCTTTGTTTCCCCAAAAAAATTTCAGATTCCTGCGTCCCTTTCCCCAGAAAAACCGCTTCGGAGCGTTTTCCCGATCAGGGTTCCGAGGTCCGAAAGTAAGACTCGGGGAAACCCGCCTGCGGCGTTTCGTCGGGATGCCGCCACGGGAACCGAGGCCCGCGGTCTTCCAACAAGGGCACCTCCATGCCGTCGCTGGCCGCCATCATCTCCCACAGCCTCCGGTTCATCGACTCGACACGCTCGGCGTGTTCGGGCCGATCGATCAGATTGGTCAATTCATCGGGATCATTCTGCAAATCGTACAACTCGTCCTGATCCCACAAGCCGTGACAACGGATGTACTTGTAACGCCCCCCGATGATCGCGTGCAGCGTCGGCGTGTGCGGGTAATTGCGCTCCCAGTAATACTCGTAAAGCACTTCGCGTCCGGTCAATCCACCGTCACCCGCGTCGTCCTGGCACAGCTCGGACCACACGCTGCGGCCGTCGGCTCGGTCGAGCGGCGGTGCGCCCACGGCTCGCAGGATCGTCGGCCCGACATCGATGTTGGCGACGACGCCGCCGAAGGTCTCCCCGGCGGGCACACGACCGGGCGCGGAAACCAGCAGCGGAACCTTGGCCGACGCTTCGTACGCGGTTCGCTTGTCGATCAAGCCGTGATCACCGAACTGAAAGCCGTTGTCGCCCATGTAAAGGACCAACGTGTTCTCGCGAACCTTCATCGCTTCCAGCTTCGCCATCAACCGTCCCACGCTGTCGTCGACGGCCAACAAGGCTTCGCAGTAGCGGCGATAATAAACGGTCGGATCGAATCCCTCGATGTTGTAACCAAAATCGACGCCGTGACGACTGTTGCGTTGATTCCGGACCCACATCGGCAGCCCGCCTTTTTCCAACAACTCGTCGGCGGGAATCTGAATCGGCATCGCCCGGTCGTCGTAACGACCACGATGACGATCGGCGGGAACGAAGTCGGCATGCACGGCTTTGTGGCTGACGTACAGAAAGAACGGCTTGTCCCCCGTGCGACCGTCCAGCCATTGCTCGGCAAAATCGGTCAGCTCGTCGGTGATGTAACCCTGCTGATCGACCCGCTTTTCGCCGTTGACGTTGAACCCGTCATAGGTGGTCTGCGGCACCTCCCGCGTCGTACCATGTCCGTCCGGCCAATAAGTGCCTTGTCCCCGAAACGCGATCCAATGGTCAAAGCCTCGCTGGGGATCATCGATGTCACCGCCCATGTGCCACTTGCCGATGAAGGCGGTTTCGTATCCGGCCCGTTGCAACTGTTCGGGGAAGAACTGCAAGGTCGGATCGACCGGGTGGTAGTTGTCGATCACGCGGTGGTTGTGCGCGTACTGTCCGGTCAAGATCGAAGCTCGGCTGGGCGAGCACAACGATGTGGTCACGGAGGCCGAAGTCAATTGAGTGCCCGACGCGGCCAACGCATCGAAATGCGGCGTTTCCAAAACCG
>Ga0102938_10002897_pt1 | contig 12911 bp, 10 predicted proteins | sample SalPonR2_B_D2_MG_FD_84516 | JGI IMG/M metagenome (GOLD analysis project Ga0102938, IMG submission 84516) | Salt pond soil microbial communities from South San Francisco under conditions of wetland restoration - Salt Pond MetaG R2_B_D2_MG | ecosystem: Environmental > Aquatic > Marine >... | reverse complement strand
CTCTTGCGGCTTTTTAATCCAATTGCCCCATTTGCTTACCCAACGCTCAGGATCCTGATGGGAATCAGCCTGAGATTTTCCCGTACCGGCTCCGGCCTCAATTATGGTTTCAGAAAAACCCGACACTGGATTCTTCGTGAAAACCACTCCGGAAAACAGCGGCTGCACCATTTCCTGAATTATGACAGCCATGCGTGGAATGCTCTCCGAAGGCATATTATGCTTCCAATACGCGTCAAATTCAGGGGATTCCAATGATGCCCAGACGTTTCCTATGCAAGTGACAATATTGTCAATCCCTTTAACTTGCAAATAACTATTAAAGAGACCTGCACAAGAAAATTCCCCGGAATCTTCAACCGATGCTGAGGATCTAACAGCATAACTCTTTCGAGGATCAATTATCGTATTCAATTCTTTGCATAGGGCCATCTGCGTTTTATGGCTGTCGTAAAGATTTTCCTCATAAGCCGTCCAAATGATTCCCCAACTCTCTGGAACCTTGATTCCATGTTTCAACAAAAAATGAATGTTTGCCGCCTTGCTGCCTACATATGGATTCAATCGTCTTTTTGATAGTGAATAGATGAACTTTTGGGTCAATTCAATCCCTCTTTTCTGGCCTAGCCGTCTTGACATTAGCTGATTATGCTGACTTTCTCTTCAATAGACTGCCATCTTTTATCCTCATTCTATCTATACCTAGATTGTTCATATATACACCAAAACTTTTCCTTGCTTTAAAATTATCAATTCACTTCATCCGTCATTTCCACCCGCTGGATCAAGTCAAAAAACAACAAAAGAGCCCTGTTCTGTTTTCAAGTTCAAGTAATCAAACTAAAGCTATAAACAAAAGGAACTCTTTCTATGAAAATTTACATCATATGGCACCTCAATCAAACAACGAATCTCCGAGGCGGCAATTCTGAAACATGACCTAAATATCAGTATTTTTTTCAGCCCATACCATGTTAAACCTCTCTAAAGAAGTATCAGTCTGAATTCTACAAAAACCAGATGCTTCAAGTTGGCTTGAAATCTCATCGACACTGCTTCTGATTTCTAAAGAAGGTCCAAAAGACATCTTTTCTTTTTTCCAGTCTATAACGCAGATTTTACCGCCTTTTTTGAGTATCCGGAGAGTTTCGGCAAGAAGAATCTCTGGCGAATTCAACTCGTGATAAAGGGTGATCATAAGAACCAGGTCAGATAGTTCGTCTTCAAGAGGAATCTTTGTCTCACTCATAATCAAGGGTGTAATTCCATTGTTATCGTTCGAAATATTTTTTTGCATCCACCGGACCATTGCATCTGATATATCCAAAGCATATACTGTCCCATTTCCCATTATTTCTGAAAAAGCCTTGCTAAACAAACCGGTTCCTGCGCCGATATCGACTATTGTCTTACACTGTCCAATATTGATTTTATTCCAAATATAGTTGGGTGGAATACTTTTCAATCGTTTAGGATTGTTAAGCTTTTCAAGTCTTTTGTGATTGAATTTTTTATCCATTTTGTCTCCTTATTGATTGCAATCGATAAAGGTTGCTTTTATCAAGTATTTACTATTGAGCAGTATACTTATACCCACAATTGTCTGTGGATATTTCCAGAAAATTTTCCGCACTTATTCCATAGACCCACAAGGAGGTTTCTGTGTTTAGGCCGTTTGATATAACGATATCTTGCGATTATCCCATATACAATTGAAAATATAAAAAATGAACCTCTATGGATATTCCCCGATGATTAGGAACGGGCTTGTTCACTGGCATATTGAACACATGGGAAACAAACGGGCATATGCTTGAAAGCTGATGGAAAAAGTGCTATTATTTAACAAATAGTCAAAATTCCCAATTATCGACAATCAAACTATAAAAAGGGGGTAAAGAAATGGCGCAATTATCACAGAATGTAGAGAAGTATTTCAAGGAGCTTCAGTGCGGCTTCAACAATCTCATCACAGCCGAAGAATTGTTGAAAAGCAAGGAGGCTGGAAAGGAAATATTCCTGCTGGATATCCGCAAAGAAGAAGATTATTCACAAGGACATCTGGAAGGTGCTTTTCATGCGGAATGGAAAGAAGTGGGAGAATTCATAGAAGAGGATGTCTTCGGAAAAGATGACCGTATCATAGTCATTTGCTATTCCGGGCAGACAGCCGGACAAGTGGTAGGAATCCTTAAATTTTTGGGCTACGATGCCTGTGCATTGAAGGGCGGAATGGTTACGGGCTCGGAAAACGATAATCTTCACATCGAAGCAAGCTGCGCAACCTGAAGTTGATTCGGCCTCCGGTGGAGGCAAAATAAAAAAAGAATGGAGGAATGAGCATGACTGTTTTGAATGCGGAAATAAAAAAATATTTCAAAGATATTGAAAATGGAATAAATAACCTGATTACAGATCAAGACCTATATGAAAAAATTGATAATAAAGAAGACCTTTTTCTTTTGGATATCCGCAAAAAAGAAGACTTTGAAGAAAATCATCTTAAAGGCGCTTTCCACTCTGCTTGGGACGAAGTGGGCGAATGCATCAAGAAGGATGTCTTTACAAAAGACGACAAGGTCATCGTTATCTGCTATTCTGGCCAAACGGCCGGCCAAACGGTTGGCATTCTAAGATCCATGGGATACAATGCTTGTGCATTGAAGGGCGGAATGGTGACCGGTTCCGAAAATGACAATCTATACATAGAAAGCAAGTGCGAAACTGCCGTTTAGAAAATAAATGCAAAATCAACTGAAAGGGCCCTTCCGGGGGCTCTTTTGTTTGCTTGAAAACAGGACCTTTCCCTTTAAAAGCCAGACAGCCATTAATAAGCCATGTGTTCATGCATAGTGAAATATAAATCATGCTAAAGCGATTCAATCAACTTCTCAAGTTCTTCGGACAGGGTCTTTGCAAGTTCAAAATCACTGTCTTTCAATGCCAATGCAATTTTCTTTTCGACCGTTCTTTTCTTTAATTCCGTTTCCAGATACTCTCTGTTAAAATGATTGGAATGAATCATCTTTCTGAATTTTTTCATGCTCATCTTTCTTATATTCTTGTCTTCAATAATCAAAACATAATCCATGCAATTTGCGATTGAATAATAATCATGAGAAATCATTATGACCGCGCCTTTATACTCTTCCAAGGCATCTTCCAGCGCCATGCGCGAATATGTGTCCAAATGGCTTGTGGGCTCGTCAAGGAGCAATACGTTTGCTTTTCCATGTGAAACTTTAGCCAATTGAAGCAAATTCTTTTCCCCGCCTGACAAAGATTCTATATTTTGGTCGATGTCTTTTTCATCAAACCCGTAGCCTAAAAGATATAATCTTATTTCCTCCAAAGAATCAAAACCGGCATCAAAAAACTCTTCGACAATTGTGTTTGACTCATTCAGTATTTCCCCTTGAACCTGGGACAGATAAGCCAACCGGGCATCAGCATTTATTTCAATAGAATCGCTTTCGCGTTTGAATATATCCCTCAACAAGGTGGTTTTTCCTGTTCCGTTAGAGCCTATAAGCGCTACTTTGTCGGTAGACTTGATATCAAAACTGACATCTGTTAAAAGCGCCTCATCAAATGAAGCGTTGTAATTTTTGACGCTCAAGGCAATTGACTCTTCTATTTCATTCTCGACATCCAAACTGATTTCAGGCTGCTTAATATCTACGAAAGGCGCTTTGGTCCTGCTTTTCTCCAATCTCTTTTGGATTTTAACTCTGGCTCTAAGAGATTTTCCTTTTGAGGCATTGGAGTTGAATGTTGCGATATCTCTTAGTTTGTTTATCATTATCTCATTTCGCAGCATTTCCTCATCATCGGCAAAGGCAAGTTCCTGCATTTCGATTTTGGTTTGCAGAAGCGAGAAGTTATAGTCGATATATCTTCCTTCAAACTCCATGATTTCCATGTTCTCAAGATGCACAATCTTGTTGAAACAGTGATTCAACAAATATCTGTTATGCGTTATAACAAGCATTGTTCCTTTATGGTCATTTATTAATTTCACCAGGGAGTTGAGGTTTTCAAAATCCAAGAACACATCCGGCTCGTCCATTATTATTAAATCCGGACCTGTGAGCATTTCTTTTATGACCTGAACAAGTTTGAATTCGCCGCCGCTGAGTTCTGATACCTTTATATCCTTATGCTTGATGAGATCCGCAAGATTCATTTTGTTGTTGATGCGTATTTCAAAATCATTTCCGCCGATAGCATAAAAAGCATCCAGCGCTTGTTGATAATTTTCGAGCAAAATATCCATATCCGAAGATGTTTCCATCTCAGCGCAAATGGATGTTATTTTATTTTGCAATTCGATAAATTCTTCTCCAATATATTCGAAAACCGTTGTTTCACTTGCCTTGTCCTTATTTGAGAACTGGCGTAAATATCCGATTCTGCAATTTGGGTTAATGTCCAAATTGCCATCAAACATATACTCTTCGGGATCCATAATCATATCCATCATTGTACTTTTTCCACTGCCGCTTCTTCCTATAAATGCACAGTGTTGTCCCTCTTGCAGCTCAAATGAAATCTTATTAAAGAGTTCCTTTTGCGGATACGAGTACGACAATCCATCGACTTTTATCATATTATTACCTTCCTTTATCATTCAAAAAGAGCCTATAAAAATGGCTCTTCAATATATATTCATTTCAATCACAATGATGAAATCGAATATTATTCAGTTTGCATTCTTTTTAAGTTTATCGTTGATATACTAACACTTTTGATTGATAATTACAATCATTTAAGCTTAATTGTTTGAGCTTAAGACCAAACCGTCCCCGATAAAGAGTGTATTGATTTCTGTGATGCAAGAAACAGACATGTTATCAATGGATTTTTGAGAAATTTCTATTCTTGGAGGCAGCATCCGGATTACAACTCGTATTTGCCTACATAATCTCTTTATTGAAATGGCCTCTTGTGTCTGTTTCCCGGTCAAAGACAGTTTTATCCACTCTGCCGTTTAATTTGCTTAAGGCATTATTGATGGTTTTGACAACCCCATCTTTTGATTCCACTGTGAAGTTTAATCTGAATGCCTCTATTCCTTTTATGCTTTGCATCTCATCCAAGAGATTAAGGGTCTTCCCGTTGAGGATAGTCGTTGTGCAGTCATCATGGGCAATGATTGGGAAAGTTCCGTGCTCGTCTTTCAACTCATAGCTCTTGGTTCTGCAAACTCCGCACTGATTCATTCTTTTCAGCGGACAATATTTCGTAAACATCAAAGGAGCCTTGCCGTATACAATCATTTCCAGTGCCGGATAGCCGTCATTTTCTTCATAATAGGCATGGATCAAGTCTTCAATTTGTCTCTTGTTCAATTCATAGGACAAGGTAACTCGCGCCGCACCCAATCTGTACAATTCATAGCAACTGACAGAATTGACAACATTCAGAGAATAGTCCGCAACAAAGGGATTCTTTTTTCTGTAGTGATTAATTCCGCCATATCCTCCGATTAGCAGCTGCCCTTCTTTTTCCTTGTAATCGTTCTGGTTTCTTCTTACAACGTTTTCAAAATATATTTCCTTGATTCCACAGCTCACGCAAGCATCATACTGTTCCTTAGTCGTTACAGAGGCCGTAAGGTATGGTTTTTCAGGAGCAAAGCTTATTTTTTCTTTTGCTTTCAAAGCCTTGGTTCTCTTCTTTTTGCTGTTGACCTTTAAGTCGTACAAGGCTTGCACAATATCTCTTCTTGCCGCATTAAGCAGCTTGACCGGAATGAATGCACTGCATTCATCAAAATCCACATGATTGAGCTGAAATACAGTATCATTCAATCTTGTAAATTGCTTTATTACCTGCTCTTTTGTTGTCGGATTATTAATTGCTTGACCCAGTATTTCCTCGCTTTCATATAAATGATTAAGGCCAAAGCCTTTGGCATCTATGATAAGCTTTGAATCCGGATATGCATACACCCTGATATCTAAATTGAAACGCCTGAATTCTTTTTCCAGCGATGATTCCAACTCTTTGTAATACGAATAATCCTTTGTTATATATACTGCGTCACCCTTGGACAGCTTTTCCTTGAGTTTGATATAGCAGACATCATCCGCCTTGCTGATCAAGTTGCCATCTTTATCGTAGAGTTTTACAACAGTCAAGTTAACATCTTCATTGTAATGACTTATTCTGATTATATCGTTTTGATTCAAAGTGCGTGTAAGTTTTATTTCATACATGTCTTTGAAAATCCTGCTGATTCTGCCAATTTCATAACCAAAGTTATTTGGCCGCAAGATGTTTGTAATGTCTTTCTTGTCTTCGCCAAACAGATAGCCTTTGGTGAATGTTCTATTGAATGTTTTCTTCAGGTTTTCTTTATCTTCTTCGGTTATCTTATTATCCAAGGCCATGCGATATTTTGATACGACATTGGCAACATAGGCAGGCTCTTTCATCCGGCCTTCTATTTTCAAGGAATCAATTCCCTTTAACTCATTGACATAATCGATCGTGCTCAAGTCCTTGGTGGATAGGATATAGCTTTTCCCCAGGGATATATCTCTTGACTTGTCAATCAGTTCATACGCCTTGCGGCATGAACCGACACATCTTCCGCGATTTCCGCTTCGATAGCCTATCAATCCTGACATCAGACAGTTTCCGGAATAAGATACACATAAAGCTCCGTGTACAAAAATTTCCAAAGGTATTTTAGCTATTTTCTTTATCTCTTTTACTTTTTCAATCTCAAGCTCACGGGACAGAACAACTCTTTTGGCTCCAAGTTCCTTGAAGAGCAGAGTTCCATCCAGATCGTCTATTCCCATTTGAGTTGAACAATGAGCCTCCATGTCTATAAAATTCTTGACCACATAATCGAAAGCGGCCAAATCCTGTACGATAATTCCATCGACACCGATTTCATTCAAATCATCCATCTGCTTTTTCATTTCTGAGGCCTCGTTTTCGAAAACGATGGTATTCATTGTGACATAGATTTTAACATTCCTAAGGTGAGAATACTTAACAGCCTCTTCCAACGATTCCAAATCAAAATTGGACGAGTACGCGCGAGCGCCAAATCTTTGCATCCCCAAGTATATCGCATCACAACCATTAGAGATTGCAGCTTTCAAGGCTTCCATGTTTCCTGCCGGTGCCAATAATTCAGTCATTTTTCCCTCCATGACACCCGCAATTCTGCGCCAAGTGCCTCCAATTTGTTGCAAAGCTTTTCTGCTTGAATCATTTTTGTTATCTTGTCCTATAAAAAATTTTTTCTGGATTCGTCACAGTAGAATTGTAACAATTCACACAGCACAACACAAGAAAAGTTTCAAAGCAATGTTATCAATTTTAGTATAGTAAATGCGTTTTCTATATAACCCAAAACCGCCCCCTGTGATTGCAAGCCGGTTTTTTATTAACAAAAAAAACATTTTCTCTATTTATGATATACATAGGCCTTTTAATTGGGTATCAATGCATAAAAGAGTCGATACAAGGCTACTCAGATACCCTTTCATAACGATTCTATAAGGAGGCAACTTATGTTATCATCATTAACACTGGTCTTGTCCGGCCAAGCCGGGCAAGGTCTAAAAACAATTGAAACACTTATAGTAAATGCAACAAAGCAGCAATATCATGTATTCAGTACAACCGAAGTCATGAGCCGGGTCCGTGGCGGTAACAATACTGTCGAAATTCGAATTTCATCCAATAAAGTTTATGCATTCAAGGATAAGATTGATGTTTTGTTCCTCCTTAATAACAATGCCTATGATCGAATTTCAGAAAGAATCACGGATCAGACTTTGATTTTTGGCGAAATTGATTTTCTTCCTGATACCGTTAAGGCTTCTTTGGGAAAACCGTATGAAACACTTTCAATCCAATCACTTGCAAAAGAATCAGGCAATACCCTATATGGCAATACGGTCATCTTTGGATTTATCAGCGGCCTATTAAACCTTGATAAAGCCTTTGGAAAAGATTTGCTAGCTAAAAAATTCGGGAGCAAATCCGAAAATGTTCTTAAGGGCAATCACATCGCCTACGAATTAGGCTATGTGAAAGGTCAAAAATTCAGCCATGTCAATACAGTGAAAACCTGCTATGATGTCAAAGAAAATAAAATCATCAACGGGAGCGAAGCCATTGCAATTGGCGCTTTGGCAGGAGGTGTCAACTATATTTCCTCTTACCCGATGTCCCCTGCAACCGGCGTTCTTCAATTTCTTGCAAGTAAAAGTAATGAGTTCGATATCATCGTAGAACAGGCTGAAGATGAAATCGCAGCGTTGAACATGGTCATCGGTGCCTGGTATGCAGGTGCAAGAGCCATGGCGACCACCTCCGGTGGTGGCTTTGCCCTTATGGAAGAAGCGGTGTCACTTGCCAGCATCACAGAAACACCTGCGGTCGTCCACGTGGCCCAACGTCCTGGTCCCGGCACTGGGCTTCCTACCAGAACCGAACAAGGTGACCTTAATCTGCTTGTCTATGCCGGACATGGTGAATTCCCACGAATCATACTGGCTCCCGGAACGCTTGAAGAAGGCATCCTTTTGACTCAACGTGCCTTTTATCTTGCAGACAAGTTTCAGATTCCCGTCTTTATTCTAAGTGACCAATACTATCTAGACAGTAAAGCCCCTGTGACTCCTGTAACTCTCGATGAAGAAGCCTTAAAATCCTTTGTTGTTCCTTCAAAAAAAAACTATCTCCGATACAAATTCACTGAAAACGGGATCAGTCCGCGGTCAATTCCCGGATTTGGAGATGGTCTCGTAAAATGTGATAGTGATGAACATGATGAAGAGGGAACCATCACTGAAGATTTCAATGTTCGAATTAAAATGAATGATAAACGACTTGGAAAAGAAAACCTGATTCTTCAGGATTACATCGCACCGGAACTTGTCGGTCCAAAAAACTACAAGAAGCTGATTATTGGTTGGGGGTCAACTTATGGTGTTGTGAAAGAAGCAATCGAAAGCAATCCTGTTTCTGAAACGGCCTTTCTCCATATCAAAGAAGTATTCCCGCTTCACAAAAGCATAAAAGCATTTGCCCTAGATGGAATTAAAATCGCCGTAATTGAAAATAATGCAAGGGGTCAACTGGCAGATCTGCTTAAACTTCATCTTTCAATCTATGCAGATGAAAGATTGCTAAAATACAACGGTGCTCCATTCACAATAGAAGAAGTTACCCACTTCATAAAGGAGGTATTCTAATGTCCCCTAACATAAAGCCATACGAATTTAAAGAAAACAAGGACTTGGCATGGTGCCCGGGCTGCGGGAACTTTATGATCAGGGATGCTATTTTGGCTGCCCTGCAGGAGCTTGACATCCCTCCCACAAAAGTAGCAATGTCCTCGGGAATCGGTCAAGCGGCTAAAATGCCTCAATACATCAACACCAATTATTTCAACGGACTTCACGGCAGAGGATTGCCGGTGGCCGTAGCTATTAAATCAGTCAATCCCGAATTGATTGTTATTGCTGAAGGTGGCGATGGCGACATGTATGGTGAAGGCGGCAATCATTTCATCCACAACATCCGTCGAAATCCGGACATTGTCCATATCGTTCACAATAATATGGTTTATGGTCTTACAAAAGGTCAAGCATCACCTACCAGTGCCATGGGTTTTGTCACACCGGTTCAAGTTAACGGTGTCAGTAATACTCCCTTCAATCCAATAGCGGTATCTCTATGCCTAGGTGCTACTTTTGTAGCTAGAGCATTTTCCGGTGATGTGGAGCAAACAAAATCCATAATCAAAGAAGCAATTAACCATCACGGGTATGCATTGGTTGATATTTTCCATCCATGTGTTAGCTTCAATAAAGTAAATACATTCTCATGGTTCAAAAATAACACCTATTATGTTGATGACAGCTATGATAGAAAAGACTTTCAAGTTGCCATGCAACATGCTATGAAACTAGATAAATACCCATTGGGTGTTCTCTATCAAGACAAGACGAGAAAATCCTTTGAAGACCAGCTTAATATTTATGAGAAAAATCCTACACCAATAATTAAAAGAACACGCAATCTGGATCAGGTTGCTAAGCTCTACCGTGACTAAATCTAAATCAAAAGGGACAGTCTACTTTAATTTCAGCTCGGCAAGAGAACGATTTGTCTTTGACAATTGTTTGATGATTCTTTTTGTTTCGATATCTGTTTTTGGAGGCAATCTGTAGAAAGCCAGTGTTTTAAATATCTTAAATATCGAGTCTTATTATATCGGACATAATCTTTTACTTGCATAATAAGCAGTGGCAGCACTTGATTTTTTGGCAAGAATTCGCCGCTGCTTTTATGTAATCCATTGAAGCAGCAACCCCGGCCTCCTGCATTTCCTATAGTTTAAAGAAACCCGCTTTTTGTGCATATTCGAGTGTCTTGTTCACATCCACGTTTATGGGCCCATTCCTTGAAATTCTAAATTTCATATGATCACCTTGCTTAAACGATAGTTCTCTTTCTCCATCCAATGCAATAATGCCTCTGAATGGAGCCTCCCACTCAATCACTTTATCCAATTCAACAAGTTCAATGCCTGATGAAACACCGGCAGTCATAACTCCTGCAGATATTGGCGCAATAAACTTGTATTCTCCTGTATTCAGAGTAATTTTTCCGCCAAAATCGTCGCATCCCCAAATTGTTTTATGAACACCAGCCACAGCCGAAAAACCTATCGCCGCAGGATGGCATTTTGATACAATAATCTCTTTTATATGCTCCATATCCCATATTGCCTTGGCACCAATGAAAATTTCATCCGATATGACAAGGTCCATCAATGCCATATCGATCCATTCACCATTCTTGCCTATTTCAATAATTTTGTCTCTTTGGCATTCTTTTTCGCAATCGATTCTATTGTCCGCCACAGCCGCCGCGGCCATACCGACAATTGTGCCTTCAATCATTTTGGGATAAGCATTGTTAGTACCCGTTGAAACACCAATCATGGGAACTTTTTTCAATTGCTTTGCCACAATGCGGTTAGTCCCGTCTCCTCCAAGTACAACGACACAGCCTACCGCCATATCCTCCATCACCTTGGCAGCAGTTTCTGTATCTTTTGGGGACTTGGTCAACTCAAAATCGAGAACTTCAATCTCTGCAATCAATTTTTTTGACAAAGTCAAATTTTCATCTGCTTTATTACCTATCATAAAATAATCAGGCATAAAATAAATTTTAGTGACCCCTAATTTTTGTGCTCCCAATACAATTCTTTCAACTATATTCACTTTTTCATTATTACTGATAACCGTTGCATGAGATACCAGCCTTCTAACGTCCTTACCCGAAGCAGGGTTTGCAATTATTCCAATTGTAGACATATGATTCCTCCAATTTATAGTGATTTCATTTTTTCTTTGTAGCTGCAATCACTTTATTATCACTAAGAACAATTCTAATACTCTTATTTTTCATAAAAAAGATTTCGCCAATTTCAACAGCTTTCCCATCTTCTTTTATGAAAATTACTGCATCTGAACCGTTCTCTCTTTTATAAAAAGCTATATTGGCATGAATAGTATCACTTTGGCTTTTAATGTATATGTGATTATCTGCTATATCTTTATTGTTTTTTTTAGCATCAAGCTGTACAGTCACCTTTTCTTGGTCATCTATGCCTTTTATTGTGCCTTCATATTCCGAATCATAAGTAAATAGTTGGTTTCTAATAAAGAATCCTACCAACAGAACGGCTAATATTATAATGAGAGCTAGTAAGTCTTTCTTATTCATAAAGGTCTCCTTTCAATATGTGGACTTTCATCAAACTCCTATATATCCGAACTAATCATAAGCACATTTTTATTTTACTCTCAATTATATCCTAATACAACTTATGCAATATAAAACAAAAGATCCAACAAGATTTATTCATCTCATTAGATCCAAGTAATTTGAATGTAGACAAGCCAATCAAAAAAAACCGTCACCAGTGATTATTGTGATTAATTAGTATTACCAGCAACAATTACGCATTCGACACCTTTACTACAACATTTCCAACTTTGTGCCCTTGATCAACATATTTGTGGGCTTCTACAATTTCATCCCACTGATACAATCAACGGGGACGGTTCGAGACCAGTTATTTACTCGTTGAATATTCTCTTGCCCATTTTTCTGTTGACGCCATAGACCACAAAGGCCACCAAGAGGGTTTCAACCGGAAACTTGCTTAGCCTGATGGGAAAATAAAAAGCATAAGACCTGCCGAAAAGTTGGGTCAGCCACAGAGGCGCCAAGAGAACTGAGTTGATGAACTTGTAAACAAAACTTATGAATAAAACCTTGTCAAAGCTAATGATCTCTGCTTCTTCAACTGGTGTTTTTTTGTGGATTGCAAAGACCATGGCCAAATTCATGAATATGACCAAAAACATAATTATCGCTTTTATGCCTGGGCTATAGGCTGCTTTCCAGGCGTAGACTAATACGCCCATGCTGACTAGTCCCATGAGCAGAACTGAATGCTTGCTGAAGTTGTCTGTGATTTTCTGCTTCTTGATCCAAGAAAAATAAAGACCTGGAATAAAACCGGCCAGAAAGGCATTGAGGCTGAAACCAATGTGAAATGGTCCGGTTGCCGAATCAAAAAGGACAAAGGCCAATAGATTTGACACAAGACCTATTAAGCCTCCCTTCCACGGACCAAACCAAAGACCACTGAGAAAGACGACGAATGAAAAGCCGAATCGACTTGAGGATCCCAACATGGGATTGTCAATGTTGAGCCGGCTTGCAATGACCGCTATGGCGACCAATAAAGAAAGTTGAGTCAATTCTCTGGTTTTCATACTTGAAACCTCGGCATTTCCACATGGCTTTCAAATCGCTTGAATTTATTGCGTTCTCTGGGCAGCCTTATTGTT
>Ga0102938_10002896_pt1 | contig 12921 bp, 11 predicted proteins | sample SalPonR2_B_D2_MG_FD_84516 | JGI IMG/M metagenome (GOLD analysis project Ga0102938, IMG submission 84516) | Salt pond soil microbial communities from South San Francisco under conditions of wetland restoration - Salt Pond MetaG R2_B_D2_MG | ecosystem: Environmental > Aquatic > Marine >... | reverse complement strand
GTAATAGAACCCGGCATGCTCGACCGCCTTGGTGATCGCGAGGTTTGTCACCCCCGGCTGCACGCGCGCGCATCGATTTGCGTAATCGACTTCCAGGACGTGGCTGAATTTCGACATACCGAGTAGGATGCCATCACCCAGCGGCAACGACCCGCCGGAAAGCGACGTACCCGACCCGCGCGGCACCACCTTGACATTCATCTCGTTGGCGAGCGCCATCACCCGTGCCACCTGCTCCACCGTTTCCGGCAGCACAACCACGAGCGGCAACTGACGATACATGGTCAGCGCATCGCACTCATAGGCACGCCGTGCCGTCTCATCCTCGATAACACACTCGTCAGGCAAAAACTCCCGGAGCCGCACAATTAAACGATCGCGGTTCGCGAGGATGTCCTGCTCCGGCTTCGGCATCAGAAGCGCCATGCATTATTCCCTGTCTTTGTGGCAGGCTGCTCCCAGGCCGCAGCCATTGCGCCGTCGCCCAGTTAAAGAGCCGCACCTTAGCAAGCCATCTCATATTTCGACACGAGCCATTTTCCAATAAAGCCCGTTTCAGCACCGCCCGCTACAATACGGCCCATTAGTAGCCACACCCTTTATGCTTCGGGTGGATCGATCAAGATAGCGCGAAAGTCATTGACATTGGTCAACGTCGGCCCTGTCACGATCAGATCATCGAGCTTTTCAAAAAACGTATAGCCGTCGTTGTCACCGAGCATCGTTTGTGGATCGAGCCTCAACCCTCGCGCCCTTTTGAGCGTATCCGGCATCATGATTGCGCCGGCATTGTCCTCACTGCCATCGATGCCATCGGTGTCACAGGCCACAGCTGAAACCCCTGGCTGCCCGTCGAGCGCAATCGTCAGCGCAAGCAGGTACTCTGCATTCCGTCCGCCGCGCCCTTTACCTGAAACCGTCACCGTCGTCTCGCCCCCTGAGATCAGTGCGACAGGCCGGTCACCAGCTTTCAACCGCGTCGCGATCCCGCGTGCCACGGCTGCTTGGCCGGCCGCAACCGAACGCGCCTCGCCTTCAACCGCGTCGCCAAGAATTCGGACATCGTATCCGGCCTGCGCAACCGCCTCCGCTGCCGCCTCCAGCGATGCCATCGGGGTTGCGATCATCCGGAAGGTCGCCTGGGCGAGCCGCGCGTCACCAGGCTTCGGCGTTTCCGCCTCGTCACTATCGAGGAACGCGGTGATCGATGGAGCCGGCTCGATTCCGTACTGTTCCAATACGCCACGCGCATCCGCCACTGTTGTTGCGTCACCGACCGTCGGCCCCGAGGCGATCACGGCCGGATCATCGCCCGGCACGTCCGAGATCGCGAGCGTGACGATCGGCGCTGGCGCGGCCGCCAACGCCAGCCGCCCGCCCTTGATTGCCGAAAGATGTTTTCGGACAGCGTTCATTTGGGTGATGTTGGCGCCTGATTTCAGAAGGTCACGGTTGAGCGCCTGCTTGTCCTCCAGCGAGATACCGGGCCCCGGCATGGTGAGCAGTGCCGACCCGCCACCGGACACCAGAAACAAGACAAGATCTCGCGCGCCAAGCCCAACGACCATGTCGTGAATGCGCCGGGCTGCCTCAATACCGGCTTCGTCGGGCACCGGATGGGCGGCTTCTACCACCTCGATCATCTCACACGGCACACCGTGCCCGTAGCGCGTGACGACCAAGCCACCAAGCTCCCCCTTCAGCTTGCCAGCCCATGCAGCCTCGACGGCGTGCGCCATCGCGCCTGCCGCCTTGCCCGCCCCGACAACCACCACGCGCGCATCAGGCAACTCGGGGAGGTGCGGTGGCAGGCAGTGTGCCGGATCAGCCGCCTTGACCGCTGCATCGAACAGCGATCGCAAAAGCGCGCGCTTCTCCATCAGGCGACCTTGTGGTTGGCCATCAGCTCCAGAGCCTTGACAAGACCGGAGTGATCATCGTCTGCCCCGCCATGCGATGCACACGCATTAAAGAGTTCCTGCGCCGTCGCCGTATTCGGCAGAGAAATGCCCATTTCCTTGGCATTCTGGAGCGCCAAGTTGAGATCCTTCTGATGCAGACGGATCCGAAAACCCGGCTCGAACGTCCGGTTGATCATCCGCTCCGCATGCAGCTCGAGGATCTTCGAGGAAGCAAACCCGCCCATCAGCGCTTGGCGCACCTTGGCCGGGTCTGCGCCGGCCTTAGAAGCAAACAGCAATGCTTCCGCAACCGCTTCGATATTGAGCGCAACGATGATCTGGTTGGCGACCTTGGTTGTCTGGCCTGCCCCGATGGGACCGACATGAGTGATATTCTTGCCCATAAGGTCAAAGAAGGGCTTTGCCCGCTCAAAGCCTTTTTCCGTGGCCCCCACCATGATTGTCAGCGATGCGGCTTCGGCGCCGACCTGCCCGCCCGATACTGGCGCATCGACATAATCGCAATTCTTCGCCTCGATCTTTTCGGCAAAAGCCTTGGTGTCGATCGGCGAAATCGAACTCATGTCGATGACGAGTTTACCGTCGCTCAGTCCCTCCGCAACACCCTCCACGCCAAACAGAACCTCTTCCACCTGAGGCGTGTCCGGCACGATAAGGATGATCACATCGGCGGCTTCGGCAACCGCTTTATGAGACGCGAGATCTTCGACGCCCTTGGCCTTCAGCGCATCCGGCACAGGCGAGCGATGCGTATGCGTCACGACCTTGTGGCCGGCATCGACCAGATGCCCCGCCATCGGCGCACCCATGATCCCAAGACCGATAAATCCGACCGTCACGCCTTCACCCGCCATGTGGTGATCCTCCAGAGTTCTTGTTTTCCGCCGCCGGGCATTTCCGGTCGAGCTCAATTTTAGCCGAACGCTCCGCCACTAAGCAGCAAACACTGGGCCAACGCACAGAGCGTAACGAGTTCCGGTGCACGCCCTGACGGGCCGGAATAAACGCAAAAAAGCTAACAGAAACCACACGAACTGGCCAGCGATGCCTAGTGGGCCCTTACACGTCAAATGTACCTGACCGCGTTCAATTGATCACGGGTAATTGAAGTCGCGTGAGAATTAATGTCCAATGCAGGAACTTCCGCCCTAGAGCGGGTCCGACCTTGGTGGAATCGCTTTCGCGATTTCACTTGGGGTCGGTAGCCCCGCTCTACACTATTGGAGTAGATCATTTTTTCCGGTTTAGCCGGCAACGGCCCCGGTTGCGAACGGTCTGCAACTTTACCGGACATGATCTAAGGCTTCGAACAGCTTACGCAGGATACCCGCATGACTTACGGATTGTCGCCCGATCAGCTTGCCCTTCGAGCGCGTGCCCGCGACCTCGCCCAGAACCTGATCAAACCCAACGCCCGCCGGGTCGACGAAACGGAGGAGTATGCCTGGGACAACGTCGAGACCCTGCAGGAAGCCGGATTTATGGGCATGACGATCCCGAGAGCTTACGGCGGACTGGGCCTCAGCTATCTCGACGCCGTTCTGGTCATCGAGCAGATGGCCGCGTGTTGTGGCGCCGCCGGCCGTATCACCGTCGAGGCGAACATGGGTGCCATCTCCGCGATCATGGCCTATGGCTCGGAAGAACAGAAACGCTTCGCGGCTGAATTTCCGCTGTCTGGCGACAAGCCTGCCATCTGCATCACCGAACCGGATGCAGGTAGCGCCGCGACCGAAATGACCACCGAGGCCCATAAGCAGGGCGACAAATACATCATCAATGGAGCCAAGCACTGGATCACTGGCGGCGGCGTATCACGTCTGCACCTGATTTTCGCGCGTGCCTTCGATGAGCGCGGAGAAGAGCAAGGCATTGCCGGCTTTATTGCAGTACGCGATGAAACCCCCGGCCTCGTCATCGGCCGGCGCGAACCGGCAATGGGTCTGCGCGGCATTCCCGAAACAGAGGTCCGTTTCGAAGACATGGAGGTGCCCCAGACCATGATGCTGGTGCCTCCGTCAGGCCTGCGCCGCGGTTTCGGCGACCTGATCGACGCCTATAACTCTCAGCGCGTCGGCGCCGGCACGGTCGCCCTCGGGCTCGCCCAGGGCGCCTACGACCTTGCCCGCGAATTTCTCCTCGAGCGCGAGCAGTTTGGCCGCCCCATCGCCGAATTCCAGGGGCTCCAGTGGATGCTCGCCGACATGGCAACATCCATCGAAGCCGCCCGCGGCCTCACCTATCGGGCGGCGCGCTCGAAAGGCGATCGCGCCGGCCTTTTCCCCGATCCCGTCATGGCGGCCCAGGCGAAACTGTTTACCTCGGAAATGGCGGTCAAGGTCACCAATGACGCCCTTCAGATGCACGGCGCCATGGGCTATTCGCGCAACTGCGACGCAGAACGCTATGTCCGTGATGCGCGCATGTTCACCATCGCCGGCGGCACCGCCCAGATGCTGCGCACCCTGATCGCCGGCGGCGAACTCGACATGAAGACCCCGCAAACGCGGGACGGCTACACCAAACTGGCCGAACGCGACCCACCCGGGCGCACGAAGCCGTCCGTCGCCGCTTAACCGGAAAGCTAGATCATTCCGGTTTTAGTTGCAGACCGTTCGTAACCGGGGCCGTCGCCGGCTAAACCGGTAAAAATGATCTACTCCAATAGTGTAGAGTGGGACTACCGACCTCAGTGAAATCGCGAAAGCGATTCCACCAAGGTCGGACCCGCCCTAACGTTCCCGCCGTCCGAGCAAATCCAACGCTCGGCTGGCGGTTTCCATCTCACGCAAGCGCTGACCGCGGCGGGCGGCGGCTTCTGCATCTTCGCCCCACTGCGCAATCTGCCAATCCTCGTCAACGTGTGCCGCCGCCCAGGCAGCCTCCAGCGAAAGCACATCGCGCGCGTGTGCGATCGTCAACAGCGCCGATCCGGTTAGCGTCGTCATCACATGCAGCGGCGCCAGCGCGAACGCGTCGAAGTCTGCAACCGCCGAGGCGGCCTTTGCAACGGCGAGAGGGCTTTGCTCGATCGGCATCACGCCGGCTGTCAGCTTGAACTTTGCGTCGTAGGTTTCGTGGAACCATTCAAGCACCGGGTCCCACGCCGCGTTTTGTTGCGCGACCAACCCCTCCGGCCGCTCAGCCCGATAAAGCAGCAAATCGTTCCCAATAAACCTCAAAATGTCATCGTGAACGTCACGCAGACGCGGCTTGACCCCGTCGATCGTCGTATTCGACAATTTGGTGAACGCCAGCCGTGCCGGATCGATGGTATCGCCCAGCGCATTCCATTCTGCGGCAATCGCCTCCGCATAAGCCAAGGTCGGCACCACCAGAAATTCACGCTTCGGCGTTTTCACCGCTCGCTCGTCGAGCAGAACCTGATACCCGCCCTCTTCAGCCGGCTGCGCGCTCGCATTCTTGAAAAAGCGCTTTGGCAACTGCCGCGCGGCTTCATCATCGCTCGAACGCATACGCACCTTGCGGCGCTCCTGCGGCGCCCCGTATGGCCCCGGCCCGTCTTCCGTCATGAAATCTTCCTCAACCTGGCCGACCCTTTCAGCCAGCTCTGCCCAACGATTTTAGCCCCACCACCCATCGACCGCGGCAACGATTGCATCGGGATGATCAAGCAGCACGTCAGCCCCTTCGGCGACCAGCGTATGACCAGGGTGGTAGCCCCATGAAACACCAATGGCACCGACGCCCGCGGCCTTGGCCATCCGCATATCGAACGTCGTATCCCCAATCATGACGGTGTTCGAAGGTTCCGCCCCCACCTCCCGCATCGCTGTCTCGATCATCGACGGGTTCGGTTTTGACGGATGCGTGTCTGCCGTCTGTATCGTCGCGAAATAAGGCTGCAGTCGCATCCGCTCAAACAACGCATCTACGCCCCGAATCGACTTCCCCGTCGCAACGCCGAGCAGCGTGTCGCCTCGCTTCCCCAGCACCTCAATGACTGAAAGTATCCCCTCATAAAGCGGTTCATGATTGGCCGGATCCCGTCTCAGAACCCCAAAGCCATCGCGGTATCCTTGGGTGACCGCTTCGATAACCCGTGGCGGCTTGCCCGGCAGTAAGGTCTCGATCGCAAGTGGCAGCGACAGCCCGACGATGGACAAAACCTTGTCGCGTGGCAGAGCCTCGAGATCGTTCGCGTGAAACGCCATCTCCATGGCTTCAACGATAAGATGCTGACTGTCGACGAGCGTTCCATCGCAATCGAAGATAATAAGCTTTTTTGACATCCGGCTCCGTTTCGCAAGTGCGATCACGTCCCCTCACCCCGCCTCACGAAACAGTTAACGACGCGAACAAACACAATCGCAGACAGTTCTCCCCACATACCAAGGCAAGCAGGCAACGTGACAGACAAGCCTGCAGAAACCGAGGAGATGACATGATGATTTACAATATCATGCTTGCAACCACACTAGCACTTGCGCTTGCTGCGGCATCAGTACCAGCCCAGGCGGATTCGTATCGTGAAACCTTGATCGAGTTCCAGACCGGCTATGACCGTGACGGTCGCTAACAGGCCGCGTTGAGGTCGATCCACAACGTCCTTCTAGCGCTGTCGCAGCCCTGCAGGGTGCGACGGCGTTTTTTGCGTGGCGTGCGTAGTGTAATCCGCGCCTCCGACAAAGGTGATCTTTCGGCATCTGTACGCCCCCCCTAAAATAGGGCATGGACTCGTCATCCAATCGCACGGCGCGACAAGCCGGCACCAGCCTTTCCAAGCTGTCTGTAAGGAGCTGCCCTATGAGACGCAATCGCCGCGCAAAAATCGTCGCAACCATCGGCCCCGTCTCGTCCAACGCCGATATGATAAGGCGGTTGTTTCTGGCCGGCGTTGACGTCTTTCGATTAAACTTCAGTCACGGCACTCAGGAAGATCATGCTGGCGTGCACCGCGTCATCCGCGAACTTGAACAGGAAGTCTCCCGCCCGATCGGCATCCTGCAGGACCTTCAGGGCCCGAAAATCCGCGTTGGCACGATCAAGGACGGCGGCATCGCCCTGAAGGCCGGCGAGACGGTCCGCTTCGTGCCAACCGGCGAAAATGGCGGGCGCGACGCCATCCCCCTTCACCACCCAGAAATATTTGAAGCCTCTGCCCCGGGCCATCGCCTGCTTATCGATGACGGGCGCCTGCAGCTGAAAGTAACCGGCTTCGACGGTGACGCGATCGTCGCCGAAGTCGGCGTCGGCGGCAACCTCACTAATCGCAAAGGCGTCAACGTCCCGGACGCCGTCCTGAACCTTTCGCCTTTGACGGACAAAGACCGCGCCGACCTGGATTTCGGCCTGAAGCTCGGCGTTGACTGGCTCGCGCTTTCCTTCGTCCAGCGCCCATCCGACATCCTGGAAGCACGTCAGATTATCGGCGATCAGGCCGGCATCATCGCGAAAATCGAAAAACCGGCCGCCCTGGAGGTGATCGACGATATCGTGGCGCTCTGCGATGCGATCATGGTCGCCCGCGGCGATCTCGGTGTCGAGATCCCGCCCGAACAAGTACCCGGCCGCCAAAAAGAGCTGATCCGCGCCTGCCGCCTCGCGGCGAAACCCGTTGTCGTCGCAACCCAGATGCTCGACTCGATGGCATACGCTCCCCAACCCACTCGTGCTGAGGCCTCCGACGTGGCAACCGCGATATACGACGGCTCCGACGCGGTCATGCTCAGTCAGGAAAGCGCGATCGGCGAGTATCCGGTCGAAGCTGTCGAGATGATGGACCGCATTATTTGGAACACGGAAAACCATCGTGCATACCGCTCCATCGTCGATGCAATGGAGCCGGTCGTAGACCCTTCGATCCACCATGCCGTGTCAGAAGCCGCCGCCGACGTCGCCAACAAGATCGGCGCCACCGCGATCGTCGCCTTCACCTCGCGTGGCACCACCGCCTACCGCATTGCCCGCAAGCGCCCCGCAGTCCAGATTGTAAGCGCGACCACGGACATCAACATCGCCCGCCGCCTCGCCCTCCTTTGGGGCGCCCATTCGATCGCCGACGAACGCATGATTTCGAGTTACGATGAAATGGTTACGGACAGCCGCAAATTCGTGCTCTCCGACGGCTTCGCCAAGAGCGGCGACCGCATTGTCGTGATCGCCGGCATCCCGTTCGGGACGCCGGGCTCAACCAACAATCTGCGCGTTTTGACGGTCTGACAAGACGCCTTCACAGCTAACCGCAAGGGCTCCTGCACTGCCCCCCCGACCCTAGACGACCAGTCCAGGTGACAAGGCCAGGCGGCCAGGACGCCGCCTTACTCGGCCGCTTCTCGACGCTCACGCCCCTTTGCGGACCGCTCGGCTTTCAGCCGCTCCGCGATCAGGAACGATAGTTCCAGCGCCTGGTCGGCATTGAGTCGCGGATCACAGTGCGTATGATAGCGATCCTGCAACTGCGCATCCGAGATCGCCCGCGCGCCGCCCGTGCATTCCGTAACGTTCTGGCCCGTCATTTCGACGTGAACGCCACCTGGATGCGTGCCCTCCGACGCATGCACATCGAAGAACATTTCGACTTCCCGGAGAATGCGATCGAACGGACGCGTTTTGTAGCCGGAATTGGACGTGAGCGTATTGCCGTGCATCGGATCACATGACCAAACGACATGACGCCCTTCCGATTCGACCTTGCGGATCAGCTTCGGCAATCCCTCACCGACCTTTTCATCCCCAAAACGCGTGATCAACGTCAAACGCCCCGGTTCGTTGGCCGGGTTGAGAGTGTCGATCAGTTGCATCAACTCATCAGGATCAAGCGACGGACCGCACTTGAGACCGATCGGGTTCTCGACGCCGCGGCAGAACTCGACGTGGGCGTGGTCGGGCTGGCGTGTCCGGTCTCCGATCCAGATCATATGACCCGAGGTCGCATACCAGTCCCCGGTGGTCGAATCCGTCCGCGTCAACGCCTGTTCATATCCAAGCAGCAGCGCCTCGTGGCTGGTATAAAACGCAACCTGGCTGAGCTGGTGCGTGTTTTCCGGCGTGATCCCGCACGCCCGCATGAATTCAAGCGTCTCTGAAATCTGCTCGGCAACGGCACCATAGCGCTCGGCCTGCGGGCTGTCGGACACAAACCCCAATGTCCACTGATGAACCCGGTTGAGATCGGCATAGCCGCCCATCGAGAACGCCCGCAGCAAATTGAGCGTCGCCGCCGATTGCCGGTAGGCTGCAATCTGGCGCTCGGGATCGGGATCGCGCGCGGCGGGATCGAACTCCGAAGCGTTGATGATGTCGCCCCGGTAGCTCGGCAATTCGACATCACCCTTTTTCTCGACCGGTGACGAGCGCGGCTTCGCAAACTGGCCCGCAATACGTCCGACCTTGACCACGGGCGACCCGCCGGCGAACGTCAGGACAACCGACATCTGCAGAAACACACGGAAGAAATCGCGGATATTATCGGCTTCATGTTCCGCAAAACTCTCTGCACAGTCTCCGCCCTGAAGCAGAAAACCTTCGCCAAGCGCAATCTCGCCCAACGCCTTCTTGAGGTTGCGCGCCTCGCCGGCAAAAACCAGTGGCGGGAAGGTCGCAAGACGGTCCTCGACAGCACCAAGTGCGGCTGCATCACGGTATTCCGGCACCTGCAAAACAGGTTTGGAACGCCAACTTTCAGGGGACCACGCGCCCGACATCACATCCTCCATCATCCAACACTACTGCCCCCACATGGGGTACGGACGGCACTCGCCCGTCGAGATTACGATGATCTCCAGCAAAGAGGTGCTTATAGGCCATAGGTCTGGCCCCTGTCACGCCTCGCCTCACGCCCTTTATCGCGCATCACCTTGGGGATCCTCTCACGCGGGCCGCCGCACCGGGCGCCGGAGGCCCTCGCGAGACCGCTTCACGCTTAAACAGCAACAATGTTTTACGTCCCCAAACATTGCTCATTTGCCGCGACTCGCGCACATAGGAAACGATAAGTTGCATGAACGCCCGAACGCCGCATCCTGCACGCGACGCCACCTTTCCGCGACCTCCACCTGGGACCCATTACGATGCTCACAGACGGCAAGATCTTCGTTGGCAAGAGCACGAAGCCCGAATATCTCGACCTGAAGCTCGCCAACCGTCACGGCCTCATCACCGGCGCGACCGGCACCGGCAAGACCGTCTCACTGCAGGTTCTCGCCGAAGGCTTCTCAAATGCCGGCGTCCCGGTCTTCGCCGCCGACATCAAAGGCGACCTCTCCGGTGTCGCAACAGCCGGCACCCAGAAGGACTTCATCGACAAACGCCTTGAAAAGGTCGGCCTGCCGGCGTTCGACCCGAAGGCCTATCCGACCGTATTCTGGGACGTATTCGGTGAGCAGGGCCATCCGATTCGCGCGACCGTATCGGACATGGGCCCTCTTTTGCTGTCCCGCCTTCTCGAGCTCAATGACACTCAGGAAGGTGTCCTCAACATCATGTTCCGTGTCGCCGAGGACGAGGGCATGGCGATGCTCGACCTTGCCGACCTGAGATCCATGGCGTTGGCCGTTGGCGAGCGCTCCAAGGAACTGTCGATGAAGTACGGCAACGTCGCCTCGGCGTCCGTGGGCGCCATTCAGCGCCGTCTCCTCGTCCTCGAGGAGCAGGGGGCGGACCAGTTCTTCGGTGAGCCGGCCCTCGACATCCAGGACCTTATCAAGACCACATATGACGACCGTGGCTTCATCAATTTGCTGGCCGCAGACCAGCTATTCCAAAAGCCCCGCCTCTACGCCACGTTCCTGCTTTGGCTGCTCACCCGTCTGTGGGACGAGATGCCGGAAGTTGGCGACCCGGATAAACCGAAGCTGGTCTTCTTTTTCGACGAGGCGCATCTTCTTTTCGACGAAGCGCCCAAAGCCCTGATCGAACGCGTCGAACAGGTCGCTCGGCTGATCCGCTCAAAAGGCGTCGGCGTCTATTTCATCACCCAGAACCCACTTGACGTCCCGGATACCGTGTCATCTCAGCTCGGCAACCGCATTCAACACGCCCTGCGCGCTTATACCCCGAAAGAGCAACGTGCGGTTCGCGCCGCCGCCGAAACGTTCCGTCCTAATCCCGACCTTGACACCGAGCGTGTCATCCTCGAACTCGGCGTCGGTGAAGCACTCGTCTCCTTCCTCGAAAACAAGGGCGAACCGTCGATCGTCCAGCGCACCCTCATCCGCCCACCAAACGGTCGCATCGGACCGTTGACCGCCGCCGAGCGCGCGGAAGTTTCAGGCCGAAGTCCGTACGCGGGCAAATATGACACCGCGATCGATCGCGAAAGCGCCCACGAGATCCTCGCCACACGCCGCGAAAAGCTTGCAAAGCAGAAAGCCGCCGAAGCTGCTGCCGAAGAGGGTCGTAAGGGCAGCTGGGCCAACGTCGTTTTTGGCCGCGGCCCCCGCGGCGGCCGCTCTCTCGGCGAACAAGTCGCGCGTGATGTCGGCCGTTCGATCATGCGCCGCATGATCGGTAGCGTCACCCGCTCTGTCATGCGCAGCCTTGGCCTCCGGCGACGCTGACGCCATCACCCGCACTGTTGTACCGCAACGGCTATCGCGCTTGATGCTTTTCCCATCGCCCGAAAATTCTTTTGAGTAACGAGTTTCTTTTCCCGTGCGTTCACACCAACCAGTTCGAGCAGATGGAATTGCGCAACGGGCTTTTCTTCGTCGGTGAGCCGGGCCATCGCCCGGTCGTAGCCGCATGCACAATAGGCCGACCGACTGGCCGGCGGCATCGATTGGTATTCCTTGCTCCCTTCGCACGCCTCGAGAAACTCGCCACGAATTGCATCATCCTCGACGATGGCCGGGCGACAGGCGCCAAGAACGAAACTCGCCGATAGAACAAGAAAAAGAAGCGCACTACGCAGAACGATGTGCATCGCAGATATTCAGAATGATTTTATTTGGACAGGTAGTTGACCGACAGCCACGCCATAAGGCCGGTAACAATGCCGAAGTGGACCAGCAGGAAGACGTGCCACCCACGCCCCGCCCTGCCCTTTGGCGGAGGTGACTGGCGCAGCGTCATCCTCTCCCCTGCGAAATCCTGCATCCATTCGGCAAGTTCTTCGGGCACAACCATCTTAACGTCCGGTACCCTGCGAAACTCCAGCTCCGTAGAGCGTGCATTGAGGTACCACGTCGTCTGCCACCCGCGGATTTCATCGAAGGGAACGAAAATCGGCTCATGAAACATCGCCAGCGGGGTGAACGGCCGGAACGACACGCCGCGCGCGTGAACACCGATCGTGACGATACCTTTAAGCGACGTGTAGCTCCCTAATCCGATCAGGACCACATTCTGCATTCGCCGCGTCTTGATGGCCCGGTCCGCCGCACCCGCATATTTTCGCGCGAGATGGCGCCAGAGACGCGATTTCATCCACTGCATCCCGCCAAAAAAGAACAAGAATGCCGCAACCCCGACTAAAGTTAACATATTTGTTACTCAAATATTAACCACGCAACCGCAGTCATACCTCGAATTGATAAAGCCACGTCGGCGATAACCGGTCGGATGTTTGCGAAGCACACCACCGCGATCCACTCGGATGCTAATCTATCCGTCTAAAAACATCGTAAGTACGCCCCGCCGGGGTTGGCGCACGGTCCACCAGCGTCACCGTCAGTTGCGCGTGAGCCATCCCCGCTTGGAGCCGGCCAACCCTTCCCGATCCATCTCGCGAACACGTGACCGGGCGCGAGGACATGTGTGTTGTGCCGGGCGATAAACCTACGGCACATAAAGAGCCTCAAGATCGCAAACAGCAGGACTTTGGTTTGGAACTCATATTTGCATACGGTGCGGGTCTCCTCACCTTGATCAACCCTTGCGTTCTCCCGGTGCTGCCGATCATTGTCGGCTCTGCCCTGCGCGCCGAGCGGCTTGGGCCGGTCGCGCTCTGCCTCGGCCTCAGCACATCTTTCGTCATCCTCGGGGTCACCATCGCGAGCGTTGGCCCGACGATCGGCCTCGACGGCGACCGTATGGC